>ENA-UERN01001318-UERN01001318.1-human-gut-metagenome-genome-assembly--contig:-NODE-1318-length-23593-cov-3.847338_pt1 | contig 23593 bp, 9 predicted proteins | sample MGYA00242950_ERZ507950 | MGnify/ENA primary metagenome ERZ507950 (study PRJEB26167, sample SAMN06115515) | human gut metagenome | host: Homo sapiens | place: China:Ningxia | collected 2014-11-26...
TATATTTTGCACATTCAAGGTTGATTTTTACCCATCTCGTTGTATTTGTGATTCTGTAAGCCCCCTTGCCGGCGAGCCCGTATCAGTCCGGCACAGGGAAAATCTGCGGTTTCGGAGCGGACCGTCTCTTATATACATACATTTTAATCCATTTCAAATAACCCGGAGTACAATCATGATCTATCGCTTGGAAGACCGCGTTTTATTCGAGGCCGCTGCGGCCGTCGAAGCCGCATACGCCGACGAGGCGCAGAATCAAACCGACAATGCAGAGCAAACCGAAGGCGCCGAACAGAGCGAAGCCGAAAAGTATGCGGCGGCAGCCGGCCCCGGCCCGGACAACAATGCGGATTCCTCCTCCGCCGCCTCCTGCCCGGGGGCGGCCGGTCCGGCACAGGACGGCCCCGATGCCGAACAATCCGGCGACACCGAACTGATTCTGATCTTCGGCGACGCGGAGGGTGCGGACCAGCTCGCGGAACAGGCCGGCGACAATGTGATCGTAATCCGGTTCGACGGCGACGAGACCGGCGCGGAAGTCCTCGACAGGATCGCGGAGGCGCTGGACGGACGCACCGTCGACCGGGCCGTGATCGTCTCCGCCGCCGAAGCGGACTCCGATTTCCGGGACGGGCTTCAGGCCCATCTCGGTGAAAACGCCGAAGTCGATGTGCTCAACCCCGGCTCCGAAAGCTATTCCGACGAATTTGCCGCCCTGATGGAGGATTTCTCCGCCGAACAGGACGACGGCGAAGAACAGGTCCGGTTCGCCCCCGAAACGGAGCAGGAGTCGGAGAGCGGCCGCCGTGAACTGGTGATCATCGGCTCCGAAGTCAAGGATGCGGACAAGATCGCCGCCGAATTCGGCGACAACCCCGACGTCCTTTACCTCGACGGCGACGGAAGCGCGCTCGACCAGATCAACGAATTTCTCGACAACGCCGACGATCAGTATGACGCAATCCGGATTTTCTCCCACGGCAACGCCGGTTACCTCTATTTGAACGGCGAAGTGATCGACTCCGACTACGTCGCGGAGAACCGCGACGCATTCGCCGCCATCGGAGAGCATATCACCGAAAACGGCGACCTGCTGCTCTACAGCTGCAATCTCGCCGAAAACGATGCGGGCAAGGCGCTGGTCTACCAGTTGGCCGACATCACCGGCGCGGATGTCGCCGCTTCGGTCGACTCCACCGGAATCGGCGGCGACTGGGATCTCGAATATACGGCCGGCCCGATCGAATCCGTGAACATCAGCGTCGGCGATTACGGCCATTCTCTGGTCGCGGTTTCCAACCAGACGGAGCTGCAGACTGCCCTGACCGGCGGCGCCGGCAGCATCACGATCGCAAATGATTTCGACATCGATACCACCATCACGGTTTCGGCGGACGTCGATATCGACGGCGGCAATTACACCCTGACCTGGACCGGAGCCGCCGGCGGAACCATGTTCAACATAGGCGCGAACCTCACCGTGACCGTCAGCAGCCTCACGCTGGACGGCGGCACCGTCTACGAAGCGGACGGCACCGTCGCGGCGGGAAACGGAGGCGCCCGGATCATGAACGTCGGGGCCAATACGGCCGTCACCCTGACCGGCATCACCATGCACAACGGGTATGCCGCCGGGAACGGCGGAGCGGTCAACGCCGCCGCCGGAAGCACGCTGGTCATCTCCGGAGGCGACTACAGCGGCAACTATGCGACCGGGCGCGGCGGCGCGATCTATTCCGCCGGAGGCATCGATGTGCAGGGGAACGGCACGGGCTTTACCGGCAACCGGGCCGGAGGCGGCGGCGCGATCGCAAGCGCCGGGGCCTCCTCCTCGCTGACCATCTCCGGCGACAATACGGTATTCCGCGACAACCAGGCGGGAGCCGCCCCCGAAACCGGCGGAGAAGGCGGCGCGATCAACATCAGCGGCGGAGCGACGCTGACCATCTCCGGCACCGGCACGGTCATCTCCGGCAACCGGGGCATGGGCTATGGCGGCGCGGTCTATTCGGGAAGCGCCGCGGACACCATCCTGATCAGCGGCGATTCGACCCGGTTCCTGAACAACGAAGCCTTCCGGCACAAGAACGGGCTCGGCGGCGCGATCTTCTTCGCCGGCAACCTGACCATCACCGGCAGCGACATCCTGTTCCAGGGAAACAAGTCGGTCACGGCGGCCGATGCCGACGGCGGCGCGATCTCCGGGCAGCCCGGCTCCGTGCTTTACATCGACGCGCCCAACATCAAGTTCATCGGCAATCAGGCCAACAACTACGGCGGCGCGATCTACACGCAGGGGGTCATCACGATCACCGCGGCCAGCAAAGCGCTGTTCCACCAGAACCAGATTGTCGGAGTCACCTTCGGCAGCAACGGCGGCGGCGCGATCTACGTGACCCAGCGCAACGCCGATCCGCAGCTGGTCTCCTCGATTGAAAACGTCACTTTTACGCAAAACTCCGTTTCCAACGGCGGCGTCGGCGGGGCGGTCCTGCTCCACGGCGCTTACCTGAAGATCACGGAGTGCATCTTTACCGAAAACACCGCAACCAGTTACGGCGGCGCAATCGGCGTCGGCTACTGGAGCGCCAGCCAGAACTGGGGCAAGGCCGAGGTGATCGACAGCACTTTCACCGGAAACAGCGCGAACTACGGCGGCGCGATCAGCTCCTACGGCTCCTACAAGGGCTACGGCGAAGTTTCGGTGACCGGCAGCACCTTCACCGGGAACACCGCAGCCAACAGCGGCGGAGCGATCTACCACACCTCCGCGCGGGAGTTCATCCTCGTCGATTCGACCTTCACGCAGAACCGCGCCAACGGCGCCTCCGCGTCCTACGGCGGCGGCGCAATCTACACCAATAAAGCGATGACGGTCAAAGAGAGCACCTTCAGCGGCAACAGCGCGACCAACGGCGGCGTGATTTTCGCAACGGGTTCGGCAGCCGTGGTCACACTCGACGGCGCCACGCTCGGCGGCAGCGTTGCGGACGCGAACAGCGCGGTTACCGGCGGCGGCGTGTACCTGACCAGCGGAGCAGGCCTGAATATGGTGAACGGTTCGGTGATCAGCCACAACTCCGCCTCGTCCGGCGGCGGCGTCGCGGTGGTGACCACCTCGACCTTCTCCTCTTATACGAGCACGATCACCTCGGACAGCACCAGCTCCATCCACAGTAATTCCGCAACCGGTTCCGGCGGCGGCATTTATGCGTCCGGCCCGAAATTGACGCTGGTGCTGGACGGCGTGACGCTCGGCGGCGTGGCGGGCAAGGGAAACACCGCGCGGGACGGCGGCGGCATCGCGTTGGCCTCCGCGACGGTGCTGAGCATCGACGACACCAGCGTGATCAGCCATAACGCCGCAACCGGAAACGGCGGCGGCATCCATGTGGCGTCCGGACTCGGCCTGACGCTGGCGGACGGCTTCAACATCAACAGCAACACGGCCCAATACGGCGGCGGCATTTATATGGTCTCCGGCGCGCTGGCGATCACGGGGCCGGGCACTTTCTCCGGCAACACCGCTTCGATCAGCGGCGGCGGCATCTACAGCAGCGCCGGAACCGTGTCGCTGGCCGGTTCGGGCAGCGGACTGGTTTTCACCGGCAATATCGCCAAAGGAACCGGCACCGACACCGGCGGCGGCGCGGTCTTCCACAAGGGGGCGATGACCGTCACCGGCAACGTGCAGTTCATCGGCAATAAGGCCCATGCCGGAGCGCAGGTGCAGACCGGCACGGACCGGTACGGATACGCCATCTACAACTGGGGCGGCAGCGGCGGCGCGATCTTCTCCGCCGGGAGCCTGACCATCCGCGACGGCGACGTGCTCTTTGAGGGCAACGTCGCCGCCGGGACCGGCTACGGCTACGGCGGCGGCGCGGTCTACGCCGGAAGCGGGGTGAACCTGAGCGGAAAAGTCACCTTCCGGGACAATCTGGCAACAGCCGACGCCTCGACCCGGGTCGACACCATCCGGCGCACCATCTTCGGAACCAACATCGATACGGCGGTCTACTCCACCGGCGGCGACGGCGGCGCGATCTACCTCGCCGGCGGTTCGCTGAAGATCGACGCCGCAGACGCCGATTCGATCGTCTTCGACGGCAACATCGCCAAGGGGCGCAACGGCGGCGGCGCGGTCTACATGGCGGTGAGCACCTCCACGACGATCACCGGAACCGGCGAAGTGCTTTTCACCCGAAATGGCGCGCTCGACGATCCCAGCGACTACAGCGTGGGCGGCGCTTTCTTCTGCGACCGCAGCACCGTGCTGACCATCACCAACAGCAACACCGCCTTTATCGAAAACTACGCGGAGAACTTCGCCGGAGCGATCCATTCGTACAGCAATGTGACGATTCACGGCGAAGCCGGCAACTACATCCTGTTCAAGGGGAACTACGTCCTCGGCAACAACAGCGTCCGGACCGGCGGCGGCGCGATCGAAATCCAACAGGGAGTGCTCGACGCCCGGTATGTCCGGTTCGAAGGCAACAGCGTCTACAAAACCTCGGCCAGCACCTCCTACGAGGCGTACGGCGGTGCGGTGTTCATCTGGTCCAACTACTTTGGGCCGAGCTACATCGATCACTGTGAATTCGTGGATAACTCCGCCCAGTTCGGCGGCGCGCTCTACGTCGGCTGGCGGCACGACCAGTTCACCGGCCAGGGTAATGTGATTGTATCGGAGAGCGTCTTCGACGGCAACCGCGCCGTCGCCCTGATGCGCAACACCTCCACCGGCGTCATCACCGAAAATACCTCCCTTGCCGCCGACGGCGGCGCGATCGGTCTCGGTACAGGCGGAAGCGTCTCCGACTGTGCCTCCGCCGGCAAGCTGACGCTGAGCGGCGAAAATACCTTCACGAACAACCTGGCCATATCCGCCAAAACCGGCCGGGGCGGAGCCATTTTCGTATCGTGGAACGAGTACAAACACCTCAACAGCAACCTCACCACCACCAGAATCATGACCTGCGGCGAACTCATCTTCGCCGATGGCGCAAACACCGTCTTCACCGGCAACGAGGCGACCGACGGCGGCGCGATCTACCTGCAGACCACCGGTGTGCTGACACTGGGCGGCGGCGCGGTCTACACCTTCACCGACAATGCCGCTTCCCGGAACGGCGGCGCGATCTATTTCGACGTCGCAGCCTCCGGTGAGGCTGAGAAAACCCTGACCGGCATGACCTTCACCGACAACACCGCCGGATCGGACGGCGGAGCCATCTACTCGGCGCGCGCCTTTACGGTCTCCGGCGCCGCGGTATTCAACGGCAACAACGCCGGAGCAAGCGGCGGCGCGATCTACGCGACCGGCGCGGCGGCGGTCGTAACGCTGGACGGAGTCACGATCGGCGGTTTCGACGCAGTCAACAACGTCGGCCTCGGCAACAGTGCGAAGTACGGCGGCGGCGTCGCGCTGGCGGCGGGAGCAAAGCTGGCGATGGTCAACAATGCTGTGATCAGCTATAACACGGCCTCCTCCGACGGCGGCGGCATCCATGCGGCGGCGGGAACCACCCTGACGCTCACCTCCGGCAGCGTCAGCAACAACGCGGCCACCGGCGGCAACGGCGGCGGCATCTGGACCGCGACCTCGGTGACGATCGATTCGGCCCTGACGCTGGCCAACAACGCCGCGCTGGCCGGCTACGGCGGCGCGATCTACGGCAGCGGTTCAGCAGCGATCATCCTGGACGGCGCGCTGATCGGCGGCGCGGCTGCAACCGCGAACAGCGCGAAATTCGGCGGCGGCGTCGCCCTGGCCGATACTGCCGCGCTGACTCTGCTGAACAGCGCCGTGATTTCCCATAACACAGCAACCGACGGCGGCGGCATTTACGCTTCCGCCGGAACCGGCCTGACCCTGACCTCCAGCCGGGTGACCAACAATGCGGCCACCGGCAACGGCGGCGGCATCTACGCGGCGACCTCGTTCACGCTGGGCGGCGGCGCGGCGGTGCGGAACAACAGCGCGGCCAACGGCGGCGGCATCTACGCAGACGGCGCTTCCGTCACCGTGACGGTGAACGGCGGCGTGGTCGGCGGAACCGGCGCCGCCGATGCGAACACCGCCACTTACGGCGGCGGCGTCTTCCTGAACAACGGGGCGAACCTGACCCTGACCGGCGGTCTGGTCACCTACAACACCGCAACCTGCGGCGGCGGCGTCGCGGTCGGAGCGAACAGCGCCAGCACAATCACCGCGACCGGCGCGAGCAACATCGGCTACAATACGGCCACCCGTTACGGAGGCGGCATCTACATCGGCAGCGGCGCGAATGCGAACGTGACCGGAGCGACCGTCTCCCGCAACGCGGTGACTCTCGCCACGAATCCGGGCTCCGGCGGGCCGGGCGGCGGCGGCATATACATCGCCGGCGGTTCCAAAGTTACCCTGACCGATGTGAAGGTCAATCATAACACAGTGACCGCCCTCTCCAACAAGGACGGAGCCGGCGGCGGCGGCATCATGATCGGGCTGAACGGCACCGGCGGCGAAGTCACCATCACCGGTGCGTCGGAGATCAACAGCAATGTCGTCACAGTTGGAACCGGCAAGGCTTCCGGCATCCATTGCGGCGGCGGAGGCATCCTGCTGCAGCGGGGCAAGCTGTTCATCACCGGCACCACGCAGATCAATAACAACGAAGCCGGCCACGGCAGCGCGATCAAGGTCCAGTGCGACGACGACGGCACGGGCGGCGGCCTGTTCATCGGCGGCAGCGGTACCGACAGCGTCGTGATCAGCGGGAACCACAATCAGAACCAAGTCGCCGAAGGCGGCTCCCAGATGGGCGCCGCAATCACCCTGATCCAGGGAATCGCGGACCTGAAAAACGTGACGATCGACAACAACCACAACTATCACAACAACGGCCTCGGCGGCGGTTTCCTGATCGGCGCGGGTTCGAAGGGAGCGACCATCTCCGACTCCGTGATCAGCAACAACAGCGCGGCGGGCGGCGGCGGCGTCTACATCAATAAAAACCGGCTCACGATCGGCGACAATGTCAAAGTCCATGACAATGAGGCGAAAGCGCTTGCGTTCGGCTACGGACGCGGCGGCGGCATCAACGCGAACAACGAGTCCACGCTGACCATCACCGGCAAAAACGTCGAAATCTACAATAATATCGCACGGTGCAGCCTGTACGGCAGCGGCGGCGGCATCTATCTGATCGATTCGGATCTCACGATTGCAGCCGGTTCCGGCGTTTCCATCTACAATAACCAGGGACCGCTCGGCGGCGGCATCGCGATCGACCGCACCTGCAATGTGGAAATCCACGATGCGAAAATCCACGACAACACCGCAACCAGCAACGGCGGCGGCATTTACATCGCAGGCGGCCGCAGCGGAGCGCTGGCCGGCGGTCCTGCGGTAAAGCTGGGCGGAACCACGGAGATCTACGGCAATACCGCCAACAACGGGGCGGGCGTCTATCTCGGCGGCAGCGCCACCTACCTGACTTCGCTGACCATTACGGACCAGACGGATATCCACGACAACAATACCACCGGCGGCGCCTCCCGGAACGGCGGCGGCATCTACGTCGCGGGGCGGGGGATTCTGGTCGTCAACAGCGCCGACGTGAAAATCCGGGACAACGCGGCGGGCGGCCACGGCGGCGGCATCTATATCGCCGCCAACGGCAACGTCACCTTGTCCGCCGGAACGCTCTCCGGCAATTCGGCGCTGACCGGAAACGGCGGCGGCATCTGGACCGGAGCGGCGTTGACGCTCGACGACAACTTCGCGGTGATCTCGAACAGCGCGCTCAAGGGCAACGGCGGCGGTATTTTCGCTTCCGGCACCGGTGCATCGCTGACGCTCGACGGCGCGATCATCGGCGGCAGCGCGGCGAATGCGAATACCGCGCTGAACGGCGGCGGTGTAGCGCTGGCCTCTTCCGCGAAGCTGGCCATGATCAATGGAGCGGTGATCTCCCACAATACCGCAACGACTGACGGCGGCGGCATTTACGCGGCATCCGGCACCGGCCTTGTCTTAACCTCCGGTCGCGTCTCCGACAACACCGCAACCAACGGTTCAGGCGGCGGTATCTGGAGTGCGGCCTCCTTCTCGCTCGACGCGAATTTCTCGGTCGCCCGGAACAGCGCGGCCAAAGGAAACGGCGGCGGCATCTATGCGACCGGTTCTTCGGCGACGGTCACCCTGAACGGCGCGACCATCGGCGGCAGCGCCGCAAATGCCAACACCGCCTTGAACGGCGGCGGCGTGGCACTGGCCTCCGGTGCGAAGCTTGAAATGGTCAACAATGCGGTGATCAGCTACAACACCGCGGCGACCCACGGCGGCGGTCTTTACGCCGACGGCGGCGCGGTGTCGCTGGCTTCCGGTTCGATCCACCACAACACGGCGACCAGCGGCAACGGCGGCGGCATCTGGACCGCCCGCTCCCTGACGCTGGGCAGCGGCGTCAGCGTCTATTTGAATACCGCCTCCAACAGCAGCGGCGGCGGCATTTACGCAACCGGAGCCACTGCGGCGGTCACCCTGAACGGCGCGACCGTCGGCGGCAGCGCAGGGAACGGAAACTCGGCGGTGAACGGCGGCGGCGTGGCGCTCGTCTCCGGCGCAAAGCTCGCAATGACCGCCGGAGCGACGATTTCGCACAATACGGCCTCCAACCGGGGCGGCGGCATCTTCGCCGACAATGCGGATTCGACCGTGACGGTCACCGGCGGCTTCATCGACCGCAACTCGGCCGCCTACCAGGGCGGCGGCATCTACGTCGGCAACGGCGCGGAGGTCAACCTCACCGATACGAGCGTCTCCCATAACTCCGTGAGCGGCTCCACCAGCGGCGGCGGCGGCATCATCGTCACCGGCGGCAGCGTGACGATCACGGGAGCCTCCCATATCGACGGCAACACCGTTGCGAACACCGCCGGCAGCACGGCCGAAACCGGCGGCGGCGCGATCCTGCTCAAAAGCGGCTCGGTCACGATCACCGGCACCACGACCCTGTCGAACAACACCGCCAATAACGGCAGTGCGATCAAAACCTACGGCGGAGTCCTTACCATCGGCGGCAACACCGGCGACCATATCGTGATCGACGGCAACACCAACGGCGGCGGACACCAGTGGGGCGCCGCGCTGCTGCTCGAAGCCGGTTCCGGCACGATCGCCGACGCTGAAATCTCGAACAACGTCAACAGCCATGCTTCCGGCATGGGCGGCGGCATTCTGGTCGGGAAGAATATGGGCGCATTCACCGTTTCCGACACGAAAATCCACCACAACACGGCGGCGGGCGGCGGCGGCATCTACATCAACGACAACGGGAACCTGAGTTTCGGCGACAATGTGAAGATTTATTCCAACGTCGCCAAGGCGAACAACAATTCCCAGGGACGCGGCGGCGGCATCAACATCAACAATCAGGGCAGCCTGATCATCGACGGCGTCAAGGGGCTTGAAATCTACGACAACGTATCCGAAGCGACCCTGACGGACGGCGATCCGATCGGCGGCGGCGGTATTTACGTGCTTGACAGTGCGCTGTCGATCACGAATTCCGAAGCCTCCATCTATGGAAACAGCGCAATCAACGGCGGCGGCGTCTTCGCCTGCCGGAACAGCGTGGTAACCCTTGACGGCGTCCTGATCTACCAAAACAGCGCAGTGGACGGCGGCGGTGTTTTCGTGAACGCCGGACGCGACGGCACCTACGGCTGCAACGGAGGCGCCCTCACGCTGAGCGGTGAGACGAAAATTTATGAAAATACAGCTTCAAATCACGGCGCGGGCTTGTATGTACATGCCAACACGGTCGGTGTCGGAACCGCGACCATAACCGGAGACGTACAGATTTACGACAACGTTGCTTCCGGCAGCGGCGGCGGCATCTACGTTTCGAGCCTCGCCGTGCTGACGGTCGACGGCACCGACACGGCCGTTCGCGGCAACAGTGCGGCCAACGGAGGCGGCTTCCATATTTCCGCCGGGTCTGTTGTGACGTTCGGAACCGTGTCGATAGCGGGTAACACTGCAACCACCGGCGACGGCGGCGGCATCTGGACCGCGGAATCGCTGACCATCGGCAACAATATCACGATCACTTCGAACAGCGCGGCCAACGGTTTGGGAGGCGGCATCTACGCCGCCGGCTCCGGTGTAACCATCACACTCGACGGTGCGGTAATCGGCGGAAGCGTGGCGGAGGCCAACTCCGCGAAGTCCGGCGGCGGCGTGGCGCTGACAGCCGGCGCTTCCCTGCGAATGCTCAATGCATCGGTCATCACTTACAACACCGCAGTCGATGGCGGCGGTGTCTACGCTTCCGCCGATTCGACTTTGAACCTGACCTCGGGAAGCATCAGCAACAACACTGCGACCGGCAACGGCGGCGGTATCTGGGCCGCAGCGGATGTGACACTGGCGACTGGTTTCACCGTCACCGGCAACACTGCGGCCAACGGTGGCGGCGTCTACGCCTACGACAGCGCCAGAGTCACCCTGAACGGCGGAACACTCAACAGAAACACCGCAACTTACAGTGGCGGAGGTCTTTACCTCGCCACCGGCACCGCGCTCGAAATGCTGAATAGTTCCACCGTCAGCACCAACAGTGCAGCTAACGGCGCAGGCGTCTACGCAGAAGCAGGATCCACCCTGACACTGACCTCCGGCAGCGTCGGCAACAACACCGCAACCGGCAATGGCGGCGGCATCTGGACTGCAGCGAATGTGACACTGGCGACCGGTATCACCGTCTCCGGCAACATTGCCGGAAACGGCGGCGGCATCTATGCCTCCGGTACTGCCAAAGTCACCCTGAACGGCGCATCCCTCAACGACAACACCGCAACAGCCAACGGTGGCGGCATTTACCTCGCCACCGGCACCGCGCTCGAAATGCAGAATAGTTCCACCGTCAACACTAACAGCGCCCTGAACGGCGCAGGCGTTTATGCCGAAGCAGAATCAACCCTGACGCTGACCTCCGGCAGCATCGGCAACAATACCGCGACCGGCAACGGCGGCGGTTTGTGGACTTCCGGAATCGCAGTGATCAGTCCTGATTTCACGGTCACGGAAAACCGGTCCGTCAACGGAGCGGGAGTATACGCAGCCGGTCCGGGCAAGGTAACTGTTGACAGCGGCAGAATCTATTCCAATATCGCGACCGGCAACGGTGGCGGTGTATACCTGACGGCTGGAGCCGCGTTTGAAATGTTGAACAGCGGTAACATCTACAGCAACGCCGCTGTCCATGGTGGTGGCGTATATGCCGATTCCGGTTCGATTCTGACGCTGACCTCCGGCAGTCTCTCTGACAACACCGCAACCGGCGACGGTGGCGGCATCTGGACCGCAACCGACATCGCGCTCGCAACCGGTTTCTCCGTAACCGGAAACAGTACGGTTAACGGCGGCGGAGTCTACGCCTCCGGCAATGCAAAGGTTACATTGAACGGCGCAGCTATCAGCAGCAACACCGCAACTGCCGATGGCGGTGGCATTTATCTTGCCAACGGCACTTCACTCGAGATGCTGAATAATTCCACCGTCAGCACCAACAGCGCCCTGAACGGCGCAGGCGTCTACGCTGAAGCCGGGTCCACGCTGGCACTGAACTCCGGCAGCATCAGCAATAATACTGCCACCGGCGACGGCGGCGGCATCTGGACCGCAACCGACATCGCGCTCGCAACCGGCTTTACTGTAACCGGAAACAGCGCGGTTAACGGCGGCGGAGTCTACGCCTCCGGCAGTGCGCTGATCACCATCGACGAGGGTGGAAACATCGACCTCAATACTGCGGTGAATGGCGGTGGCATTTACCTTGCCGGTTCTTCCGTTCTGGCGGTAAACGGCGGCAGCATCACGAACAATACCGCTTCCTCTAATGGCGGCGGTATCTACGCGGCAGCCGGGACCACCCTGAACCTCGTCTCCGGCAGTATCAGCGACAACACCGCGACCGGCGGAAACGGCGGCGGCGTCTGGACCGCAACCGGAACAACTGTAGACCGGATTTCCATCACCGGCAACCGGGCCGACAACGGATACGGAGGCGGACTCTATGCCACCGGCCCCGCCGTGGTGACGGTTTACGGCAGCATCACGTTGAACAGCGCGGCCAACGGCGGCGGCATCGCCATCGTCGACGGCGCACAGGTCACGTTGAAGCATGATGCGGCAGTCAACCGGAATCAGGCCGCCAGCGGCGGCGGCGTCTATGTCGGGAGTTCCGGCCGGTTCACGGCGGAAGATGCCTTCATCAACGACAATATCGCCACTGCCGACGGCGGCGGCGTCTATTCCGCCGATCAGGGCTATTCGTACATCACCCGTACCCAGATCGACGGTAACCGGGCCGGCGGCGCGGGCGGCAGCCTCCATGTCGCCGGCGGCGAACTCCTGATCCACGAAACCACCGTATCGCGCAATGCCGCAGCGAATGGCGGCGGCGTTTCCGTCGCGGGCGGGGAGTTCGGCGCGGTCAACTCGACCATCGGCTTCAACACCGCGACCGGCAACGGCGGCGGAGTGTTCCAGAGTGGCGGCGTCACCCGGCTCGTCAACGTGACGGTCGCGGCCGACCGCAGCGCGGGAGCCACCTCCGGAACGGGTTTCGAGCTCTCCGGCGGCGAAGCCTATTTGCTCAACAACATCATCTACGGCGACGGTCTCGCCAACGATGTGCAGTACAACGGCGGCACGCTGGATGGATTCAACAACATCTACGGCAGCTTCAGCAGCCGGAACTGGACCGGAAACATCGCGGCGACCTACCGGAACTCCTTCGGCGACGATGTCGCGCTGCGGGTGAATCCCGGAGCCGGGCGGACGGAAACCATCGCGATCCTGAGCACCTCGGACGCAGCGGCGTACGGCGTGCAGACCGGCTATACGCGCAGTTCGGACGGCACCTCGATCGATGCGATGTTCTTCCGGACAACCAAAGGCTGGCTGGAATTCGCCGGAAGCTCCGCCGATGCACCGGAAATCGTGGTCGGCGCAGACCAGCGCCAGGTCAACGACGGCGACGGAGTCCATTACTGGGCGGGCGCCTATTCGATCGCCCCGTCGATACAGCCGCCGGTGCCGCCGCCGGTCGACCCGGAACTCCCCTGGAATATCCTCAAGGATCATTCAAATCACAAGGGATTCACACAGACTTTCGAGGATGCGCGCGGCTGCCTGGTCTACGTCTCCAGAATCGACCTGCGGCGCGTGCCGGACGGCGAATTCACAGTCCGGTTCAAACCGGCCGTCCATCAGACCGAACTGAGCGACGCGCTGCGGCTTTTCGAACACAACTCAAGCGAATGGCCGGCCGAACTCGAAACCAGTGAACTTCTGCCGGTCAGGCATGAGCTGTTCCAGGATCACTTCAACCGGTCCCTGGAACAGATGGTGCACCTGCCGTCGAAATTCGCCGCTCCGGGGCATTTCGCCAACCCGGTCATCGGTCACTGATCCTCGGATCACCCGGTAAAAAACATCGGCGGACAGTTTTCAAAAACTGTCCGCCGAATTTATTCGGATCCGATACAAGTACGCGCGAAATCCCCGCTTCAGAATCTCGGCCCGGTGGAACCGCGCCGGATCAACTGATCCTGCAGGATGGTTTCCGGCGCTGCGGCCCTTCCGTCGATCAGTCCGATCAACTGCTGTGCCGCAAGCTCTCCCATGCGGCGTGCCGGACGGCGGATCGTCGTCAACGGAGGATTCAGCAGCGTACAGAAATTGTCATCGTCAAAACCGACCAACTCGATATCCTCCGGAACCGACAGCCGGGAATTCAGGATCGCGTTCAATGCTCCGGGGGCCAGTTCATCCCACATCAGCAGGATCGCATCCGGCGGTTCGGGCGTCATCAGCAGCTTGTGGGCCGCCTGGTAGCCGTAAATATCCAGTCCCACGTCGGCCGGAGAGCAGGAGGCCAGTACCACTCCCAGCTCCTGCACCAGTTCCATCCGGAATTCGATGCCGCTTTCACGCAGCGCCTCCCGGTAGCCGGCATATCTTTTCCGCACGGAAAAACTGGTTTCCAGCGCATCGAAGGTGTCGGTCAGGAAACCGATCCGCCGCCGTCCCTCCGCAATCAGCCGGAGCGTCGCTTCATAAGCCGCCTTCCGGTCATCCGAACCGATATAGGGAATGCCTTCGATTCCATAATGATGGTCGAGGCAGATGATCGGCCAGCCTTCCTGATGCAGTTCGAAGATCAGGTCATGATTGGCGGACGGAACCGGAAGCAGCGCGACTCCCGCCGTCCCCTGCCCGTGCAGCCGTTTCAGGTGCTCCGCCTCGCGGAGCGCATCGCCGGCACTGTTCCCGACCGCCACTGCATAATTGTTCCGAGCGGCTTCCGCCTCGAAGCCCAGAAACACCTCGTGATCGAAGGAATCGCGCGTATAAGAGCAGATGAAAGCCAGCTGGCGGCCCGCCTCCTGTCTGGCCGGAGCCCCCCCGGAATGAATCACAAACGTTCCCCTGCCGCGGACTCCGGTCAGGAATCCTTCGTTTTTCAGGAGATCAAGCGCTTTCAGCACCGTCTGGCGCGACACGCCGAAACGCTCCGCAAGCTCATTCTCGGTCGGCAGGCAACTGCCCACCGGAAAGACGCCCTCCTCCAGTTCCCGGACAAGGGTATCGTAAATGTTTTTGTATTTTGCGGCTGCGTTCATAGTTCCTCTCTAAGATATTATCGTCTACTATTATACTACAGGAAAACGACTTTTGCAAGAGAGTATGTAAATGTATTTCCGATAAATGTACATATTTTTGAAACCGCCGCAGGAATATGGCCGGCAAGGCTGTGGTCCCATCCCGATTAAAGGCGGATTACCGCTCCTCATCCGCCGGAACGGGCAGTTCCCCGGTCTCCTCTTCCGGACGCAGCCGGGCCGGGATCTGCCGTGCTTTCGCCATCTTGACGCCGAGCTTGCGCAGTTTTTCCCCGGCGAGAACCACACTGCGGTTGCGTTCGCCGTGTTTCAGGCGGCGGACCGCCGCGTCGTAGACATCGCGGGCCTTGTCCAGAGTACGGCCGACTTCGTCGAACTGCTCATAAAACGCATAGATCCGCTCCAGCATCTGTGCCGCCGTATCCAGAATCTCCCGTTGGTTGCGGCTCTGGTCCTCGCGGGTCCACGCGGTGTGGATCAGCTGGAGCAGCGCAATCAGGTTGGACGGACTGACCGGCATCACCTTGAGCTTGAACGCCTCCGCCCACAAGGACGGTTCCGAGATCATCGCCAGCTGGTACGGTCCCTCGTTCGGGATGAACATGATTACGAAGTCGACCGTTTCCCGGTCGCTCCGGTTCAGGCGGGCGCTGTAATTCTTTTTCGCCAGTTCATCGATATGGGTGCGGATGCTGCGGATATGGCGCGCCAGTGCGGCCTTGCGGCTCTCTTCGTCCTGACTGTTCATATAGTCGAGGTAGGCGACCAGGCTGACCTTGCTGTCGACGATCACATCCTTGCCGTCGGGATAGTGGATCACCACATCGGGACGCATCCGGCCGTGGTCAGGATCGGCCACCGTCCGCCCGTCGTCATCGCGCAGCGTCGCCTGACACTCGTAATGGATGCCGGGCTTCAGGCCGGAACGTTTCAGGATATCCTCCAGAATCATCTCGCCCCAGTCGCCCTGCGTCTTCTGCCCGCCCTTCAGGGCGTCGGCCAGATTTTTTGCTTCGCTGCCGATCCGCAGGGTCTCCTCCATCATCCGGGAAAGCCGGGTGTTCAGCGCGGTGTTCAATTCGATGCCCTTGACCTTCGACTCCTCCACGGCGGTCTTGAATTCCGTCATCTTCTCCTTGAGCGGATTCAGCAGCGATTCCAACTGCTCTTTATTGGCGCTCTGCAGTTTGCCGGACTTCTCCTCGAATATCCGGTCGGAGAGGGATTTGAACTCCTCCTTCAGCAGTTCCAGACGGGTCTGCCACGCCTTTTCCTGTTCCTGCCGCGCCCGCTCCTGCTGTCCGGCAAGCAGCTCCTGTTCCCGCCGGAAGCCTTCCTGCATCAGCCTTTTTTCCGCCTCGGCCTCCGCCAGCGCGACGCGCGCCGTTTCAGCCTCGCGACGGTTCTCTTCCACCTTTCCGGCAAACCGCCGGGAAGCCGTCCACGCCCCGATTGCGCCGCCGACAATCAATGCGGCGATGATAAGCAAATATTCCATATCACTCTTCAAAAAACAGCATGAGATAATTGTAAAGGATATCACAGTTCACGGTTTCAGCACCGGCTGGCGGCAATCCCACAATGAAGCATTTCACAAGAGAAGCCGCTTTTTCCCGGAGCCGCTTTCATCAATATACACGGCAGCTTTCCCGATTGCCAGCGGCATGAAAGCATTTTTTGCCGAAAGAGGCCTCAAAGTTTGTCCCACTGATGGTGGCCCCCTTCCGGGCAGTTGAATACCGACGGACGGCCGCTCACCGCCACCTTGATCTTACACTTCCGGCACAGATGGCGGTCCCGTCCGGTCTTGCCGAGCAGCGTCCAGTCGTGATGCCCCGAAGCCGGACAGTCCGCCGGATTGGGCCGGGCCGCGGTCTTTACCGCAACCGTGCATTTCCGGCATAGATAGACCGAATTTCCCGCTTTCCCCAGATCGGTCCAGCGGTGATGCCCGCCGCCGGAACATGCAAACACGGCCGGGGTTTTCTCCTTTCCGACCGCAACCGCGCATTTGCCGCACAGATAATAGCGGCGGGCTTCCGCCATCGCCGCCACCCCGGCCGCAACCACACCGCAAATCAGAAAAAATCTTGCCGCATTCTTCATTCCGCACCTCCGAATTCATTCCTTCCGCGACAACCGGTCGGCCAAGCCGCACCGTCGTCTCAACCATTATCCGCAACAACTCCGGTTATCTTACAGAACCACTTCGGAAATCCGGTCGTTTTTTTCAGAAAAATCAACAGAGGAATGGCAGCGCCACGCCGTATTCAGGCCGACCGGCGGAAACGCGGTTCACCGGAACAGGAAGAACCAGAAAGCGCCGGCAACCAGAATCACTCCCGCCCCGCCGGCGATCACGGCAATCAGCACTCCCAGCGACACTCCGGGAGTTTTCTCCGAACGCATATAGCCGGGCAATGGCGGTGACAGATTCTTCGGCGGCAGGGGCTGCGGAACCGCCTCCGGTTCCCCGTTCTCTCCAGCCGAAACATCCCGCTGGATCGGCCTTTCGGCCGGAATCGGACGCAACGCCGGTTCCGGCAAAGGCACGGCGCAGGCCGCCGGAGGCGCTGGGTGCAGCGCCAGTTCCGGCTCGGGGGCCGGAATCACCAGACTGCAGCGGCAGGCGGGACAGTGGCCGCGGTTGCCGCCCCAGCTGCGCGGCACCCGGATGCGCTGGCGGCAATGCGGGCAGGCGAATTTGAACGTCGCCTCCGGTCCCGGCGCCTTCACCGCGGAGCCGCACTCCGGGCAGAATCCCGGCCCTGCCGGAACCCCGGTGCCGCATTGTTCACAAATCATCCCGCCTCTCCTGAAGTTGCTGTGTCCGATCCCATTTCAATATTATAGTATAAATCGATCGCAAAAACAATACCGCACCCCTGAAATCAGTTAAAAATGATCAGCTTTTTCAGCAATTCGGCACGACAAGCGATGTGTCATCGTGCCGGATCGGCATTCAGAAGCTGACCACCGGGAAAAAGTCCGTGTTCTTGCTGTCGCCGAGCCCGGGGGCGACCGCGATGAAGCTCTCGCGCATTTCGCCGTCGTTGTCGTTGATCAGCAAATTGAAACGAAAGCCCCGCCCGGCCGCCTCCTCCGTCAGGCCGACGGCGGCAAACGGAATCATGGCTTCATAGAGGGTCCGTTTCCTTTCCTCATCGCGCCCGGTTTCAAGCCGGAACCGTTCCGTCACGCGCCGGACATCGAAGCCGGCGGGGGCATTCCAGACAAAACACCCGTTTCCTCCGTCGCCGCGTCGGAAGAAACCGATCTCCCATGAACCGGCTTGCCCGGGAATCCGCAATGCGAGTTGAACGCTGTCGCCTTTCCACGACTCCTCCCCGGAGAAGGGCTGGCAATGCCTGTCGTCGGTCACCTCCACGCGCAGTTTCAGGGAATCCCGGTTCCGGGCAAGGTATACCTTGCCGCTGAGGTCCTCCGGCCCCTTCCAGAAGAGATGGCTTCGGGCGGGATCATTCGGAGCGAGCATGGTCAATCGGGAAGCGTCCTTGAGCTCGAAATCCGGAACCTGCGGAAAATCCCCTTCCCGCAGGCGCGCCACCGTCCAGAGCGGCTCCTCAAGCTCCCCTTTCCAAAGCCCGCCCGCTTCAAACCGCAAATTCAGGTGCTTCAACTGTCCGTGGAGCGAGCGGAACGTGCTTTCCGCGCGCAATTCAAGTTCGACTGTCCTCTCCCCGCCCGGAGCGAGTCGGAAACGGAAGCCGGAGCGTTTCAGCGCCACTCCGCCGGGTGCGGAGAAGTCCAGCCGGAACAACCGCGCCTTCGCCGTCGCATTGGTCACCCGGTATTTCACGGTCGAACTTCCACCGGGAAACAGGCTGGCATCCCCCTCGCGCCGGATCAGTTCGCCGCGCGGAACCGGCTCCTTTTCCTGTCCCCCGATCAGCAGCGTCGCGGGTTCTTCACCGACCTCGATGACCGCCTCTCCCCCGGCGGCGGCCATCCTGCGACGGTTTCCAAAAAGATCGATCAGCTCGCACCGCCCCGTCACATCGCCGATCACCGCCAGCCGGACTGCGGAGTCCCGCCGGTTGTTCCAGTGTGGCAACAGGAAATTCCCCCTGCCGTCCCGGAAGAGAAAACAGTCCAGCCCGTCGCCGAGGAAAAGGTCCTTCCTGTATTCGCCGCCCCGGAAGACACCGGCCAGCATATTGTACGCCGCATACGCCTCCTTCGGGTAAAAATCCCGGGTGACCAGTCCGAAGTTATGCTCGTTGTTGCGCGGGTCGTACCCGTCGTTTCGCAAGTCATACCAGTTGTAGCCGACCGCTCCGCGCGCCCAACTGTAAAGAAGTTTCTGCACCAGCGTCCGGGCCTGCCGGCGCTCGCCGATATGGATGGAGGATTCCGCCGTCTCGTTGGCATACCACGGAGCGGTCACGCCAAGCTCCCTGCGCAGTTTCATCAGCCGTTCGATCTGCGGCCGGTAGTGCGCGAGCGGCCCGTGGCCATGAAAGGCGTGGATATCATAGAAGCCCCTGCCGCCGCGCAGCGTTTTGGGCATGTGCTCCGGGTCGCTCATTGCGCCGTGCATACCGGGCATGCAGGCATAGCCGCCGGTGAGCACGTTCATCTCCGGCGCGGCGGCCTTGGTTTCGCGGTAGGCGATCTTCATCAGTTCGAGGTATTCCGGCTGGGAGAAGTCAGCAAAGCCGATCAGGTCCGGCTCGTTCCACACTTCGACATAGCGGATTTCCTCCCGGTAACGCTGCGCGAAGGCCCGGATAAAGTTCGCCCAATGGCCGTAATCGGGCCGCCCCTTGCCGCGCCGCGCCGCCGAAACCGGCTTCCACTCCTTCGCCACCGCCCAGCCGGGTACATAGCAGTAGATCGCCTGCGGCTCCAGATGGTACTTTTTCAGGGCGGCGACCAGCCGGTCGTAAGAAGAGAAGTCCAATCGCCCCTCCTCCGGCTCCAGCCGTTCCCAGAGAATATCCTCGCGCACGACTTTCGCGCCACACCATGCGGCGGCCATCGCCTCGCGCTCCAGCTCTTCATCGGAACTTCCCTGCGAATGGCTGCACACCCCGAACAGGAATCCCTCCGCCCTGCCCGGCGTCGGTCCCGCCGGCGGCATATATGCAAAACTCAAGCGCCGTTCCAGCGGCCTCACTTTCGGATCGTCGTCAATCACGCGCACCTCCACGCGGGAGACGCCGAACTTTTCGGGGCGCGGCAGTTCCAGCCGGAACTCCTCGCCCGGCCCGAGCCGCCATGCCGCCGCCCTGCCCGGCGCATATTCCAGCCGCCCGGAAGCTGTCCTTCCCCTGGTGTTGACCAGCTTCAGCACGGGTGTCCGGCCGTCCCCCGGCGTCAGCACGTGAATCGGATTCCCGGTCTCCAGCTCCGGCGTGAGCGGCCGGTTGCTGTCGAGGACCCGGATCGACACCCGTTCGATTCCGATCCGTCCGGCGCCTTCCCGCTTTCCGAAATCCCCGGCAAAGCCGTTCAGGCGGACGGGGAAGTCGAGCACTCCGTCGCCGGGACCGCCCCAACTTCCAGCCGCGGGATTTCCACAGTCGACCCGATAGACAAACTCCTGCCTGCCGCTGAGATTTTCCGGGATGTTCCGGGAAAACTGAAAGGTCTCGCCGCCGGCGTCGGCCAGTCGCAAATTGAAACTCTTCAATCCCCCGGCGGGGGGCAGTTCCGCCGTCACCCGGATTTCCGCGCGGATAAATTCCGGCAGAAAAAGTTCCCGGTTGATGAAAAATTCAAAATGCCGCGCTTTCGCACAATCCCAACTGATTTCAAGTCCCCGCCGACCATAGGCGAAGCCCTGCGCCTTCTCCTGCGGCCGGTGCAGCACGACCGGGAGTTTCTCGCGGGTGAAATCGACGACCTCCTCCGCCGGAAGCCCCGCCGTGATTCCTGCCGCCAGCAGAAACGCCGCCGCAATCCACCTCTTCATTCAACGGATCTCCAGATTCAGGCCGTTTTCGGCGATGTAGTAGACCCGGCGGGCATCGTCCTCCCACACCTTCCGGAGCGCATCCCGATAGTCGTACGGAGTCGACAGCGCGGCATGGCCGTCAAAAAAACCGAGCGTTCCCCGGCCGCCGTGCGCCGGAAAGAAGCCGTCGCGCCCCGCGTCGTTGCACAGCGCCCAGCTTCCCATCATGGTATCCTTGCGGGCACTGTCGGCGAACAGCGGAAAGGAAGCGGGAAACTTCACCTGCTTGAGCCTGAGGCAGTGATAACCAGTCACCGCCGAGAGGTACTGCGCCTGCGGAACCGACTGGTTGGAGCTGTCCGGCTTGGCGATGCCGTAAGTGTTCCAGGAGATGTCCCCGCTTTCGGGAATCGGAATCTCCGGGCAATAGAAGAGCTTGTCCTTTCCGGTGATGTCCAGCGCGCTGCCGCTTAACGTGGAACGCCCGGCCAGTACCGCCGACCAGCGTGCGTTGACGGAATAATAGAGCAGCAATCCGTCATTCTCGCCGAGGTACATCCAGGCCAGCGTAAGCAGTTGCCTGTGGTTGTTGACGCAACTGATCGACCGCGCTCTGGCCCGCGCCTTGTTCAGCACGGGCAGCAGCATGGCGGCGAGAACGGCGATAATCGCAATTACCACCAACAGTTCAATTAAAGTGAATTTCCGTTTCATTGACAGACCTTTCAGGGGTTGATGTTTCTGACCGACTGCCGCTCGATCAGCAACGGCGGGGCGGAACGCAGGCCGAAGCGTCCTCCGGCCGACAGCGCCTCGACCCCGGCCTTGACCGCGGCGGCAAATCCAGCGAAGTTTTCCGAAACCGTGGTGAGCGGCGGAGTATAGAGCGTTCCCGCCGCGAATCCGCCGTTTCCGATCACGCTGACATCCTCCGGCACGTTCAGGCCGTAATCCTTCAGCGCCTTGAGCGCGCCGAGGGCGGAGGTGTCGCTCGAAACGAAGATTCCGGTGAAATCCGCGCCGTGTTCCTCCAGATGGGCGCTCAGCGCGGCATGGGCCAGCGTCGGCGAATAGTCGCCGCTCCTGACGCCGCAATCGATCACCGCCGGTTCAAGCCCGTTCAGCCGGGCGAGATGCAGAAAGCTGCTGATCCGGCAGTGTTCCGCCAGCGACATCGGCTCCGAAAGCAGCAGCGCGAGCCTGCGGTGGCCGTTCCGGATCAGGTGGTGCGCCGCCGTCATGCCGATAAGTTCCGGATGAAGGTCGACCGCATCCACTCCGGCATAGCTCAGGGTATTGCAGCAAAAGACGATGGTTTTCGGCAGAGCCAGCAGCCTCCTGAGCTCTTCCCTTTTCATACCGTATGGCGGATAGAACAGCACCGCGTCGGCCCGGATCGCCTCCAGCCGCTCGATACAGTCCCTGCCGTCAAACGGATAGAGCACCGTCGAAAAAGCGTACCTGTCCGGCTCCTCCCCGAGAACCTTTTCGACCGCCTGATCGAAATTGCGTACCTGCTTACTCTGCCAGTCGCAGTGAAAGGAGACCACCCGGAACCGGTCAAGCTGTTGGTTGCGAACCACAAAAATCCCCTCTCTCGGCCGGACTTCGATCATTCCGGCTTCGGCCAGCAGCCGCAGGGCCTGATCGGCCACATGCCGCGTCACCCGGAACTGCTCCATGATCTTGCGCTGAGAATAGAACCGGCGACCGCCCTGAATCGACTCCAGTTGGCCGCGCAGCTCAAGATAGAGCTGTCTGGAACGGCTTCTGACTGCTTTGGACATCGCTGAATCTCCTCCTCCGGAGCTGCTGAATCAAACTCTTTACCCATAATTATAGCGAATCGACTCAGCCATTGCAAGACTGAGTCGATTTTTTGCAAATTTTTTTTTTACCGCAGGATCAGTTCATCAGCGATGCAGCTTCGGAGTGAACACGATTTTGCGCGCCGTGTCCGGCTCTCCCTGTTCCAGAATCCGGAGCAGTTCTTCGCCGATCGCTTCACCGAGCTCGTATTTGCACTGGGTCACCGTCGCAGGGCGCGGGGAGAGCAAATCCAGGAAAGCGAGGTCATCGTAGCCGACCACCGCCAGCTCCTCCCCGATCCTGACCCCTTCCGCCAGTGCCCGGCAGCACAGCGACGCCGCCAGAAAGTCCGAAAAACAGAATACGCCGACCTTCATCTGTTTCGCCGCCGCGATCACCGGCTCCGGCGAATCGACCTCCTCGACCACCGTGCCGCGCTCGGCGAAAAACTCCCGGAAGGCGATGATCCGGCCGAAGTTGCAGCCGATGTGATCCTCGAAGATCATGATCCGCTCCGCGCCGGTCGAGGCGATGTATTCCGCCGCCGCCCTGCCCCCGGCGGATTCGTCGTTGTAGACGCAGGTCAGCCCCTCCGCCGGGGAGTTCATGACCACCACCGGCGTGGTGCCGTTCAGTTTTTGCAGTTCTTCAAAATTCACGCAGTTTCCATGCTCGTCGAGCGCGGGCGAAACCACATAGGCGTCCACCCCGATCCGGCGCATCTCGCGCAGCGCCTCCAGCTCGCCCGCCGCGTCGGTGTGGGCGCTGGAGAGCACCAGATGAAAGCCCGCCGGAGCCAGCTTTTCCTCCAGCCCGGCGACGATGTCGCTCCAGAAGGAGGTGTTGATCCGCCCCCGCACCAGCAGTCCGATCAGATAGGTGCGGTTGCACTGCAGCGCGCGCGCGAAGATGTTCGGCACGAAATCATTGCGGTCGATCGCCGCCTGAATCCGTTCGCAGGTCTGCCGGGAGAGCTTGTACTGCCGGGCTTTGCCGTTGATATAGAACGACACCGTGGTCACCGAAACCCCCGCTTCCCGCGCAATATCGGCCAATTTGATCCGCGCCGCCATCTCCCGTCCTTTCCTGTATGATCCGAGTGTATAAAATATCACAAATTCCGGCTGATTGCAATATTTTTACCGGATCGCTCCTTTTTTATTTGAATTTTCATTTCTC
>ENA-UERN01001330-UERN01001330.1-human-gut-metagenome-genome-assembly--contig:-NODE-1330-length-23440-cov-4.069084_pt1 | contig 23440 bp, 18 predicted proteins | sample MGYA00242950_ERZ507950 | MGnify/ENA primary metagenome ERZ507950 (study PRJEB26167, sample SAMN06115515) | human gut metagenome | host: Homo sapiens | place: China:Ningxia | collected 2014-11-26...
ATTTTCAAAGATATTTTTTTCATTCGTACTCCTCCAATGGAATCTCTGACATTCCAAATTAGATTATAGCACATTTTAAGACAGTATGTTGTGAAATTCTTCTTAAATAAAAAGTTTTTTATTATGCTTTTCCGCCTTGTATTTCTCTCTGATTTGCCCTATTCTAAAAAGTAAATATATCAGCAAAAAAAGATTGCAGGCCTGTCGGTCTGCAATCGCAAGCGGAGCCTCTATCAGCTCTACATATGAACTATATGGTTTCAGTGACTATTCTGCATTCTTCCGTGCTTTTAAAAAAGAATACGGACTGTCACCCAAGGAATACCGGGATATGGCTACTCTTCTGTCTTGATAATTCCTGTTACATCACTTATTGTATTATTGTCAATTCTATTGCGGATCTGCTGCATACGCTTATCCAGCTGGCAGATAAGGTCCGCACAGTATTTTAACTCTTCTGAAATGCTCTCTGCATTCTCAACGTCTTTCTTGTATTTCATCTTATGCTCAAGGCTTGCCCAGAAATCCATCGCAATCGTGCGGAACTGCACCTCTACACGCATATGCTTCTTCTCCCCGGTAAGGAATATGGGAATATCCAGTATCAGGTGCAGGCTTCTATATCCATTAGGCTTTGGATTCTTAATGTAATCCTTCATCTCAATCAATATGATATCATCCTGCTTTAGCAGGCATTCCACCAGCTTATAGATATCTTCCGGAAAAGAGCAGATTACGCGGATTCCTGCAATATCATTCAGATTCTTTTCTATATTTTCTATAGAAAAAGGTATCCCCTTTCGCTGCATTTTGCCATAAATGCTCTCAGGACTTTTCAATCTGGCTTTGATGGATTCAAAGGGATTGCGGCTGTTCACCAGTGCAAGCTCCTTATTCAGTACCTCCAGCTTCGTCTGTACCTCCAGCATCGCACATTCATACTGCATCATAAGATGCATGAACGGCTCCAGATATTCTTCCTTTAATTCTTTGATTGCCCCTAATTCTGTCTTCGTATCCAATCTGCTTACCATGCCCTTCTGTCTTATTCGTTTGTAATAATAACTATTTAGAACCCCATTCGCAAAATCGCTGTTACACATACCCGAATCCCAGTATGGTAAATTTCTTCTCTTCGTCTCCTGCTGCCATGCGGATTTCTACCGTATGCTCTTCTGCCTGTTCTTCACTGAATACCAGCAGCGGATTACAATGCGTCCATCCATTCTTATGCGGATCAGCAGTCAGCTTATATTTACCATCCACATACACATCTGCCTTTCCTACATCAATGGCAGCAGAATCCTTATTGATCAGGAATAATGCCCTGCAGGTTATTTTCATGACAAACGTGTCATTTTCTGTACTTTCTTTATACCAGTTATTTGGAAACTGTGCCACAGGCTCCAGTCTGTCATCCATCTCCACTCTCTGAAGATCTGTATCTATGCTGTCATATGCACCACAGCTTATGCTGACTCCCTGGGGAATCTGCTTCCTGTCAAGAAGCTTCACCTGTTCAAAGTCACTGCCCTTTCCCCATTGGTTCTGGATTGCAATACGACTGTCTAACAATTCATCTGTATGATCCGTTCCCGCATATGCTGCTGCCTTGTCCCACAGGTTCATGAGGCAGTCTGCCATGATACGATGTCCCATATTGCTGGGATGATATATATCATAAAAGAACTGATTCTTCGACAATACTCTGCCTTCTTCTCTGGTCAGGCGAAACTGCGGTGTAACCGCATTCTTAATGCTGACCATGGGTAATTCATAGGTCTCACCCACAATCGCAAGCCGATCCTGAAGATTCCAGTCATATGCAAACACTGCAAAAAGCAATACCACCGCCGGATGCCACGGCAATGCAAGAATCTTACGGACCAGACTTTCATAACATACGCCTTTTGTCTCATCGCCTTCATCATTCACAGCGAATTCTACCACTACAATATCCGGCTTAACAGTGCCATCTCTCAATACATCCCTGTCAAAACGCAGCATTCCAAGCTCTGAGGGTGTGCCACCGACCCCTGCTTTTACAAAATGTACATTCCTGCCTGTACCAAAATGTTCTGCAAAAGACTGATATGACCGATATGCATAGCTCTGGTGGTCAATGGGGATTGCACCTGCTCCCTGTGTAATAGAGCCTCCAATGTAGGCAAGTGTCACATCCTCTCCCTGCTTCGCCTTATGGATTGCCGCCGCAATCCTGGACATATTGCCGGTCTGCATCAGGGAACGTTCTATCATCTGGCTGTACGCAGGGCTGTCTGTGTCTACTGCTTCATCTTCCACAACCGGTGGCGCTGTATAGCCATCCTGCAGATAGAATCTGACACTGACTCTTGCCTGCAATCCACTCTGTGGAAATTCAAAACGAATCTGTCCAGGTTCTTTATCATCCTCTGACCATACTGCATCATCCAGTTCCAGGATACGCTCTGCGCCATCTCCCCATGTATCCAGATAAAGCGTTGTTCCCGATACATAAGGATCTGTCTTTCCATACATCTGAAATGCAAAACGTACCTTCTGTGTTTGTGACACAGGTGTCACAATATCAACTGTTACACCAATACTGTGCACCAGTTTACGAAACCCTTCGGTTGTCTTTAGAAGCTCCAGTATCTCTTCATCTGTCACATTTCCTGCTATCTGCGCACTGTTGATGAGCCTGTTATCATTCTCATAAATAAACTGAATGCCTCTGCCATCTGTCTGTTTTGCACCGAATATCTCCTTCTCCTGCATAATATAGAAGAAGGGTCTCTTTCTGGTCGGATCCTTGGGTGCTGCCGGTCCCTGTATTGTCGTCATATCTGTTGCCTCCTGTCGTTTCGTTCTAATCACTGCTGTAGCAGTCTGTTACTTATCTACAGCTTATCACGATTCACTTCAGGCTGCTTCTTACATATTGCCATCTTCTTATCAAAATACGTAATTCTATCTCTTCACTGCCCAACGCATCTTCGTAGATCTGGCTCTGCCATTGTTACGGCATTCCTCTGCGCTTGGACGAATCACATCCTCTGCAATCTCACGAAAGATTCCTTCCTTATAATATTGCTTGAATGCTTTCTTTACCATCCTATCCTCCCCAGAGTGAAAAGTCAATATTGCAACTCTGCCATTGGGCGCCAGCACATCCGGGAGACTGTATAAGAATTGATCCAACACCTCAAATTCGCTGTTCACATCAATACGCAGCGCCTGAAAAACACGCTGGCAGCTCTTCTTCACAATATCCTTCTTTTCTTTATTCTCCGGTAAAAAAGCCAGTGCTGTCTCAATGGTTTCCCTAAGCTTCGTCGTTGTATCAATCCTATGCCCTTTCTTCATTTCTTTCATAATGGCAGATGCAATCTGTTTCGCATAGGGTTCATCCGAATTCTCAATGAACATACCAATCAGTTCATCTTCTGACACCTGTGTCAGTCTCTCGGCTGCACTTACACCTTTCTGGGGATTCAGTCTCAAGTCCAGTGGTCCATCCAGCTTATAGGAAAAGCCACGCTCCGGGTTATCAATCTGCATAGAAGAGACACCCAGATCTGCCAGCATAAAATCAAAAGGTCCATACTCCTGTGCCACTTTGGCAATATTGGCGAAATTCTCCTGTATAGAAGTGAAGATATCCTCTCCAAATCCTGCATCCTTCAGTCTCTGCGTGGTCTTCACGATCTCAATAGGGTCTACATCCAGCCCATATAGGTGTCCCTGTCCCTGCAACTGTTCCAGCATCTTTCTGGTATGTCCGCCATCTCCCAGGGTGGCATCCAGTCCCTTCTGCCCAGGCTGTATCTGCAGAAAATCAAGGATTTCCTTCACCATAATGGAGATGTGCATTCCTGCCGGTGTTGATCCCTTGCTGATTACCTTCGCCACTGTATCCGCATATTTCTCCGGGTTCAGTTCCTTATATTTCTCCTCGAACTTACGAGGGTGTGTTCCTTTATATCGTGGTCTTCTTTTATGTTCTTCCATATTAATAACCATGCCTTTCTGTAACCTGCATACTTTGGACCGCAGGCACAAAGTTGCCGTGTGCAAAAACTACCATATATGGTTTTTTCATATTCACTACTGGAAATATACCATATGGCTCTCAATATTACAACCGGCACAATTGGCATGTAGTTGTAATTTTCAAAAAACAATTGCCCACTTCCTGAAATAGTGTATAATTATATATATACTGTCTACTAATCAACAAGAGGATTACATATGACTTACAAAAAAATATCCAAACATACTTTTATCATTCTGATTTTCGCCTTGTCTATGGTCATACTGGCGGTATTCCGGTGTTCTTTCCTCATCCGTGATACACTGACCCTGGAAGTACAAAAGAACCTCAAAGATGTAACTGCCCAGAATGCATTGACCGTAACCCAGGAGCTGACAGATAAGTTCAATCTGCTAAACAGTCTCAGCAATGGAATAACAGATGTCTCCAAAGACAGCGAACAATACATTCAATATTTAAAAGCTTATACGGATACCTACCATTTCAAGCGTATCGGGATTATCGACAGACAAGGCATTACAACTACTACAGACGGATACAGGCAGGACTTGTCTTTCCGGGATTTCTATCAGGACGGCATGAAAGGAATATCCGGAATAACCAACAATATAACCGATGCTGTCGGAGATGTCCATGAATCCATTAATGTATTCAGTGTTCCTATCTATAATGCTCAGAATGAGATTGATGGCGTTCTCTATGCCACATACTGTACAGAGAATTTCAGCGAGCTTGTAAGTATCCCTTCCTTTGATAATCTGGGGATAAGCTGTATCATCAATCAGGACGCAGATTTTATCGCCATCTCGGACACTGCTCCCGATGACCTTCGCAATGCAGTTAATCTAATGGATTATCTGCGTCAGTACAACGAAGGCCATGAAACAACAATTTCTGTTATACGCCAACACATGGATGATGCTTCTGAACATGTTGGTTCTTATACCAATCAGGATCAGCGCTATTATTATTGCATGGTTCCACTGCATAACCTCCGTTCAGACAGGCAATGGTTTCTTTTAACGATTGTGCCGGAACAGGTTCTGTGGAATATGGCAAAGCCCATTAATTTATATGTCACCAGACTCATGCTTATCATATTTGCCATTTCAGCCTGCAGCATCATCCTTTTCCTGTATTTCTACCGTAAACAGAAGAAGGAACTGTTGGAACTGGCTTATAGTGATTCCCTGACAGGTGGGGACAACTTTGCTGCATTCCAGGAGAAACTGGCTAGGAACAACTATGGCAGGATTTACTATGTAGCCCTTGATATGCAGAACTTCAAGATTATCAACACTACCTGTGGTGTTACCAAAGGTGATGAAACTCTTCGTGAGATATGGAAGGTGCTGTGCAATAATCTGCATTCTAATGAGCTCTGTGCGAGAATCAATGCTGACCGTTTCTTCTTCCTGGTCTGCGAGCCTGATAAACCCAGTGTCGAGGTGAGACTTAATAAGCTGAATTCCGATCTGGAAGCAATCTCTTCCAGGTTAAATATCCCAAGGCTCTTCCCATTGATGGGTATATACGAAACCTCTGACCATAAGGATCCAGAGCAGATATACGGTAAAGCGATTCAAGCAAAGTCCTTGATTAAGGGACTTCGTACCAGACATTATGCATTTTATGATGATCTTGATATCGACCAGATCTCTGAAAACCACAAAATTGAAGATGATTTTGAAAGTGGTATCCAGAATAAAGAGTTTCAGGTCTGGTATCAGCCCAAGGTCGATCCGTACACCGGAAATCTTCTGGGCGCAGAAGCATTAATCCGCTGGATCAAACAGGACGGCAGCTTGCTTCCACCCGGCAAATTCATTCCACTTTTTGAGAAAAACGGTAATATTGCTGCATTGGATGAATATGTATTCCGTGCTGTATGTGAGCAGCAGCAGAAATGGCAGCATGACGGTATTCCGCTCTATCCTATTTCTGTAAATATTTCCCGTATCAGTCTCTATTTTGGAGATATAGTACAGAAATACAAGGATATCATTGACAGCTATCATCTGGATGCCAGATATCTGCCCTTGGAGATTACAGAAAGTGCAACGGTCAACAATTCAGAAATATCCAGTCTGATCGATCAGTTCCACAATGCAGGCTTCACCCTGTTACTGGATGATTTCGGAAGTGGTTACTCTTCCCTGTCTTCTCTGAACGTCATGCATTTTGATACGATCAAGCTTGACAAGAGCCTGATTGATTATATTGGGGACTCCAACGGAGAGAAGCTGTTACATTCCATTACCCATCTGGCACAAAGTCTTGGTATGAGCATTACTGCAGAAGGTGTCGAGACAGCCAAACAGGTAGAATTCCTGAAAGTAGAACATTGTACAGACATTCAGGGCTATTATTTCTCCAAGCCACTACCGGTTGAACAATTTGTACAATTTATGAAAGAACATGGAGAGGCACGTTAGGAATCCTAATGTGCCTCTTTCTATCCTGATCATCCAATCAGCTTTTGTTTCAATGCAGTGAACTCTTCCTGTGTAATAGCACCGGAATCCAGCAATGCCTTGTACTTGGCTATCTGTCCTGCAACATCAGGTACTGCGTCAGACTGTGCCTTTTCCTGCTTATCATATGTAACCTTCGCATCCGGGTTCGCAATTCTCATCAGATGTTCTGCCAGATCACGCATTTTATCCACGCTGGTCTCGTAATCAATCAAATAGGAATCCGTACTTGGATGCTCTTTGTCAAAGGATGGAGCCTTGACCTTCCATTTTTTAGAACCCCAGTAAGCGTGTTTTAACACAATCTCTACTTCAAAGTTCTGGAATGGTCCTGCTGTGTTAAATCTTGGCTCTGACATTCTTACAGTAGAGCCTGAATCAGAATTAAGCACCGGCGGCAGTGCCTGGTTAGGTCTGTTGGCGTTCTGCTGCCTCTCCATCTCTTCCCGTCTTTCTTCTCTCCACTCATAGTCGCGTCGCTCTCTCATGAACTGTTCGATCTGTGGTTCCATCTCTTTTACACGCTCAGGCACTTTGCTCGTATGACATTTCAGTCCATTCGCATCTCCCTCAAACAGAGGCGCGTTATCTTCCAGAATCCTGAAATTCTTCAGATTATTGGATTCCATGACCAAGGCTGTATCTATGCCGCTTAAACGAAACAGCCTGTGTGCAGTGTCCAGTACCAGTGCTCCGCTAAGGAATCCGAAATCATAACGGTAATCCTCCTTGAACACATCCCTCAATACCTGATTATCATCATAGTAATTCACGTACTGTACAAAACTCTTGACATCCATCTTATCCACTAACCCTGAAGGCAGGTCAACCTTGGCTGCACATTCCTTGCAAATAGGCATGCCTTCTACTGTTGTCGCCAGAAGACGCGGGGTAGGCTTTCCACATACAGGACAAAGCTTCTTATTATTCGTAAATAAACCCATAATGCTTCTTCTCCTTTAATCTATTAAAGTAGAACCGAATACAGAATTCAGATACAGACAACCACAATATCCATCCTCATTCAACAGATCCATTACCGGGTAGCCGGCTGGAATCACTGTCTGATATGTATTGCCGTTCCATTTATATATTATAACATATGTTATATCTGTTCTGCTGCTGAATGCTGCAAAAGTCTTACGATTAAAGCTAATCAGGTCATCTGCTTCCAAAATACAGACACCGCTCTGTGGAATTGTATTGACTACCTGCTGGAACTCTTGCTGTTTCCTAGAATACCAGGACTGTGGAATTACAACAATCTCTGTATCCTCTGCAACTGACAGTATGGATGTTTGTTGTGCAGCTGGCGGTATTACTGTACCGGGTTCTGGTGCAGGGTCAGGAGTCTGATCTGGTGTCGGATTCGGGGTTGAATCTGGTGTCTGATCCTGCTTAATTGACTTGAAAATCGCAGAGATATTGACACCGCCACCCTTTGGTACTGTTATCGAATAAGTACCATTGTCGTTTTTGATTACAGGTATATTTTCTCCGCCTGCACTTACACTATCAACCTCATAGCCATCATTTGCCACAACACTGAATGTCAATGTCTGACCTTCCTTTGCTTTGGTTAATTCGTCTGCAATATTTATCTTACCATTGGAGGTATCCTGTTTTCTAATGGCATATTGGAGCTTTTCCATTAAGATCTTTTCAGCTAAATTACTCGCTTCTTTTAAACTAAGCCCTTCACTTTCTGTATACAGACGCAGTAAAGTATCTGCATTCATCTTGTAAACTGTCATTTCAGGTAGCGCCGCCAAGATTTTATCTATATCTTTATATTCTCCATAATTAATACTAATAGCAGTCTGGGCATCTATTGTACCAAGTTCAAGTTCGCCTGTTCCCTGGTCACCATATAGACTAAGAAGGATACCTACATCATTTGAGCTGATTTTTCCTAATGCCTGAAGCTTGGAACTGTTATCCATCCAGATTGCCAGTTTATTTCCTGATACATCACCCTTTACAGTTGCTTCTGCCTGCTCCAATATATCCATAGCACAGCCTTTTGTGGAATAGACATTACCATCTACTACAATCAATGCATCCTTGCCTGCAATATAAACAGCTTCTTTTTCAGATGATATATTACCGCCTACTTCTATATCCGCTTCTGACCCTGCTAATATCCCCCAAGCGTTCTTAGCTGTAACGTCCTTGGTAATTTTAATAGTACTTTCAGTCGTTTCTATTATGCCACCTAATGTTATTCCAGCATTGGAAGACACGCTTCCATCAATTGTGATGGTACTGCCTTTTCTTGCATTGATTGCTGATCCTTTCTCAGAATGTACATCACCATTTACAGTCACCTCTGAGCCATGGGAATCAATAGCCCAGCCTTTTTGGGAAGTAACATTTCCATCTACGGTTACTTTGGAACCATTATCTGCCTGTACTCCATCTGCCCACTTATCAATATAAGTACCACCTGTTTGTCCTTTATGTGTCTGGTTATCACCTTTTGCCTGCACATTGCCGGTAACTTCTACTGTGGCATTGTTATTGGCACTGACTCCGGCACTTCCTGTACCACTTACGGTTACATTGCCCTTCACTGTCACTTTTGTATTACTACCATCAGCTGTAACACCATCGGATGTCTCACCTGTTGTTGTTACATCACCCGTAACTGTAGTATTTTTCCCTGTTTCACCTACTATTCCTTCATTACTGACTGTTGCTATATTTCTATTTTCTGCTGCCCCATCTTTTGCATCACTTTCTTTATTACGGTTATCATCAACCTGGGATTCTTCATAATCTCCACTTCCAACAGTCTCATATGTACCATTACTTTCCTGTGCATATACATCTGTAACCGGTGACATAACAAGTGCAACAATAAGTCCTAACGTCAACCATTTTTCTCTTTTCATGTTTACCTTATCCCTTCTATTCATCTCATTCCGGTATCTGCGAAACGCAATTTTATGCATACAGAATTGTATGGCTTTCACAAATGCATAAGCAGACACTGTATAGCCGTCAGTACTTAGGCGCTGTATTTTAGCGTCTTATGTACTGCTACGAGCTGCAGCGTAGCGAGAGCGGCCTGTGTTGCATTGTAAAAGCTGTACAATTCGTGCCACGCTTTATACCCGTTTCGCAATTACTTACATCTGATATTTTCCAGATAACTGCACTGTTGGAATCCCATGATGCCCGCAATCAGTTTTGCAGGCATCATACAGACAGCTCTGTTGAATTTGGTAACAGAATCATTATAGATGAGAGTACTGGTCTGCAGCATCCGTCCATAGCTGTCTACAGCTTCCATGAATTTGCTGTAGTCCTTGTTCTCATTTATCTCGGGATGCTGTCTGACCATTTTCTCCAGCTCCTCCAGTACAGATTGAATCATCTTTTCCTGCTCCATGACTTCACCTGTTGTAGATACTGATGTAATGACGCATCTGTGAAAGTTCACCTTGGCAATCAGATTACATGTCGTACGGACATCATAGTCTTTTGCCTGATTCAAAGCAGCTGCCAACATATCATAGCGTGAAGAAAGCTGTACCCCAATCTGATTTATGGCACTTTCAACATTTTCATTCATTACTGTCAGTCTGCGCCGGGTTGAAACCACCCAAAAAGGAAACAATGCAATCAGCAGAATAACAATAATCAGAATTTCCATGCAGTGCTCCTTTCAATTACTGCTGTACGAAATAAACTCCATTATTCCCTGAATCATCAGAAAGAGCTATCATCGTCAATCCATCCATATCTGTGAAGAAGCAGGCATATATCAGGTCACTTCCATTATTATCGAAAACTACCGCTACAAGTCCGTCATCTCTGACCTCATAGGTTCCATTGAGAGAACCTCCGCCCTGTACCATCTGTGCATTTCCATTTCCATCAAATACAAAGGAAAGCTGTCCACCATAAGTTGATGACAATGCTGTATTAAACTCATCCTCTGTCATCTCTGTACCATCAATCATACCGCCTGCAAAATCCCAGGTCGTATCTGCCAGATCAGGTATCTCCTCCATTGTCAGGTGGTACAGGATTCCATCACTGTCTGCTGCTTCACTGTCTGTTGAATCATTAACTGTTACTTCTTCTGTCGTTACTGCTTCTTGCACAGTATCTGACATTGTGCTGACCTCTGTCTGTGTAGATACAGTTGCGCTGTCTGCTGCTGCATCATCGCCGCCACAAGCTGCTAATGACAATACCAGCATACCACTTAACATCAAACCAACTAATTTCTTCTTCATAATTTACCTCTCCTTCCCCTTTTCGGGTTTTCTTTATTTGTATGAGTGTATTGTAACGCACTTTGACAGATAATTGTGGACTCTGTCATGAATCGACCGCAAAATGCATTGAATCGACAGGCAAATTATGTTTACTGCATAAAAAAAACAGGTTTTACCCTGTTTTTATAATGAAACCCTTAAAATAAACTGTCCATTCGCAGCGCTGAAAGAATAAAGACCCCCATAACGCTCTACTACTGCACATATACTACGTACACCAATCCCGTGTCCCGCCCGTCTGGTCACTGGAATTTCATTTACAAATTCCACATTTTCCTCACAGGAATTCTTGATCTGGATAAAAAATGTATCCTTCTGCTGATATGCCATAACATCTATGGCTGCCGGCAACCCTTTTGCCTGCACATTCATACAGGCATGTAATGCATTTTCCAAAGCATTGGACAACAACACACACAAATCACTCTCCGATACAGCGGGCATGGTTGGAATCTGCGCCTTTATCTCCATTGATATGTCCCTCTTATGTGCTTTATCAGCAAAAGCCGACAAAATCAGATTGGCTGTTTCATTCTCACAATAATTCTGAACTTTGTAAGCATCAATTTCCGAGCAGACTTCATAAATATAATTCTTTGCCTGATCCAGTCTGTCATTTTCCATGCAGGCTGACAGATATTGCATATGATGACGCAGATCATGACGATAGGTACTGGCACTCTTCTGTGATTCCCGCAAGGAGTCTATCTCCCTGACTGCCTGTGCGACCTGTAGATTCAATATTCCCTGCGTCTGTTCCAGCTCATTGCGGATTTTCTTCTCCCTGGAGGTACGCAGTACAAAGAACAGATACGCCCCGCTGCATACAAAGGGCATAAATTCTACTGCAAGAGTCGTGCCCTTTGACAAGGAATCCGTATAAACACGTGTCAGGTAATCAAATCCATATCCTAACAGGGGAATCACTCCAAATTGAAGCTGAAGCCTCTTCGTTTCCCGGGCAAGTATACGCACCGCTGGCGATACGAACCATATCAGGAACAGTAATAAAGGAAAAGTCACGATTAATTCAGCCATGTCCTGCCCTGCATAGATTTCTGGAATCACCGCTACGATTGCCAGTGCAATCCATCTTCTTAGCTGACAGCACAGATACGCTGTCAGGACTGAAATGGTCGGCCACAGCCATTCACGATTCATAATACAAAGCACTACTGCCAATGGCGCATGTGTAACAAGCGGATACAGATACCTGACCATATCAGAGCTTGTCTGCTGATAGATGATTGCCTGAATCAGCAGAATCATAAACATACTAACCACAAGACTGATACGTTTGCGCTTCGTCCAGACAATATCACAAAAAGATGCAGATAATATCATGCCAAAGATTCCTACCGAAGCACTGTTCAATAAATAAATAACATCTGTCATGATATAACAACCTGCTTTCTGTCAAATACGTACTCCAGATATACATTCTTGATATCAGAGCATTTTCCGTGTGGAACAGGAATCTGTACATGACTTGTCATTGTGATTGCCCTGTTTGATATGTTCTGTATGTATTCCATATTGATCAGAAATGATCTGTGCGGGCGGAGAAAATTGTGGTATGGCGCAAGCTGACTGCTCAGCTCATCCAGACTGCCGCTGCTCTCCAGCACCTGCCCATTCTCCAGATGAAATGTCAAGGTACGTCCTATTACCTCACAATACTCCAGCTTGCTCAGATTAATTCTGGTGATACCGCTCTTACAGCACAGCACCAGAGCATTCTCCTGCTCTTTCTCACATTCTGAAGTGACTGCATCCATCAGGCGGAAGAAGCTCTCTGTCCAGATAGGCTTGAGCTGATAAAAATATGCACCTACCGTGTAAGATTGCACCGCAAATTCTGCTGAGGATGTCAGAAAAATTATCTTCATAGTCTCATCATACTGCCTGATTTCTCCTGCCACATGGATTCCATTCTCACCGGGCATAATAACATCCAGAAACAGAATGTCAAAACGCACCCCTGCTTCAATCTGGGCAAGCAGCTCCAGCGGACTCTGAAATGCCAGGCATTGGATTGACACATTTTTATCTTTACGATACTGATCCAGAAGGTTTTGCAATTGATTCAAAATCTCCTGGTCATCATCGCAAAAAGCTATGTTCAGCATATTTATAATTCCCCTTCTATTCTATATGTCTATATGCATTTTACATTAAATGTCTTATACCAATTATAACATGCAATTCATATGAGATTCAAGGTAAACTATCCACTACGCACAATGCTCCCCATCCTACCATGTCATTGGGATATCTGCCAAAACCTGGCAGTTTCTTTGCACCATTGATCAGATACGCCTTGAGCTTCTGCCCATACAGGTAAGGATCATTGCCTCTGACTATGCCCCATTCCATCAGGAGTGCTGCACTGCCGCTGACTATAGGGGTTGCAAAGGAAGTTCCCGACACCTGCTGTGTACCACTATCCGGTATTGGCACTGTCAGATTCACTCCGGGGGCAACGATATCCGGCTTGCTGAATGCGGTTCCAAAAGGCAGTCCATCCTCACCAGCACGCCCCTCTTCATAGCGATATACATACCCTCTGCCTGAGAAATCCGCATACGCTGAAGTTCTTGTATCATAAGCGCCCACAGTGATTGCCCTGAGTGAAGTAGATGGAATCGTCAGCGTTACCTCGGGGGTTGGCAGGAAAAAGCCGGTTCCTGTATTCCTTGCCGCATAGCTTGGCAGATACATCCGATACTCCCCTGTCACCACATTTCGGGGCGTCAATACCAGATTCCATACTCCTTCATTGATATATCTGCCCACAGGAATCATATCAATATAGATCTCCTGATTCACTGAATAAGGCAGAGGTTCGCCAATATAGCACAGCAGCTGTGTCTGTTCCAGGGTACTCCTTATCGTGGCTATTCTCCTTGTCTCCAGCTGCACCTCCTCTCCTCCCGGTGAACGTACCACCAGTCCAAAATCATCATTGGGATGCTTCCAGATCTGAATACTCAACCCTGTTTCATATGCTGCTACTGCCAGCTCTATGTTCTTCTGCGTAAGGGCAATTCCTGCGGTGTGGCCATTGGAAGCCCCTTCATTCCCACTTCCTATTATAATAGCTGTTCTGCCTATCTCCGAAGCATTGTCTATGAATCTTTCAAGCAGAGATTCCCCACGGTGATCTCCATATGTATTGCCAAAGCTTAGATTCACGACCACAGGCATATTTAATTCTACTCCCAGATTCACTGCATAAGAGATACCTCTCATCAATTGTGTGGTTCTTGGAAAAGACTCAGCCAGAGGATTCCCCAGCTTCACCACAACTAGCTGTGCCTGCGCTGCCACACCTGACTGGGAACCGGCTGCCAAGGCAGCTACTGCTGTTCCATGACCTGATATATCCTGCTGGGGCACAATGGCAAGTCCTGCCTGTCTGCTGCCTGCTGCCAAAGCTTCGTTAATCTCGTCTCTTGTATACAATACCCCTTCTGTATACCCCTCAGGAGGCAGTCGGTTGTGTTCTACATCCGGAATCGCTGATTGATCCCATAACGTCAGAATACGGGTTGTTCCATCCGCATTTTGAAATTCTGTTAAGAAATAGTCAATCCCACTGTCTAAAACAGCAATTAACACCCCCTGTCCTGTCAATCTTGGATCTCTAAGTGTCACCTGTGGAATACAGGATGCTTCTTTTGCTCCATAATCCATATCCCTTCCCCATTCTGTATACATAGATTGCCTTATATGAACAGAATATGAAAAAGCGCACCAAAAAGTGCGCCCTTTACATACTGCCTTACAATATTCTGATATCCCCCTGCATCGGTGGGATTCTCCATGCTTTATCTGATATCTCCTGTTCTTCATCTGAATTGTTCAAAGCAATCAGTATTTTCTCCTGTTCATTTTCTCTCAGGAACAGATATAAGCCCTTCTCATCCTGACATAGTACTGTTCTATATGTTCCGTTACGAATTGCACTGTGTTCCCTTCTGATCTGCGCATATTCCCTCAAAATATCATAGCAATTATCCTCACTGCCCCAGGGCATCGGACTACGATATGCATTCTCTGTCTCTCCTTCAATATAATACTCATCTCCATAGAATACCGAAGGAACTCCATACCCCATAAAGAGATAAAAATATGCCAGCCTCAACCGTCTCCTGTCACCCACACAATAAGAAAGAAATCTGGGAACATCATGTGTATCAAGAAAATTCATCTGTACCAGGCTCACCTGCTCTGGATATCTCATAATCATCTTATGCATCTGTGCATCAAATTCTGATACCGTCATCGTCCTCGTTGCGAAGAAATCCTTGCACAGATAAGAAAAACGATAATTCATCGTTGAATCAAACTGATCTCCAAGAAGCCATACTCCAGCATCCTCCCATATCTCACCAATCAGAAAGAACTGGGGTTTTACGGCTTTTACAGCTGTCTTAAAATGCCTCCAGAAATCATGGTTCACCTCATTTGCCACATCCAGCCGCCATCCATCAATATCTGCTTCCCTGATCCAGTATGTTCCTACATCTATCAGATATTTCTCAAGCTGTGGATTGGAAGTGTTGAGCTTAGGCATCTCTTTTACATAGGCAAAAGCCGCATAATCCGGTGGGTCCTTATAACATACCGGCTCCGGCATATCATAGAACCAGTCATAATACCGTGACTTGCTGCCATATGTTAATACATCCCTGAAAGCAAAGAAATCAGGTCCACAATGATTGAACACTCCATCCAGAATCACCCTGATGTGATTTCTATGACAAATAGCAACCATTTCTTTAAGCTCTTCCAGCGTTCCCATACAGACATCGACCATAAAATAATCGGCTGTATCGTATTTGTGATAGGAATTTGCCATAAATACCGGATTCAGATAGATGCAATTGATTCCAAGCTCTCTGATATACTCTATATTCTCACTGATTCCCTGTATGGTTCCTCCAAGTCTGTTAGCGGATATCATGCCATCCCCTGTTTCAATAGATTTCGCCATTTTAACAATACTGCCTTTTTCCGTGGCAAAGCTATCTGGAAATATCTGATACATAATCAGATCCTGTGCCCACGCCGGTGGACTGATAATGTCCTCTCTGCGGATATACGGGAACTGAAAATACTCTGTTCTGTTGTAGCCTATCTGTGTACAGAATCCTCTTTCATAATAATATTGTCTCTGGTAGCCATCTTCCAATGCAAAGTAATAACACAATCTTGGATAAATATTGTTAAGTCTGGTTTCATAATAGTCAAACAAGTCATCACTTGACACAAGTGTCATTTTTATATTTGTCATTCTGATTACAGGACTCTGGTCTACCCGGTCTCCATAATAAAGCTGACAGCTGCACAGATCTCCCTTTGCTGCACGCAGCCTGATGGTAATGTCTTTTTCCCCAGTTGCATATGCATACTGCGAAAGAGGTATATGTAAAATCGCTTCCTTCTTCATATCCTATCCTTTCACCGCTCCACCTGTAATTCCATCAACATAGAACTTCTGCATCAGCAGAAACAGAATGGAGATTGGAATTGCTACAATAATGCCGCCTGCACAGAATACAGAGAAGTAGTCTCCTACCAGCGTTCTCTGCACCAGATTAAAAAGCCCCATGGCAACTGTCCAGTCTGTAGGATTCTTGGAACGGATCATCAGCTTCGCCATAACAAAATCCATCCATGGTGTCAGGAAAGAATTAATAACCGTATATACAATAATGGGTTTGGACAGTGGAATCACGATTCTGGTAAAAATACATAACTGCGATGCACCTTCCAGTGTTGCAGACTCTCTAAGCGACGCCGGTATCGTATCAAAAAATCCCTTACAGATCAGATAGCCTAGTCCAGAGCCCGCTGAATATATGATGATAAGTCCCAGCATACTGTCTGTCAGCCCTATCAGCTTCATGACAAAGAAGATGGCGATCATGGACAATACTCCCGGAAACATATTCAGGATAATTGCGAAACTCATAAGCGGCTTACGCATTGGGAAACGCATACAACTCATCGCATATGCCACCATCAATACCAAAAAGGTAGAAATGACACACGTACAGCAGCCTATTATCATGGAATTGCGAAACCACGCTGGAAAATTCGCCACCGTATCCGGTCTGAAGAACAGCTGTGCATAATTATCCCACGTCCATTTAGTCGGGAAAAAATGCATGGTATTAATGCCTTTATAGCCACTCAGCGACGTCACAAATAACCAGATAATTGGAATCAGCCATATAAAGGCGAGAAAAGCCAGCAGAAGATGTTTTCCGATTATTTTGCATTTTCTTTTCATTTACTGGAATTCCTCCTCTCTGTTACCGGCAATCATTCTGGTAAATCCAATCAAAGTAAATACCGCACACAGTACAAAAACGCATATTCCAATAACTGATGCCATCTTATAATTGGAATAGTCATTCGTTAATGTAAAGAGCCACGTCACCAGCAGATCTACTTCTTTTGCATTGGAATTGGCATAACGCATATTGCCCGTTACATAGTCACTGGTCAGAAGATATATGACATTAAAATTATTGATATTGCCGATAAAAGCTGTAATCAGCGAAGGACCTGTCACGAACAGCATATACGGCATTGTGATCTTACGGAAAATCTGTGCTTCATTGGCGCCGTCTATCCTTGCACTCTCCAACTGTTCCTCTGGAATATTGAGAAGGATTCCCGTGGCACTCAGCATCTGATACGGTACACCCACCCAGATATTGATTAACACGATCATGACATGCGCCCAGCCAGGCTTGGATAAAAAGGGAATATAAGAAAGCCCCTTTCCAACCAGTCCAAGGTTCTGTAACACCTGCGTCAATCCGATTTTGCTGCAGATACTGTTGACAATACCATAATCTCCAAACATCTTACCGACTAATAATAAAGTAACGAACTGTGGAATCGCTATTGTCACGACAAACAGGCTTCTCCACATCTTTTTCCACCTGACAGTCTTGTCATTAATGAGTTTGGCAAGCAGGATTCCACCAAAATAAGTTGTAAAAGTGGCAAGAAATGCCCAGATCATCGTCCAGGCCAGTATCCTGATAAATGCATAACCAAAAGTGACTGTTGATGTGGAAGTAAACAATTCCCTGAAATTATCCAGTCCCACCCAGGTAAACAGATATGTGGGAGGCTGATGATTCATGTCATAATTGGTAAATGCAATGGCTATCATGAACAGGATAGGAATGATATTGACCAGTAGCACACCTATACTTGGCAAAGTAAGCAGTGTAATATGAAATTTAGCATTGATCAGCTCCCTACAGTCTTCCCTGAAGGAATTGATATGCTTACCTTCTGATGCCTGCTTCTGTAATTCATAAACCGCCCTTAGATTGCTCATATACAAGGCAATAAAGGCAGCGATAAACAGAATTCCAATAATACCGCACAGAAGAATCAACAGGGAATTATCATAATCATTCACTGTCTTTTGCAACGTAGTCAGATCCAGGTATTCTTCTCTCTGTACTGTACCCAACGTATTTAATTTACAGATATACTGCCAGGAGAAACGAAATGTGAACAGAAAGAACAGTACTTCTATCACTGTCATAATGATTCCCTTGACATATTGTCCTCTGGCGCAATAGCCTGCCCCCATAATAACCATGGAGAGCCGCGTTGCGGCATCTCCATTCTTACATATTTCCAACAATTTCTTCATGAGATCGCATCCTTAATTTGTAACTGGTTGTGTGATACCCTCTACAGCTTCATCCAGAAGTGACTGTACATCTGTATAATTGCCTTCTGCCAGCGCCTGACCCAAGGTTGCAGCCGGGTCCCAGTATGCATTGCCGACTCTTTGCAGATCCGCATAGGCAGACTGTTGTGCCAGTGCAGCAAGTGCAGGAGCTGAGGCGATTTTATCAGAAGCTGCTGCATTCAGGTTAGAAGGTCCCTCACCTGTAGCAACACCGATAGCTTCCTGGCTGTTCTGGTTTGTAATATATTCTGCCAGCAGCATAGCCCAGCCTGTATTCCTGGAATATGCATTTACACCAACGAATTTATATCCTGCAAAAGACCCCATCTGTACCTGTTCTCCATTGACAGTAAAGGCAGGCAGTTTCGTTGCAGCATATCCATCACCATATGCCTCCATAAAACCAGTTGTTGCCCATGTCCCATTTACGTCTGCTATCATCTGACCATTCAGAGCAAATGCCTGTGCATCTTCATTGACACAATTCACCATAGCGCTGTTCTTACAGATATCTGTTATGGCTTCTGCAACTGCTGCCCCTGTATACTTCGTATCTGTTGCATTCCAGTTACAGTAATTCGTACCATCATCCTGTCCGTACATTTCCAGTCCGGCACCCGCAAAGAATCCATATAAATACCATGCACCGGATACTTCCATACCAACTGTCTTACCCTGCTTCTGGGCTGCTGCCAGCAGATTATCCCAGGATGACACATCTTCTTCTGTCAGATAATCCGAATTATAAAACAGGAAATAACCATTAGACGCTGTCAGCGGATAAGCATACAGCTTACCATCTACAGAAGCGGCTTCTACTGTAGATGCCGCATTTGCAGTCTTAGGATCATATGTAAAAGCAGCATCTACGCTCTGCAATGCTCCTGCATTTACCAGATCTATCAGCTGATCATCTGCAAATACGAATACATCCGCTGCGGATTCCACATCCTTCAATACATCATCCTTGCAGTTCGCCTCAGACTCTGCGCCAATTGTAATATTAAATTGCACATCAGGATAAGTATTCTTAAATTCATCTACAAGCTGTGCCATAACTGTCTGATATTCTTCTGTCTCAGCACACCATAATGTCAGATCAACCGGCGCATCTGTAGCTGCAATCAGATTGGCAATTGCATCATTGCTGTTATTATCACTATTTTCTGACACCTGTGTCGTTTCTTCTGTTTTGACTTCTTCCTGCGTTTTCTCACTGTTCTGTGTCTGCTCACTCTGATTCTGTACAGTCTGCTCACTGCTTCCACAACCTGCTAATAAAGAGGAAACCATACACATACTGATACATGCTGCTGCTAATTTTCTTTTCATTTTCCAACCTCCCATTTTCTTTATCTTTCTACGAAACTTTTCCTAAAAGTCATGTGAATCATGTCCTTTTGTATTTTCATCATATCTGCAAAATATCAGTTTTACAATGTTTTTGTGTGATTGCAATTGACTTTTGTTAAGAAACCGCTATACTAAATTTTAAGATTTGTCGATTTTTCAAATGAAAGGAGATATCGTTATGTCAGTCACGATTTCAGATGTTGCTTCCAAGGCAGGTGTTTCTACTTCCACTGTGTCAAAGGTCATTAATAACAACCCTACGATCTCTGCTGAGACAACCGCCAGAGTCAATGCTGCAATTAAAGAACTACATTATATTCCTAACTCACGCGCTGTCAGCTTCGCCAAAGGACAAGCCAAAAATATCGTGTACCTGTCCACTCTTGGAAAAGATATTGCTTATGAGAATCCTCATATGTTCGACATTATGTGTGGTGTTTACCATGAACTTACCTCACATCATTACATGATGTCGCTGGTAGATACCTCTGAAGAATCCTATCCCGGTGAACGGGCAATCGTGGAAATCAAAAAACGTTCCGCAGATGGACTCATTATTCATGGTTCCATCGTAAACGAAACGTTAGCGAAGCATTTATTGGAGGAAGAAATTCCTCATATTATTATCGGACACCCGGATTTTGAGACCAGACTCTGCTGGATTGATACCGACCACACTCTTGCCGGCGAATATGCAGCAGACCATATTTGCGAATGTGGTTATACCAATGTCTTCTTCATTGCCGGCCGAAGAAATGATGCTATCTCCAATCAGAGGCTCAAAGGGTTTAAAAAAGGGATGATACATCATAAGGAATATATCACCCGCGAAAATATCGGTTATACAAATAATACTCAGGAAGGCGCTTATGAAGTCACCCGTACTATGCTGCAGAAGCTCCCGAAGCCGCAAGCCATTGTCTGCGAAAACAATCTGCTGGCGCTGGGTGTTGTCAATGCACTTCGTGACCTGTCTTTCTCCATTCCAGATGATATCGGATTATTGACATTTGATATCTATCCGTATTCAAAGATCATTACGCCACAGCCTACTGTCATCGACATCAACATGTACGACATCGGCATTCAGGCAGGGCGCATGATGCTTCATAAGCTGGAGAATCCAAGGCTGATGGTACAGAGCTTCACCGCTCTTCCGACCCTGATTCAGGGGCAGACTACCACCAGAATCATATAAACGGCAGTGCTTCCTATAATACTGAGCAGGGTATTCTTCTTCCACAGATGAAGCCCTGCACATACTGCTACTGCAATGAGCTTGTTCTTACCGACTCCTGCATCCATCTGCTTAGAAAAGTCACCAGTACGAACTGAAACGCACCTGTATACACAGTCAGACTGGTAAGCAGTGACCAGCCCCAGCTAAAACCTGCCTCCTGCATCATCAGCCCATATGCCATGCTGACAAAGAAATAACTGCCCATAATGGGCAGTGCATGAAGAAAAGCCTCTTTACAAACTGTCTTTCTATCCATTATGCCGCACCTGTACCAAGCTGCATCTTAGCCAGTTTATGATAAACGGCTTCTGCCAGCCTTCTATGTCCTTCCTCATCCAGATGCTCCTGATCTATGGGACTTGGCTTGGCATAATCAGAAGCAGCAAGGAAGTCTGTTCCCTGTTCTATTGCTATCTTCTGATAAACTGCCTTCAACTTCTTGGAAGTGTTGACTGATTCTGTATCAAATTCAGGGTCAAACTGTGGCTTCCATACCTCTTCACCCAGTAAAATAGGGGATATCAGCAATATCTTAATATTCTCATCAGCCTGTCTCACCTGTCTGATCAGCTTCTCGATTCCTTTACCAATGACCTCTGCCGGTGCATGATAATATGTCTTACAATCATTCGTTCCCAACATGATGATGACTGTATCTAAGGGCTTGTGACTCTCAAGAAGAGCAGGAAGCAGATTGCTACCCTTACGGTTATCGCGCAGCTCATCCTCAAATACGGTAGTTCTTCCACATAACCCTTCCTCTGTAACGCGAATGCCCTCCTGATAAAGTCTGTCCGCAAGAATCCCTGTCCATCTTACTTCCCATGGGTATCTTCCTTCTCCACCAGGTATATATCCGTATGTATTAGAATCGCCAAAGCACATAATTTCTCTCATAAATGACACGCTGCCTTTCAGTTAATCTCTTCTTTTCCTACTTTATTAGTATGATTAATATGAATTCATTATAAACAGGAAAGGGCAGAATGTCAATATCCTTATGATGAGATTTTCTCAAAACGGTACTTCTGCTTCACATCCGGGTACTTCTCATGATCCACTTCGCTCATGAACATGGCGTATGGTCTGGCGCATATCTTAAATGGCGTATACATTGCCTGATAAATAACCAGTCTTTCTCCTGTCTCTGTATGCTGTGCAAAAGCCAGCACCTTATACAGATATTCTGAGGTCTGAGATGACACCCACTCTCTCTTAAAATGCTGCACAATGTCTCCTACATGAATATCTCTGTCAGGGACATTCTCCAGTGGTGCCCCCGGCTCTGTGCTTAACTCCATATACTCTTCCTTATCCAGAGATACCGGTATTCCAGACTTTCCTGTGATATGCACACCACCATACCATGTCCCTGTCACTTCACAGATATCACCTATATTATATTCCAGTGAATATTCATCATTTTTCTTAATAATCTTTACTTTGCTCATGATTCTTCTAATCTCCTTTTTGCTCATTTACTTTCCAAAATTATCTTTTTGAGCTGTCTTGCCGCAGAATTCAGCGGATGCTGCCAGTCATATACCATACATATATTCCTTTCCGGTATGTCTTCTTTCAGTGAAATCTGCACTATTTCGTGCTTTTTAATAGACTCTCTTGCCATTGGTTCCGGCAGAAAAGCCAGACCCAGTTCACATTTTACCAATGGAAGAATCTGATCTGTTGTCGCAGTCTCCGTATCCGGCATCAGTTCCAGTCCATGAGATAGAAACAGACTGTTGTAAAACCGAAATGTCATAGTTTCTTTTCCAAGACATATCAAAGGGTAATTCTTCAGTTCTTCTAATGAGAGTTCCTGACTTCCTAATGCCGTAAATGTCGTTCCACCTACTAAAATTTCTCGAAAAGGCAGCAGCATGACCGCTTTTAGAGGCATTTCCACAGCTGCAGGTGTAGAGACCACAGCAAAATCTATTTTACCACTTTTTACAGCTTCTATCGCTTCCGGGGTTGAATGATTATATATTTTCAATCTGATTCCCGGATATTTCATATGGAAAGCCTTTAATTTATCCAAAAGAAATATATTCAGCGCAGTTTCACTTGCTCCTATCGCAATACTTCCATGGGAAAGTCCTGTACTATCAGTAAGCTCTTCCTCTGCGGTCATAAGCTGCACCATAGCTGCAGATACATGCGTATAGAGCTTTTCTCCTTCCGGCGTTAATTGAACACCACGGTTCGTCCGCACAAATAGTGTTGTATGTATCTGCTGTTCCAGACAGTTCATTGCTCTTGTAATATTCGGCTGGCTGTTTTCCAATGCCTGTGCTGCCTTCGTAAAATTAC
>ENA-UERN01001336-UERN01001336.1-human-gut-metagenome-genome-assembly--contig:-NODE-1336-length-23351-cov-5.659835_pt1 | contig 23351 bp, 19 predicted proteins | sample MGYA00242950_ERZ507950 | MGnify/ENA primary metagenome ERZ507950 (study PRJEB26167, sample SAMN06115515) | human gut metagenome | host: Homo sapiens | place: China:Ningxia | collected 2014-11-26...
CTGGTGAAGATCGGCTTCAAGGAGATCGAGGTGGGCTTCCCCGCCGCCAGCGAGACCGAGTACGAGTTCCTGCGCACCCTGATCGACGGCAACCGCATCCCGCAGGACGTGACCGTGCAGGTCCTGACCCAGTGCCGCGACCACATCATCCGCAAGACGTTTGAGGCCGTCAAGGGTGCGCCCCGTGCCATCATCCACTTCTACAACTCCACCAGCGTCGCCCAGCGTGAGCAGGTATTCAAAAAGTCGAAGGAGGAGATCAAAAAGATCGCCGTCGATGGTGCCAAGCTCGTCAAGCAGCTGAGCGAGGAGTACGAGGGCAACTTCCTGTTCGAGTACAGCCCCGAGAGCTTCACCGGCACCGAACCGGAATACGCTGTCGAGGTCTGCAACGCCGTTCTCGACGTCATGCAGCCCACGCCGGACCGCCCCATGATCATCAACCTGCCGGTCACGGTGGAGATGAGCATGCCGCACATCTACGCCAACCAGATCGAGTGGTGTTCCAAACACCTGAAATATCGTGACAGCGTTATTTTATCTACCCATCCGCACAATGACCGCGGCTGCGGCGTTGCCGACGCCGAACTGGCCGTCCTGGCCGGTGCCCAGCGCATCGAGTGCTGCCTGTTCGGCAACGGTGAGCGCACCGGCAACGTCGATGCCATTACGCTGGCCATGAACATGTACAGCCACGGCGTAGACCCGCATCTCGATTTCAGCAATATGCCCGCCATCTGCGAGGTGTATGAGCGCGTGACCCGGATGCACGTCTATGAGCGCACGCCCTATGCGGGCGCACTGGTGTTCGCGGCGTTCAGCGGCAGCCATCAGGACGCCATCGCCAAGGGCATGACCTGGCGCAGAGAAAAGCAGCTCCACCAGTGGACCTGCCCGTACATCCCCATTGACCCGCACGACATTGGCCGCACCTACGATGCCGACGTCATCCGCATCAACTCCCAGAGCGGCAAGGGCGGCATCGGCTTCCTGCTGCAGCAGAACTACGGCTACAATCCGCCGCCGAAGATGCGCGAGGACCTCGGCTACCGTGTCAAGGACGTCAGCGACCACGAGCACCGCGAGCTGAGCGTGAAAGAGGTGCTGGGCGTCTTTGAGAACAGCTACCTCAACCACACCCAGCCGCTCAATGTGCCGGACGCGCACTTCATCCAGAACTCGGACGGCAGCATTACGGCAAATGTCGTCGTCACCGGCGGCGGCAGCACGGTCAAGTGCGCGGCCACCGGCAATGGCCGCCTGGATGCCGTTGCCACGGCCATCGAGCAGCAGACCGGGATGCACTTTACGCTCGTACACTACAGTGAGCACGCCCTGGATTCCGACACGAACTCCCGCGCCTGCTCCTACGTCGGCCTGAAATGGGCCTCCGGCGAGGAGACCTGGGGCTGCGGTACCCACACCGATATTATCGTGGCGGGCATTAAGGCTTTAGTCAGCGCTATTAACAATAAGTAACTGCTTCCTTGGCTTCCCCCCAAGGGGAAGCCAAAGAACACAAAACGGAGGTACACGACCATGGGCATGACCATGACCCAGAAAATCTTAGCGGCCCACTGCGGGGAAGCAGCCGTTACGGCGGGCCAGCTCATCAACGCCAGGCTCGACATCGTGCTCGGCAACGATATTACGACCCCGGTGGCCATCAATGAGTTCAACAAGGCGGGCTTTGATTCCGTCTTTGACAAGACCCGCGTCAACATCGTGCTCGACCACTTTGTCCCCAACAAGGACATCAAGAGCGCGACCCAGTCCAAGCAGTGCCGCGAGTTCGCAGACAAGTACGACATCCTCAACTTCTACGACGTTGGCCAGATGGGCGTTGAGCACGCGCTCCTGCCCGAAAAGGGCATCGTGACCGCGGGCGACTGCATCATCGGCGCGGACAGCCACACCTGCACCTACGGCGCGGTGGGCGCGTTCTCCACCGGCGTCGGCTCCACGGATATGGCCGCCGGTATGGCAAAGGGCATGGCCTGGTTCAAGGTCCCCGCCGCCATCAAGGTCGAACTCAAGGGTCAGCTGCACAAGCCTGTCACAGGCAAGGACGTCATTCTGCATCTGATCGGTGAGATCGGCGTTTCCGGCGCACTGTACAAGAGCCTGGAATTTGTCGGTGACGGTGTGAATTCCCTGACGATGGAGGACCGCCTCTGCATCTGCAATATGGCCATCGAGGCCGGTGCCAAGAACGGCATCTTCCCGGTGGATGAAATCACCGAGGCATATTTGAAGGGCCGCAGCCAGCGCCCGTGGGTCAAGTACGAGGCCGACACCGACGCCGAGTATGAGCGCAGCGTCGTCATCGACCTTGACGCGCTCGAGCCGACGGTCAGCTACCCGCACCTGCCGGAGAACACCCACCTTGCGAAAGAGGGCAAAGACATCAAGATCGACCAGATCGTCATCGGCTCCTGCACGAACGGACGCATTGAGGACATGGAGGCCGCCTACGAGATTCTGAAGGGCAGACACATTGCTAAGGGCGTGCGCGGCATCATCATCCCCGCCACGATGGCCGTCTACAAGGAGTGCATCCTGCGCGGCTACACCGAGGCGTTCATCGACGCGGGCTGCATCGTCTCGACGCCCACCTGCGGCCCCTGCCTGGGCGGCTACATGGGCATTCTGGCGGCGGGGGAGCGCTGCGTCTCCACCACCAACCGCAACTTCGTGGGCCGCATGGGCCATGTGGATTCCGAGGTCTACCTCGCCAGCCCCGCCACGGCGGCGGCCAGCGCACTGACCGGCTGCATCACTGACCCGAGGGAGGTTTGAGCTATGAACGCAAAAGGTCCTGTTTTCAAATACGGCGACAACATCGACACCGACGTCATCATCCCGGCCCGCTACCTGAACACCCAGAGCGAGGGCGAGCTGGCCAGCCACTGCATGGAGGACATCGACAAGACGTTTGTCACCCGCGTCAAGGCCGGTGACATCATGGTCGGCGGCGAGAACTTCGGCTGCGGCTCCTCCCGTGAGCACGCGCCCGTCGCCATCAAGGCATCCGGCATCAGCTGCGTCATCGCCAAGAGCTTTGCCCGCATCTTCTACCGCAATGCCATCAACATCGGTCTGCCGATTCTGGAGTGCCCCGCCGCCAGTGAGGCAATTGCTGAGGGCGACACGGTCAGCATCGACTTCGACACCGGCGTCATCACCGACGAGACGACGGGCCGGACCTTCCAGGCCGCCCCGTTCCCACCGTTCATCCAGAACATCATCGCCAAGGGCGGCCTGATGAACAGCTTGAAGGATTAAAAAGGCTTCCCCCGCGGGGGAAGCTGTCACCGAAGGTGACTGATGAGGGGCGGCGCTGCCTTTATTGCCCGTTTATGGGCAGTTGCGGAAAGCTCGCCCCTCATCCGACCTCACTACGTTCGGCCACCTTCCCCCTCAGGGGAAGGCTATATGCGAGAGGAGACACCCATGAACAAAAACATCACTCTGATCTACGGCGACTGCTCCAGCCCCGAGATCGTGACCCAGGCAGTGCGCGTCCTGGATAAGATCGCGGCCAGGCATGGCCACACCTTCATCTACACCCGCGCCTACATGGGCGGCGAGGCCATCGACAGGTTCGGCGACCCGCTCCCCGCGTCGGAGCTGGAAAAGTGCAAAAGCTCTGACAGCGTCCTGCTCGGTGCCATCGGCGGCCCCAAGTGGGAGGGTCTGCCCGGCGACCAGCGCCCCGAAAAGGGACTGCTGCGCCTGCGCGCGGGCATGGGCCTCTACGCCAACAACCGCCCGGCCAAGATCTGGCCGCAGCTGGCGGACGCCTCCCCGCTGAAAAAATCCATCGTTGACCAGGGCATTGATTTCATCGTTGTGCGTGAGCTGATCGGCGGCGTCTACTTCGGCGAGCACAAGACCATCGAGCAGAACGGCGAGAAGGTCGCCATCGACACGATGCCCTACTCCGAGCACGAGATCGAGCGCATTGGCCGCATCGGCTTTGAGACGGCGATGAAGCGCCGCAAAAAGCTGACCTGTGTGGATAAGGCCAACGTCCTGGACACCAGCCGCCTGTGGCGCGCCGTCATGCACCGCCTGCAGGCCGAGTACCCCGAGGTCGAGTACAGCGAGATGTTCGTGGACAACTGCGCCATGCAGATCTGCAAGAACCCTGCGCAGTTTGACGTCATTGTGACGGAAAATATGTTCGGCGACATTCTCTCCGACGAGGCCAGTGAGATCACCGGCAGCATCGGCATGGTGCCGTCCTCCTCGCTGGGCGAGGGCACCTGCGGACTGTATGAGCCGATCCACGGCTCTGCGCCCGATATTGCCGGGCAGGACGTCGTCAACCCGATTGCCTGCATCCTCTCCGCGGCTATGATGCTGCGCTACAGCTTCGATATGCCCGCCGAGGCCGACGAGATCGAGGCGGCTGTCAACGCTGTTCTCGACGAGGGCTACCGCACCGCCGACATGATGGCTCCCGGCTGCACCAGGGTAGGCTGCACCGAGATGGGCAGCAAGATTTTGGAACATATTTAAAAGGCTTCCCCCCGCGGGGCTGCGCCCGCAGGCGCGTGTCGAAGCGCAACCGCCGTAGGCGGCACTTGGCGCGTAGACTGAAGCTGTCACCGTAGGTGACTGATGAGGGGCGGCCTTCCCGCAGCAACCCGTTTATGGGCAATTGCGGAAAGCTCGCCCCTCATCTGACCTCACTGCGTTCGGCCACCTTCCCCCGCAGGGGAAGGCAAAGCGTCCCCCGATGGTTCCGCACCATCGGGGGACGCTTTTATTTCTCCATCACATCCCGCCAGGGCCGTTTTTCGGCAAGCTCGTTGCGGCGATGGTTGCGCCAGATAAGCAGCGCTGCCAGTGCCGCGCCGAACAGGATGACTGCCGCAAGGTTGGGCAGACCCACCGCGGGCAGCAGCGGCGTGATCCATTTGTCGACGAGCCAAAACTCCACGAACCACAAAAGCATCATGGCGGCTGTAATGGCGCCGTACCGCACACCTTTTTCGGTGGAGGCCGCCCACTCGGCGGGGACAATGCGCTGCAGCAGCCACGCACTGGGCATCATAATGGCAATGCAGAGCACAAGCCAGACCGCGTCGTAATGGCAGTCCCACGGGCGGCCCAACGCCGTATAGGTCGCGGTGGAGGCCAACGCAAATGTGCACAGCCACACAAGGCTGTCCGCCATGTAGTCTGCCAGCTTGGGTCTGGGCATGCTTGCCAGCAGATTCCGCTTAAAAATCTCTACGTCCCCGATGACCGACGGCAGATAGTCGCGCCGGGCCTCGGCCTGTGCCGCCATGGCAATCAGATCTTTGCGCACCAGTTCGACCTCATATCCGATGCCGCGGGTGTTGTCGATGGTGCTCAGAATGTCTGTGATGGTGTCCCGGTCACATTCGGTCAGTGTTGAAAAGACCAGGTCGTTCTCTTTTTTCAAGTCGCGGTATTCGTTGCGCATTGTTTTCATGGTTCAGCCTCCTTGTCGTGCAAAATGCGGTTCACAGTGTCGCTGGCGTTCTGCCATGCCTCCGTAAATTCGTTAAGGTACTGCACCCCGTCGGGGGTCAGGCGGTAATATTTGCGGCTCGGTCCGCCGGAACCCGCGCGGTACTCGGCGGCGATCAGCCCCTTGCGCTCGAGCCGCAGCAGCAGGGGATAGAGTGTGCCCTCGGTCAGGTCGGCAAAGCCGCTGTCCCGCAGAGTGGTGGCAATGGCATAGCCATAGGTCGGTTCCCGGTCAATGATCTTTAAAATGCAGCCTTCCAGCGTGCCCTTGCGCAGCTGTGCCTGGTCAAACACCGGCTCACCCCCTCTGACTACCTTGCATTACCATGTTCTCTGGCTATATTGTATTGCAAAGTAGTGGGAATGTCAAGCAGAAATCCCACCCGAATTTTTGTGTAGAATAGACAAAAGCGGCAGTCCCTTTTTCAAGAGACTGCCGCCGGCAGAGGTTATTTTCGTTTGTAGCAGCAATTCGCCACCGCGTCACACGCCCGCTGCACCGGGCTAAGGTTCAGCACGGCCAGCGTCACCGCAGCCAGCAGCACGGACCAAAGCACAACGACAATCGTCGCCTTCCCGCGCATAAGGTCGTACAGACCCAACTCGACCAGCAGCGCCTGCACCGGCAGATGCAGCAGATAGATTGCCAGCGTGTGCCGCCCCAGCCCGGCCAGCAGATGCCGACGACTGGCCAGCACAGTCAGCGCCGCCGTGGTCGCGATGCCCACGAGGTAGAACACGACCCGGTACTGCACTCTGTCGCCGCCCGCATAGCTCACATCGTGGAACAGCTCCGCACTGTGGTCCATGATCGGGTCAGCCCGCAGCACCCAGAGAAAATACGCTCCATAGCCAAGCACTAGCCCCGCCGCAGTCACAAGACGCACCGGGCGGTGCTCCGCCGCAAACGCGGCCAGCCTGTCCAGCTGCGGGCGGAGCAGCACTCCGCACGCATAAAACGGGTAGAATGCAAATACCCGCACCAGCGTGAAGGGCCAGTCCACCAGCCCGGCAGCCAGCGCCAGCCCCACGGCCAGCGCCATGCCAAGGCAGGAACCGGCCAGCCCCAGCCTGTCCCGCAGCCGGCACAGAACCGGGAGTGTCAGATGCCAGAAGATCAGCGCGTACAGATACCATATATGCCGCCACGGCAGCAGCCATGCGGCCAGCAGGCCGCCCGTCTCGGCAAAATTTTCCCGCAGAACGGCGGCACGGAACGCCAGCATCAGCGTCTGCCCCACAAGGTACAGCCATAGCTGCTGTGTGACCAGCTTGTGCGGGTTGAACCGCGCTACCAGCCCGCTGCAGATGCAGAACAGTGCCATGTGGAACGCATAGATGCAGAAAAACGACGCACTGACGAAGGAATACCCCATGCGGTACTGCTCGATAAAATGGCCGAGCACAACCAGCAGGATGCCAAGGCCCTTCAGCTCGTCAATATAATCGCGGCGCTGAGGCATTATTGATTCTCCCACGGGGAGCGCACGATCTCGCCGGAATCGACCTTGCCGAACTCGGCGACCTCTGCGCTGGCCTTGACGATGCCGCCCGGAGCTACATGCACGCCGCGGCCCAGATGGGCGTTGTGGTCTACGATGGCTCCCGCGTTGACGATGCAGCCCACGCCCAGATGGGCGTCCGCACCGACATACGCCTGCGGCAGGATGATGCAGCCCGGCTCCAGCACGGCGCTGGGGCTGACAGACGCGGCGTCACTGATAAAAACCGGCGTGCTGTAGCCCGTTGCTGCCAGCTTTTGCAGCAGCTCGACGCGCAGCTTGTTGTCGCCCAGCGCCACAAAGGCGGGGCGTCCGCGCTTCAAAATCGCGGGGTCAACGTAATCCAGCAGGCCGCCCACGGCGTCGGGGGCGTTGTCGTCCAGAAAGTCCGCGCTGCCCCAGCCCTCGTCCATCAGCCAGTCGTTCAACTGGGTGCCAAAGCCGCCGCGGCCCAGGATCAGCGGGCGCTTTGCGTTGAAACCGATCTCAATGAATGCCATAGTTATCCCTCCTGTTGGGTTACTTCACCGTCGGGGGCCTCGCCCTCGGCGGGCTGTGCGTTGGGGTCCTCCAGGCTGGTACGGGGGTGTACGTCCAGCGGATTGGCCAGTGTGCCGTTCTGCAGGTCGCTCAGGGCCTGGGGGATGCCGGGGAAGAACCGGGCAATGCCGGTGCCGCCGCAGTGCAGACCGTCAAAGAAGTCTGTCTCCTGCAAGCCTTCAATGCACGCGGGGTCGTAGCTGCCGTAAATCGGCACATTGTTGTCGGCGCAGTACTGCCGCAGCCAGTTTTCCACCTGGAAGAAGCCCTTGTGGTTCTCCGGCTCGGTCAGCAGGTAGCCGTACAGATACGGGTGCCACGGCGACAGCACAAGAATGACCGTTGTGCCCTGCGACTGGGCGTATCTGACGAAGGAGTCGAACGCCTGGATCTGGGTCTGGCTCAGCTCGTCAAAGCCCTCCATGTGTACGCTGTTAAAGCTCATACAGGCCTCGGCGGCCAGCGTGCGGATCTGGTCCTCGGTCTGATTGCGGAACGCTACATCGTACAAAACGCTGCCGTCGGACCGCTTGATCGACGTGGTCTGGTTGTAGGGGTCGCCCTCGACGGGGTTAAACTCTATCGTGTTGCCCTCGTCGTCGGTGACGGTGGCCTGCCCGCGGTTCTTTATGTAGTAGTCTACGTTGCCCTGGAAGTACGCCGGGTCGGCCAGTGCCTTCCACAGCTCGACCTTGTCAGGCTCCTCGTAATCGGTGGGCACGTTCAGGACCTTCGTCAGGAACTCGTTGTACAGGTCGGCGTCGGCGCGCGCGTCAAACGCGGCCTCGCTGCCGTAGAACACCCACGGGTCTATGCTCCACAAAAGAACCTTCGGGGCCTTGCCGTAGGTGACCATCTTGTAGTAGCTTGTCATGTTGTCGCGCACGTCCGCGCCGGTGACGCCCATGTTGAAGAAGCTCTCGACGCCGGTGTTTTCGCGGTTGAACTGCAGAACACGGCTTGAGCCGATGCCGATGGCCTCGGGCGTCTCGGGCACATCCTGTGCAAATAACTGTACCACCTCGCGCTCGTCCATCTGCTCGAAGTTTGTAACGTCGTAGCCCTGGAGCATCAAGTCGACGATGCGGCGGGGTGCCAGCGCGCCCTGGAACAGGCCGCTGCGGTCCACATTGTAGCTGAACGCTACCATGAACACCAGCACCGGCACAAACAGCAGGAACTTGAACGCCGTTTTGATGCCGAAGTAGAGCCGCCGCGCCAGCCCGCGCAGAAACAGCACGAACGGGTTGACCTTCTTTCTGCGGCGGCGCTGCCGGGCGGGTGCGCTGCCGGGGGCACCGCGGTGGATCTTGACCGGCGGTGCGGGAATCGGGGTAGGGGATTTCGCCATGATACACCGCCTTTCTCAATACTGCTGGTAGATGAACGCCGACTGGCCGAAGGCGGCGAAGAACAGAATCGCTGCAGCCATGCCGTAGTAGAGCGTCCAGCGCAGCGGCCAGACCTGCTGGCGGATCCAGCGGGCAACGCTGCGGCCCTTGTGCTCCGCCGCAAAGACGACGAAGCAGCCAAACAGCAGCACGACGGGCAAACGGCCATCAATGCCGCTGCTGTAGATGAGATTCGACACCTGCGCCCACGACCCTGTCAGACCGTCCCAGCCCTGTAAAAGCGAGCCGTACACGGCAAACGGGTCGGTGTTGTAGATAGCCGACGCGAAGAACACGAGCGTCAGGCAGAACAGCGCATTGGTGAAAAGACACTGCCAGAATACCTTGAACCAGCCCATGCGGTAGAGCGGGTTATAGCGGTTGATTCTCTGCCGCGCCCTGGCGGTCATGACACCGAAGGCGGCCAGCAGACCCGTGAAAAGGCCCCACGCCAGATACCGCCAGTCCGCGCCGTGCCACAGGCCGGAGCAGACAAAGACGATGACGATGTTTAAGTAGTGCCGCCACGGGGCGCAGCGGCTGCCGCCGAGGCCGAAATAGACGTAGTCGCGGAACCAACTCGTCATCGAGATATGCCACCGCCGCCAGAAATCGTTGAAGGTCCGCGCCTCAAACGGGGACTGGAAGTTCTCGATCAGGTCATAGCCCAGAATGCGCGCCGCGCCCAGGGCAATGTCGCAGCAGCCGGAAAAGTCCATGTACAGCTGCACGGCAAACAGCACCGTGGCGGCCACGAGGTTCGGGCCGCTCATGCTGCTGACATCGCCGTAGACCAGCGAGACATAGTGGCTCAGGTTGTCGGCAATGACCATCTTTTTGGTGTAGCCCCACAACATACGGAACGCGCCGCCCGCGCAGCGGCCATAGCTGAACCGGCGGCTTTTCTGGATCTGCGGGCGCATCTGGGGGTAGCGCTCAATGGGCCCGTTGATGAGGGTGGGGAAGAAGCTGACAAACAGCGCGTAGTGCAGCAGGTTTGTTTCGACCCGGCAGCGGCGCTTGTAGACGTCGATGGTGTAGCTCATCGCCGCAAACGTGAAGTAGCTCAACCCCAGCGGGGCCAGCAGATTCTCCCGGTGGGAGAGGATGCTGCCGCCCACCGTATCCGCCAGCAGGTTCCAGTATTTGTAGTAGACAAGGATGCCGATGCCGAACCCCACCGACGCAGCCAGTGCCAGCACCCGCACGGGCTTGGCCCTGACCTTGCCGATGATGAGGCCGCACAGCCAGGTCAGCACCGTGGCGGCGGCGATCACCCAGACCAGCGGGCGGTTGACGGGGTCATAGCAGAAGAAGCCGTAGCTGGCGGCCAGCAGAAAGTAGGGCCGCAGCACACGGGGCAGGGCATAGTTGATGAGCGCCACTGCCGCAAAAAAGGCGAGGAACAACAGCGAGGTAATTGCCATGGTCTGATCCTCGCACAGGAAGGCGAGGACCTGCTCCCAAGTTATCGTCATGATTCCTATTCTCCGCAATTATTTCTTTTCTTCCAGGTCGCGCACGCGCTTTTCCAGCATGGCGTTGGCCTGGGTCAGCCGCTTGCACTTGTCGGCCAACTGGCTGATGGCAATGCTCAGCGAGAGCAGTACCACCAGCACAAAGCAGAACATTAACAAAAACACCAGATTGACCGGCATCTCAATGTCCAACAGGTCGCGCAGCACGTAGACCACGTAGGGAAACGCCGCCGCAATGACCAGCCCGACGGCCAGCGCAAGCCAGAGCAGACTGTACTTGACGCTCATCAGCCCGCGCTTCAAAAACGCAAAGATGATGAGCAGCAGCACCACCGCGCCCAAAATCATAAACAGCTGTAATTGTGCGGTCATGCGCGGCCCCCCTTACTTTTGCGGATGGACAGACGGTCAATGATGAGCGCCAGCGAGACCTTGATCATGTAGTAGACGCTCTTGAAGCTGTGGATGCTGGACACGCCGCCCTGCCGCTCCCGCATGATGACGGGGGCCTCGGCCACCTTGAAGCCCGCCAAAATCGCGGCCAGCGCGGCCTCCGGCTCCGGGTAGTCAATGGCGTAGTGCCGGGCAAAATAGGCGGTCATCCGCGCATTGGTCGCGCGGAAGCCGCTGGTCACATCCAGCACCCTATGCCCGGACAGCAGGAAAATCAGCCCGCTCAAGAACCGGATGCCGACCCGGCGCATAAAGCTGGTCTGGAAGCCCTCTTTTTTGACAAAGCGGCTGCCGATGCACATATCGCATTCGCCGTCCAGCACCGGCTGCACGATCTCCATCAGGTAGGCGGGGTCGTGCTGGCCGTCGCCGTCCATCTGCACGGCCACATCGTAGCCGTTGCGCACGGCGTACAGGTAGCCGCACTGCACGTTGCCGCCGATGCCCAGATTGACCGGCAGGTCCAGGAACGGGTAATGATGCTTGCGAAGCAGCTCGGCGCTGCTGTCGGTAGAGCAGTCGTTCACGACGAGAAAATCCACCTCCGGGCATTCCGCGCGCAGATTTTCCACCGTATTGACGATGTTATCCTCCTCATTGTAGCACGGGATGATAACAAGAACTTTTTTATCCAAAGGGGTGTACCTCTCAATCGGATAGTTGTCACATTTCTTGGCCCCCTCTGGGAGGGGGCTCCGCCCGCAGGCGGTGGGGGAGAGAACCTTGCGGTTATCCGAAACATTTCGGGCCGTGGCAAGGTTCTCTCCCTCCGGCCCTGCGGGGCCACCTCCCTCCCAGAGGGAGGCAAGGAGAAAACCGCAGAGCGATTTGCAAAAGGAAACGTAGGGGCGGATTCCATATCCGCCCGGGGAACCTGCCGCTGCTGCACACGGCTGCGGGCGAGCAATGCTCGCCCCTACAACGCGGTTCCGCTCAAACGCCTTTGACCGTAAACTCCTCCAGCCGCTGCAGCAGCTCGGCACGGCGGTAGTGGGCGGTGTAATACGCCTTTGCCTTCGCGCCCAGTGCGGCCCGCTCGGCGTCGGTCATGCGGTACAGCGCCAGCATATTGTCCGCCAGCGCCTTTTGGTCGCAGGCCGGGCTGACAAGCCCGCCGCCGCTCTCCAGGACTGCCGCATAGCCCGCGCCGTTCATCGAGGCCAGCACCGGCTTGGCCGCGGCCATGTAGCTGGCCAGCTTGCCGGGAACGGTCAGTCCCAGATCGGGTGAGTCGGAAAGCGAGATCAGCAGTGCATCGGCCAGCGCCGTAAACCGGGGCACATCAGTGGCGGGCACACTGCCGTAAAACGTCACGGCGTCCCCGGCGTGCAGGTCGGCAGCCTGTTTCTGCAAAGCCTCGCGGCTCATGCCGTCGCCGACCAGAAGAAGATGCAGGTGCTCCGCCCCGGCGGCGCGGGCGTCCAGCACGGCACGGATCACCATGTCCAGGCTCTGCGCCGGGGTGAACGTACCGGTGAACACTACGTTGAACCGCCCCGCAAACTGTGCCTCCAGCGCCGCGTCATGCTGCGGCACGGCATAGAAATCCTCGCAGTACTGCGGAATGACCGCTACGTCCGCCGTGCTCTTGCCGGTGCGGGCGCATAGCCGCTCTTGCAGCGGCCCGCTCATGGCGATCAGCCGGTCACAGCGCCTGTACAGGCTGTCGCTGACCGACTGCGCGACCCAGCGCATAAACCTGTTTTTGACCGGCAGTACGCTGTACAGATTCTCCGGCCAGAGGTCAAGGACGTAATTCGTAAACGGTATATGGTGCTTTTTTGCATACCGGATGGCAGGCCAGCACATCAGCACGGGGCTGGTGTTGAAGCAGAACACCGCGTCGTACCCGCCGGGCAGACGCTTTAACGCCCCCGCCGCGTAGAGCGGCCAGCTGACGTAGTTCAGAAAAATCGTCTTGCCGGTGTTCCCCTTGCGGGGAATCTCCCGCGCACGGAACACCCGCGCACCCTTGTAGACTTCCTCAAACGGGCCGTCGGCGCTGTAGCCGTCGAACCATTCGCCCTTCGGGTAGTTGGGCAGACCGCAGAGCACGTCCACGGAGAGACCGTCCTGCACGAAGCCTTCGACAATATCGTTGATGCGGAAATTTTCCGGCCAGAAATGCTGGGTCACTACCAGTATGCGCATAATATATCGTGTTCCTGTCGCTTAGTATTTGCGCCACACCATCTTGTTGACAACACCGGTGTAGCTCTGGATGATCTTGACGACCTTGTCGGAGACATTCTCGTCCAAGTAGTTGGGCACGGGCAGGCCGAGGTCGCCGTTCCGGTTCATCTCCACAGCCACGTCCACGGCCTGCAGCAGGTGGTCGCCGTCGATGCCCGCCAGAATGAAGCAGGCCTTGTCCAGCGCCTCGGGGCGCTCGGTGGAGGTGCGGATGCAGACCGCCGGGAACGGATGGCCGACGCTCGTGAAGAAGCTGCTTTCCTCGGGCAGCGTGCCGGAGTCGGACACGACGCAGAAGGCGTTCATCTGCAGGCAGTTGTAGTCATGGAAGCCCAGAGGCTCATGCTGAATGACGCGCTTGTCGAGCTTAAAACCGCTCTGCTCCAGACGCTTGCGGCTGCGCGGATGGCAGGAGTAGAGGATCGGCATATCGTACTTTTCCGCCATCTTGTTGATGGCAGTGAACAGCGAGGTAAAGTTCTTCTCGGTGTCGATGTTTTCCTCGCGGTGGGCAGACAGCAGAATGTACTTGCCCTTCTCGAGATCCAGACGCTGGTGGATGTCAGACGCCTCGATTTTTTCCAGATTCTGGTGCAGCACCTCGGCCATCGGGGAACCGGTCACGTAGGTACGCTCCTTCGGCAGGCCGGTGTCGGCCAGATAACGGCGGGCATGCTCGGAGTAAGCCATGTTCACATCGGAGATGATGTCCACGATGCGGCGGTTCGTCTCCTCGGGCAGGCACTCGTCCTTGCAGCGGTTGCCGGCCTCCATGTGGAAGATGGGGATGTGCAGCCGCTTCGCACCGATGACGGACAGGCAGCTGTTTGTGTCGCCCAGCACCAGCACGGCGTCGGGCTGGATGGCGGCCATGAGCTTGTAGCTCTCCGAGATGATGTTGCCCATCGTCTCGCCCAGATCCGCGCCGACGGCGTTCATGTAGACCTCGGGGTCGGCCAGCTGCAGGTCGTGGAAGAACACGCCGTTCAGGTTGTAGTCGTAGTTCTGGCCGGTGTGGGCCAGGATAACATCAAAATATTTGCGGGTCTTGTTGATGACGGCGGCCAGACGGATGATCTCCGGGCGGGTGCCGACGATGATGAGCAATTTCAGCTTGCCGCTGTTTTTAAAAGAAATGCTGCTGTAGTCAGACATACTTTTCTCCTTAGTAGCTAATATGTGCAGGGGATGTAGGGGCGAACATCGTTCGCCCGCAGAAACGTTACGACCGGGGCAAACTTCCGGGTCGATGACGAGCATCGACCCCTACATCGCAGGGGCGGATTCCATATCCGCCCGGGAACTTTGCCGCTGCCGCACACGGGCACGGGCGAGCACTGCTCGCCCCTACAATGCGCCCGTTTTACACCTTTTCAAAGAATGTATCCGGGTGGGCCGGGTCGAACTGCTCGTTCGCCCACATCAGGGTGACGAGGTTCTCGGTCTCGCTCAAATTGATGATGTTGTGGGTGTACCCCGGCAGCATGTGGATGGCCTGGGGCTTGTCGCCGGTCACCTCAAATTCCAGCACCTCGCCGCTGCCGACGCGGCGCTCCTGAATCAGACCGTGGCCCGAAACCACGATGAAAAACTCCCACTTCGTATTGTGCCAGTGCTGACCCTTTGTGATGCCGGGCTTCGAGACGTTGACGCTGAACTGGCCGCAGCTCTCGGTTTTGAGCAGCTCGGTAAAGCTGCCGCGGGCGTCCTCGTTCTTTTTCAGGTCAAAGATGACCTTCTCTTTGGGCAGATAGGACAGATACGTCGAGTACAGCTTTTTTGCAAAGCTGCCCGCCGGAATCTCCGGCAGTACGAGCGTTGCGGGCTGAGCCTTGAACCTTTCCAGCAGGTCCGCAATTTCGCCCAGCGTGACTTTGTGGGTCACCGGCGCGGCACAGTAGCGCCCGCTGTCATGGAAAACCGGCGTCAGACCGTCGTAATCGCAGCGGTGAGGCTTACCCTCCAGCGCGTCGAGCATTTCCTCCACCAGGTCGTCAATGTACAATAGCTCCAGCTCGGTGGCGCGGTCATTGACCGTGATGGGCAGGTCATTGGCGGTGTTATTGCAGAAGGTCGCCACGGCACTGTTGTAGTTGGGGCGGCACCACTTGCCGAACAGATTCGGGAAGCGGTAGACCAGCACCGGTGCGCCGGTCTCCTGCCCGTAGGTGAAGAACAGCTCCTCACCGGCCAGCTTGCTCTTTCCGTAGTCGCTCTCGCCGTAGCGGCCGATCAGCGTCGCCTGGATCGAGCTGGACAGCATGACCGGGCAGCGGTTGGCGTGAGATTTGAGCGTGTCCAGCAGGGTGGAGGCGAAGCCGAAGTTGCCCTGCATGAACTCGTCGTTATTTTTGGGACGGTTGACACCCGCTAAATTGAACACAAAATCGGCTTCCGCACAAAAGTGGTCCAGCTCTGCGGGGGGCGTGTCGAGGTCATACTCAAACACGTCCTCGATCTGCAAGGCGGGGCGGGTACGGTTCTTGCCGTCGCGGACAGCCTTCAGGTTCTCGCAGAGATTGCGCCCCACAAAGCCCTTAGCGCCGGTCACAAGGATCTTCATGCCTTCTCGGCCTCCATCTCTTTCAGCGCGTTTTGGACGTAGTCGGTGGTCAGGATCTTCCTGACCGTGCCCTCCACGTCCAGACGGTGCGTGTTGTGGCTTGTGTAGGAGTCGTCGGCCATCGTGTGGACCTCACCCTTGACGACGAACTTGTCGTAGTTCAGGTCGCGGTTGTCGGCGGCCACGCGGTAGTAACCGCCCATATCCTCACTGCGCAGGCGCTCCTCGCGGGTCATCAGGGTCTCGAACAGCTTCTCGCCGTGGCGGGTGCCGATGATGTTCGTGCCGGTGTCGCCGAACAGCTGCTGCACGGCCTTGGCCAGGTCGCCGATGGTGGAGGCGTCGGACTTCTGGATGAACAAATCGCCCGGGTTTGCATGCTCAAACGCGAACATGACCAGGTCAACGGCCTCGTCCAGGTTCATCAGGAAACGGGTCATATTGGGGTCGGTAATCGTGATGGGGTTGCCGGCGCGGATCTGGTCAATGAACAGCGGAATGACGCTGCCGCGGCTGCACATGACGTTGCCGTAGCGGGTGCAGCAGATCGTCGTGCCGCCGCGCTCGGCGGCCACGCGGGCGTTGGCATAGATGACGTGCTCCATCATCGCCTTGGAGATGCCCATGGCGTTGATGGGATAGGCGGCCTTGTCGGTGGACAGGCAGACGACGCGCTCCACGCCCGCGTCAATGGCGGCGTGCAGGACATTGTCCGTGCCGATGATGTTCGTCTGCACGGCCTGCATCGGGAAGAACTCGCAGGAGGGCACCTGTTTCAGCGCTGCCGCGTGGAAGATGTAGTTGACGCCGGGCATGGCATCCCGGATGGACTGCGGGTTGCGCACGTCGCCGATGTAGAACTTGACCTTGCCGGCATACTGCGGGTGGTTGGCCTGCAGCTCGTGGCGCATGTCGTCCTGCTTCTTCTCATCGCGGGAGAAGATGCGGATCTCGCCGATGTCGGTGGACAGGAAGTGCTTGAGCACCGTATGCCCGAAGCTGCCCGTGCCGCCGGTGATGAGAAGAGTCTTATCCTTAAAAATGCTGTCTGCCATAATATCCTCCTTATAATTGGCTGCGCAAAAGGCACAGTGATCCTTTATAATCTTATTCATTTTAGCACAAAAATCGCTGCTTGAAAAGGGCACAGGGTTGGAAATTGCTGCTTTTTGTGGTATAATAGCTAAGAAATCACAGAAAAATGCTTTTTACAAGGAGGACACGCCCATGCGCGCCTACGAACGTCTTTTAAAATATGTAAAGGTCCACACGACCTCTGACCCCAACAGCGGCACCCACCCCAGCACGCTGCGCCAGTTTGACCTGGCGAAGATCCTCGTTGAGGAACTGAAGGAGCTGGGCTTGACCGATGCTCATGTGGACGAGCACTGCTATGTCTACGCCACGCTGCCCGCCACCCCGGGGCAGGAGAGCGCCGCGCCGCTGGGCCTTATCGCCCACATGGACACGGCGGACGACGCCAGCGGTGAGAACGTCCGGCCGCAGATCCACGAAAACTACGACGGCGAGGCTGTCACGCTGCCCGCCACCGGCACGGTATTGGACCCCAAGGTGTTCCCGTTCCTGCGCGAGATGAAGGGCCAGACGCTCATCACCACCGACGGTTCGACGCTGCTGGGCGCGGACGATAAGGCCGGTGTGGCCGAGATCATGACCGCGCTGGAGCGCATCATCGCTGAAAATCGCCCCCACGGCAAGCTCTGCATCGGCTTCACCCCCGATGAGGAGATCGGCGAGGGCGCGAGCCTGTTTGACGTCGAGGGCTTCGGCGCGGCCTACGCCTACACCGTTGACGGCGAGGACGTCGGCGAGATCAGCTATGAGAACTTCAATGCTGCCGCTGCCGTCGTGACCGTGCACGGCTTCAGCGTCCACCCCGGCAGCGCCAAGAATTCGATGATCAATGCGCAGAACGTGGCCATGGAGTTCCACGCCGCGCTGCCCGCCTTCTCCCGCCCCGAGCACACCGAGGGCCGTGAGGGCTTCTTCCACCTGACGAGTATGCAGGGTGACGTGACCACCGCGCACCTGGGCTACATCGTGCGCGACCACGATGCCGCCAAGTTTGCCGCCCGCAAGGCCCAGATGCAGCATATTGCCGCCTGCCTGAATGACCGCTACGGTGCGGGCACGGTGGAGCTGGACATCAAGGACAGCTATTATAATATGTTGGAGAAAATTCAGCCCCACTTCCATCTGGTCGAGAACGCCCGCAAGGCCATCCGCGCGGCGGGCCTTGAACCCATCGAGACCCCGGTCCGCGGCGGCACCGACGGCGCGACCCTGAGCTATATGGGCCTGCCCTGCCCGAACCTCGGCACCGGCGGCTTCAACTTCCACGGCCCCTGCGAGTGCATCACTGCCGAGAAGATGGATCAGGGCGTCGAAATTTTGCTGAATCTGGTCGAGCTGTATAAATAAGGGCCCGGAGTTTATTGAAAAAGGATTGAATAAGACATAACAACAGCCCGTGCTTCCCAATCGAAGCACGGGCTGCTTGCCTATATGGCTTCCCCCTCGGGGGAAGCTGTCAGCGGCCCCGCCCGCTGACTGATGAGGGGCGGCCTGCCGTCAAAACTCGCTAACGGATAGCAATGGCACACCCGCCCCTCATCCGGCCCTGCGGGGCCACCTTCCCCCAAAGGGGAAGGCTTTAGGTCCTTACTTCATCTTCCCCACATACACCAGATACGAATACAAATAAATCCACGCGCTGCCGCCAAGAGCGGTAGCCAGCAGCACGATCAGCGTAGCAATGTCGCCCAGCAGGCCGCCCAGGAAGGCAAGCACCAACAGGACAATGCCCATAACGACAAAGGTGTACCCGCCCATGCGCTGGGTGCGCTGCCAGTTGTGCTCGTCGTTCAGCGCCCAGGGCGTGCGGCAGCCGAAGGTATAATTCTGCTTGATCTGCGGCATAAAATTGCCCAGGATGATGAACAATACGCCGATGCCGCCGCAGACCAGAATGCTGACGAGGTTGCTGCTGTCCGGCAGCTTACCGAAAACAGCCAACTCACTCAGCCAGCTGAACGCCGCCGACATTACGGTGAACAGCCCCACGAACAGGTTCCATGCCTTGCCGAACTTCTCAAAATTTTGATGCTTAGGGTCGATTTTGCGGATGACCTCAAACAAAATCAGCGTGACAAACGGTATCGCGGCCAAAAACAAAACCGTGGATTTCGGCCCCCAGCCGTTGACCTGCCCGCTGGCTCCCCAGTGGGTGGGCACAATGTCCGGCAGGGAGGGGTAGAAGTACAGGTGCGCGGCAAAATTCAGCACGCAGACCACGGTTAAAATCCAGAACAGCTTATTCTTTTTCATTGCTATCGTCTCCCTTTACAAGTCCGCAGTCATAAAACCACTTCATCAATTCCTGAAATACGGTCAGATTCACACTGTACACAATGTTCTGGCCGCGGCGCTCATCGGTAATAAGCGCCGCACTTCTTAAAATGTTCAGGTGGTGGCTGACGGACGGCTTTGTCATATCAAAATGTGCGGCGATCTCCCCGGCGGTCAGATCGCCCTGTGCCAGCAGTTCTAAAATGCGCCGCCGCGTCGGGTCAGCCAGCGCCTTGAAAGCATCTCCCAAACAGAACAACTCCTTTCCTGATAAACAATTAGATAAACGTCTAACTGTCTATGCCTTTACTATACTCCTATGCACCTGCCGCTGTCAATAGATATTTTGAAAAATATCTAACTATCCGCTCCCCTCCGACTGTTTCTCCAACTTTTACCAATGATTTTTCCTGCAAATTCACAATTTGTTTGCAATTTTCCTATTGACATGGTATGTGAATGTGCTACAATATTAGCAGTCGAACAGATAGAGTGCTAAAGAAAAGCAAACACACAGAATTTGCGAAAACGGATTCTTGAACTGCAAAATCCAAGCGCTTTATGTGCGAGACTGCCAGAACAATGCGCTATCTGCACTAAAGGAGGTACGCACTATGAACATCGAACAAATGACACAGAAAACCCGTGAGGCTTTGCAGGCTGCACAGCGCATCGCGGTGGAATATTCCAACAACGCGGTGGAGCAGGAGCACCTGCTGGCCGCCCTTGCCCAGCAGCAGGACGGGCTTATCCCGCAGCTGCTGCAGACCCTCGGCATTGACGCCAATGCCTTTGCCCAGACGGCCTTGCAGAAGGTCGAGGCGCTGCCCCGCGTGACCGGCTCGGGCCGTGACCCGGAGAAGATCTACATCTCCAACGATCTGGACCGCGCCCTCAACGCCGCCGAGCAGCAGGCTAAGCGGATGAAGGATGAATACATCAGCGTAGAGCATGTATTCCTCGGTATTTTGCAGCGGCCCGGCAAGGCTGCCAGCGAAATCTTCAAGACTTTCGGCATCACAACCGAGAAATTTATGAAGCAGCTGAGTGCGGTGCGTGGCAATCAGAGGGTCACGAGTGATAACCCGGAGGACACCTACAATGCCCTGAAAAAGTACGGTCAGGACCTTGTCGAAATGGCAAAGGCGCATAAACTTGACCCTGTGATTGGACGCGATACGGAAATTCGCAATGTCATCCGTATCCTGTCCCGCAAACGCAAGAACAACCCCGTGCTGATTGGTGAGGCCGGTGTCGGTAAGACCGCCATCGCCGAGGGGCTGGCGCAGCGGATCGAAAGCGGAGATGTGCCCGAAAATCTGAAGGATCATACCGTGTTCAGTCTGGACATGGGTGCGCTGGTCGCAGGTGCAAAATACCGCGGCGAGTTTGAGGAACGCTTGAAGAGCGTCCTCAACGAGGTCAAGAAGTCCGAGGGCAAGATCATCCTCTTCATCGATGAGCTGCATACCATTGTCGGTGCGGGCAAGACCGATGGCGCGATGGATGCCGGCAACCTGCTCAAGCCCATGCTGGCCCGCGGCGAGCTGCACTGCATCGGCGCGACCACGCTGGACGAGTACCGCGAGTATATCGAGAAGGACCCCGCGCTGGAACGTCGTTTCCAGCCGGTCATGGTCAATGAACCGACTGTCGAGGACACCATCTCGATCCTGCGCGGCCTGAAGGAGCGCTACGAGGTCTACCACGGCGTCAAGATTCAGGACGCCGCCCTGATCGCCGCCGCGACGCTGTCGGACCGCTACATCACGGATCGCTTCCTGCCCGATAAGGCCATCGACCTCGTCGATGAGGCTTGCGCTATGGTCAAGACCGAGCTGGATTCGATGCCCGCCGAGTTGGACGAGATGAACCACCGCATCACCCAGCTGCAAATCGAGGAGGCCTCTTTAAAGAAGGAGACCGACGAGCTGTCCAAGCAGCGTTTGGCCACGCTGGAAAAGGAGATGGCCGAGCTGCGCGACAGCTTCAACAGCAAGAAGGCGCAGTGGGAGAACGAGAAGAACGCCGTGAACAAGGTGCAGAGCCTGCGCGCCGAGGTGGAATCCACCAAGGCCGAGATCGAAAAGGCGACCCGCACCGGCGACTACGCCAAGGCCGGTGAGCTGCAATACGGCAAGCTGCCCACCCTGCAAAAGCAGTTGGAGGAAGAAGAAAAGCTGGCCGAGGCCAAGAAAGAATCCAGCCTGCTTCGTGACCGCGTAACGGAAGAAGAAATTGCGAACATCGTCGCCCGCTGGACCGGCATCCCGGTCTCCAAGCTCGTCGAAGGCGAACGCGAGAAGCTGCTCCGCCTGCCGGACACGCTGCATCAGCGGGTCATCGGCCAGGACGAGGCCGTGCAGAAGGTTTCGGACGCTATCCTGCGCTCCCGCGCCGGCATCGCGAATCCGAACCGCCCCATCGGCAGCTTCCTGTTCCTCGGCCCCACGGGCGTCGGCAAGACCGAGCTGGCCAAGGCGCTGGCGCAGGCCCTGTTTGACGACGAGAAGAACATGGTCCGTATCGACATGACCGAGTATATGGAGAAATTCAGCGTCTCGCGTCTGATCGGTGCGCCTCCGGGATACGTCGGCTATGAGGAGGGCGGCCAGCTGACCGAGGCCGTGCGCCGCCACCCCTACAGCGTTGTGCTGTTCGATGAGGTCGAAAAGGCCCACCCGGACGTGTTCAACATCCTGCTGCAGGTGCTGGACGATGGCCGCATTACCGACAGCCAGGGCCGCACGGTGGACTTCAAGAACACCGTCATCATCCTGACGTCGAACCTGGGCTCCGACCTGATTCTGGAGGATCTGGAAAAGAGCCGTGCCAACGGCAGCAACGAGCTGTCCGGCGAGGCCAGAAACGCCATTGACCAGCTGCTCAAGCGCCAGTTCCGCCCCGAGTTCCTGAACCGTCTGGACGACATTGTCTACTACAAGAGCCTGACCAAGACCGAAATCGGCTCCATCGTTGACCTGATGCTGGCCGACCTGCGCAAGCGTCTGGAGGACAAACAGCTGAAACTGGTTGTCACCGACGCGGCCAAGAACGCCATCATCGACGGCGGCTATGACCCGATCTACGGCGCCCGCCCCTTGAAGCGGTACATCCAGTCCCATGTGGAAACGATGATCGCGAAGGAGATCATCGGCGGCGCCCACACGGCAGGGGACACCCTGACCGTGGATGCGGATGGGAACGGACAGCTGGTGCTGCGCTGAATCCTACAATAATAAATGACGCTCCGGGCGGTATGGAAAATGTTCCATACCGCCCGGAGCGTTTTTTGCCTGTCTTGAAGCGTTGCAGGGGCCGCACATCTGCGGCCCGCAAGATTCCGGCGGCCCCGGCGCTTCCGGGGCGATGACGAGCATCGACCCCCACGCCGTAGGGGCAGATTCCATATCCGCCCGCTCATCCGGGCATTTGCGGGTAAGCCGCGGGCCGGGCATGCCCGGCCCCTACAGGTACACCAAATTACAGCACACCCAGCCCCGTCAGCAGCGTCTTGACACCGATCAGGATCAGCACAATGCCGCCGATACGCTCGGCGGGGGCGCGGTACTTGTCGCCGAACATGGCACCAACCTTGACGCCGATGGCGGACAGCAGGCAGGTGATAACGCCGATCAGCCCGGCAGCGGGCAGAATGTCCACCTGCATGGCTGCAAAGCTGACGCCGACGGCGAACGCATCAATGCTGGTGGCGATGGCCAGCGGCAGCATGGCTTTGGCGGAGTAGTCGTCGTCCAGCTGCTCGTCGCCGCCAAAGCTCTCCTTGATCATGTTCGCGCCGATGAGCGCCAGCAGCACAAACGCGATCCACGGGCCGAACTTCGTCAGCAGCGCGGCAAACCGGTCACCGAGAAAATAGCCCAGTGCAGGCATCAAAAACTGAAACCCGCCGAACCAGACGCCGCAGATCATAGCGTGCTGCAGACTTACCTTGCGGACGGACAGCCCCTTGCAGATCGAGACAGCGAATGCGTCCATCGAGAGGCTGACGGCAATCAGGAACAGGTCGAATAAAGTCATGATTTTTCCTCCGTTTTGGCAGGGTGCAGACAATAAAAAAGACCTATCCACCCGTGAAAACGGGCAGATAAGTCTCGTCGTTTAAAGTAAAGCCAGAGCAAACGCTCATTGTGTTGGCAGAACTGCGCGGCGGCTGCTCCACCGCTGCGCTGACTACTCCCTTATTGCTTCGGATAGTGTAGCATAGGTGAGAATGCTTGTCAATACGTTAGAAATGGCTAATCTCAAACAAAAGGCTTCCCCCGCGGGGGAAGCTGTCAGCGGCCCCGACCACTGACTGATGAGGGCCGACCCTGCCATGGTATCCCACCAACGG
>ENA-UERN01001348-UERN01001348.1-human-gut-metagenome-genome-assembly--contig:-NODE-1348-length-23092-cov-7.962981_pt1 | contig 23092 bp, 22 predicted proteins | sample MGYA00242950_ERZ507950 | MGnify/ENA primary metagenome ERZ507950 (study PRJEB26167, sample SAMN06115515) | human gut metagenome | host: Homo sapiens | place: China:Ningxia | collected 2014-11-26...
GGAAACTTTCTCCAGAAAGTTTCCCTTCCCCCTCCCCAATATTCATTCCACTCCCTTATACTATCTTCACGCCGCCGATCCAGTGGGCGGAGACGCGGCCCTTGAGGGACTTACCGAGCCACGGGGTATTGTGGCTCTTGGAGTAGAGGGTCTCGGGCGTGACCTGCCATTCGAGCTCAGGATCGAAAAGGAAGAAGTCGGCGGGCGCGCCGGGCTCGAAGGTGTTGACCGGCAGGTTGAACACGCGGGCGGGCTCCGTGGCCCAGAGACGGATGAGATCTGCCTCGGTAAACACACCTTCGCGGACAAGCCCGTAGGTGATGGTCAGGGCGAGATCCATGCCCGTGAAACCGTTGGGCGCTTCGTCAAAGGGCGTTTCTTTTTCATGCGCGGCGTGCGGGGCGTGGTCGGTGGCAAGCATGTCGATGACGCCGGTCTTCACGGCTTCGCGCATGGCGGCAACGTCGGTGGGGGTGCGCAGCGGCGGGTTCACCTTGGCGAGCGTGTTGTAGCCGTTCACGGCGGTATCGTCGAGCGTCAGATAGTGCGGGGTCGTCTCGGCGGTCACCTTGACGCCGCGCGATTTGCCCCAGGCGATGATGTCGACCGTGCGTTTGGCGGAAACGTGCGCGATGTGCACGGGCACGCCGAGATAGTCGGCCAGCAGGATGCTGCGCGAAGCCTGAATGGTTTCGGCCACGTCGGGCTGGCCTTTGACGCCGAGGACGCCGCTGGTCACGCCTTCGTTCATGTGCGATTTGGCGGCAAGATAGGGATCTTCGCAGTGGTCGATGACGATGAGATCGAGATCGGCGGCGTATTCCAGCATCCGGCGGAAGATTTCGGTATTGCCTACTGGGCGTCCGTCGTTGGAGATGGCGACGCATCCGGCATCCTTGAGTTCGGACATGCGGGTGAGTTCCTCACCCTTGAGGCCGACGGTGGCCGCCCCGATGGGATGGACGCGGGGACCGTTGGGCCACGAGCGGCGGGCGGACTCAAGGATCTGTTCCGTTACCGCGGCGTCGTCGTTGACCGGATCGGTGTTCGCCATGCAGAGGATGGCTCCGAACCCGCCGTGCGCGGCGGAGCTGAGGCCCGTGGCTACGGTTTCCTTCCATTCATAACCGGGCTCGCGCAGGTGGGTATGCACATCAATAAAGCTCGGGAACAGGATTTTTCCGGCGGCATCCACGATTTCAGCGTCGGCGGGGGCATTGATGGAAGCGCTGAGGGACTGCACCTTGCCGTCGACGACGAGCAGGTCCACGGAGTCGCCCAGATAGCGGGCGTTTTTGATAAGAAGAGAGGACATCGGCGATCTCCGTTGTTAGAGGTTGTCCTTGATGTCGGGACGGGTGGCGAGGAGGTAGAGAACGGCCATGCGAACCGAAACTCCGGCGGAGACCTGATCGAGGATCAGCGACTGGGAGCTGTCCGCCAGGGCGTCGGAAACGTCGAGTCCGCGCAGGATGGGGCCGGGGTGCATGATGTGTGCGCCAGGCCTGGCCAATTCCATGTGGGCCGTGGTGAGGCAGAAGCGTTTGGAATATTCGCGCAGGTCGGGGAGCAGGCCCGCCTGCTGGCGTTCGAGCTGGAGGCGCAGGCACATGACGGCGTCCATGTCGCGCACGGCTTTCTTGCTGTCCGTGTGGACCGTGACGGGCCAGTTGTCCACGCCCGCGGGCAGGAGGGTGCGCGGGGCGCACAGGCTGACGTTCACGCCGAGCTTGGTGAGCAGCAGTACGTTGGAGCGGCAGACGCGGCTGTGGGCGCAGTCACCGAGGATAAGCAGGTTTTTGCCCTTGAAGGCGTTCCGGTCGTGTCCCCAGACCTGACGCAGGGAAAAGGCGTCGAGCAGGGCCTGGGTGGGATGCGCGTGCCAGCCGTCCCCGGCGTTGACCACGCCGCAGTGCAGGCGTTCGGCGAGGAACTGGGCCGCGCCGCTGCTGGAATGGCGGATGACGATGACATCGGGGTTCATGGCCTGGAGGGTCAGGGCCGTATCCTTCATGCTTTCGCCTTTCTGGAGGCTGGAACCGGATTTCGCCAGCCCGAAGGTGTCGGCGGAAAGGCGCTTGCCCGCCATGTCAAAAGAGGTCTTGGTGCGGGTGCTCGGTTCGGCGAAGAAGAGGACGACGCTTTTTCCCTTGAGGATGGGGACTTTCTTGACTGGCCGGGAGTTGATTTCGTGCAGGTTTGCGGCAGTATCAAGCAGGTGGAAAAGTTCTTCCTGCGTCAACTGGTCCACATCCAGCAAGTCTTTGTGAGGCCAATGGAAGGTTTCCTGTTGCATGGCGGCTTCTCGGGGGTTGACGTTGGAGCCTGTCGTCTCGGCAGGCCGATAGCGTATCGGCGGAAAACGGAAAAGCTCAAAAAAAACCCCGCTGGAACAACGGGGAATAGAGAGAAACCGGGGCAATGCCGTTTCGGATGGCTTCGGGATATTCGTGGCGGCGGAGGATAAAGAGCATTCGGCTTCTCTGAGATGGTTGACGTTTTTTGGGCGTATGCCCACACGGTACAATATGCGGACTGCCCCTTGATGTAAAGTTTTTTTTGCATGGGTTTGTGCCGGAGCGTAAAACGGGATAAGAGAGGCCATCCCGTGAACCGTATCCCGGAGAATCTATGCTTTTGTATATCCATGTACCGTTCTGCCGCCGCAAATGCCGGTATTGCGCTTTTTATTCCAATCCGTTGACCCGTTCGGGCGATGAAATGGCCGTGTATCTTTCAACGCTGTATGCCGAGCTGGGACAATGGGGGCGGCGTCTCGGCAGAGTGCCCGTGGAGAGCGTTTTCTTCGGCGGCGGCACGCCAAGCCTGCTTAATCCGGATCAACTGGAGGGCGTGCTGGATTGTGTGGGGCGGACGTTTGAAGTGTTGCCCGGAGCGGAAATCAGCATGGAAGCCAACCCGGATTCCCTGCATACGGCGGAAAAGGCAAGCGGGTTTCTGGCGGCGGGCGTCAACCGGATTTCGCTGGGCGTGCAGTCGCTGCATGACGGGATGCTGGAGACGCTCGGACGGCTGCACAGGGCGAATGCGGCGCGGGAGGCGTTCCGGGCCATACGGGAAGCGGGCTGCGCCAATTTGAGCCTTGATCTGATGTGGGGGCTCCCGGGGCAGACGCTGGAGCAGTGGCTGGAGGATGCGCGCGCGGCAATCGCGCTTGGGCCGGAGCACATTTCCGCATATGGGCTGACTTTGGAACCGGGGACGCCTCTTGCGGAATCCTGCGGGGATGCGGAGCTGCCTTCGGAAGACGTGCAGTGCGCCATGTATCTTGAAGGCATCCGGCTGATTGAGGAGGCTGGGCTGCATCATTATGAAGTATCCAACTTTGCCAGGGATGGTTTCCGGTGCCGCCACAATCTGGGGTACTGGGAAGGCCGGGACTATCTGGGGGTCGGCCCTGCGGCGACATCCACGATCGGCGGGGAGCGCTGGACCAATCCGGAGGGGGAAGGCTGGTTGGAGCAGGTGCGGGAAGGGCGCCGCTGCCCTGAGCGGGAACCGTTGGATCGGGCAACGCGGGCGCTGGAGCTCATGATGCTGCGCCTGCGAACCGTGGATGGTTTGCCGCTGGATGCCTATGAGTCCTTGGCCGGACGCTCGTTTCTGGGGGATCACGGTCCGTTCGCCCACCGCCTCTGTGCTGAGGGGCTGGCCCGCATGGAGAACGGGGTGTTTCGGCTTACGGATGAAGGGATGCTTGTTTCCAACAGTATCCTCGGTGAACTTTTTGAAGAGGAACCCAAAAGCGCGGAATGAGCATTTCATCGAGGAAAAGAGGAATGTCCCTTATAATTATAGAAGGGGGGATTCCCATGCCCCTCCCCTCGCTGGACAAGGGTGACGTGCCCGTATATGGTATTTGCCTGTATATGTTTCAGCTTATTTATTGAAAATATTTATAAAAACAAACGGATGCGATTATGTCCGAACAGATGTGCGAACAGCGCCGCGAACGCCTGCGTGCGTTGATGCGGGAACAGGGAATCGAAGCGCTTTTGATCAGCCACGCGGCGAACCGGTACTATCTTTCGGGTTTCGAACTGCATGATGTGCAGTTGAACGAAAGCGCCGGCCGCCTGATTGTGATGGCGGACGGTAAAGACTGGATCTTGACGGATTCGCGCTATCTGGACGCGGCCCGGCGGCTGTGGGAGCCCGAGAGGGTTTTCATCTATGGCGCGGACGCGCCGGAAGATATCGCCAAGCTCTTGAAAGGGCTTGTGCCCGGCAAAACCATCGGCTTTGAGGCCCGCGCGGTCACGCTGGAATTCTATGAAAAATTCGCGGAAACGCTGGCGGGATCGGGCTGCCGCCTTTCAAAGGCTGACGGTCTGGTTGAACGGCTTCGCGTGATCAAAGATACGGAAGAGATCCGGCGTATGGAGATTTCCTGCCGCCTGAACCAGCAGATGATGGAGTGGCTGCCCGGCGTGCTCGTTCCCGGGCGAAGCGAAGCCGCCGTCTCGTGGGACATTGAAATGTTTTTCAGGCATCACGGGGCGACCGAGCTGGCCTTTACGAGCATTGTGGGGCATGGCCCCAACGCGGCGCTCCCGCACTACCTGCCCTCCAAAGACGCCCTTCTCGAGGCGGAAAATCTTGTGCTGGTGGATGTGGGGTGCCGTCTGGAAGACTACTGTTCCGATCAGACCAGGACTTTCTGGGTCGGCGAAAAGCCGACGGAGCGATTCAAAAAGACGCTGGAGGCCGTACAAGAAGTGCAGCACAAGGCTATCCGGGCTATCCATCCCGGTGTTCTGGCCTGTGATGTGTATAAGGCGGCCAGAGGGCACTTCGAGTCTCTCGGCGTTGCCGAAGCCTTTACGCATGGGCTCGGGCATGGCGTCGGACTGGAAACCCATGAGGGGCCGAGCCTTAATGGACGTAATAAAACCCCGCTGGAGCCCGGAATGATCGTGACGGTGGAGCCCGGCCTGTACTTCCCTGAATGGGGCGGGATCCGCTGGGAGCACATGGTGCTGGTCACTGAAGACGGCTGCCGGGTTCTGTAAGGTGAGCTCGTGAACATCGCTTTTGTGAATTCCACGTTTGGATGGGGCGGCGTAAAGACTTGGTACCTGCAATTTGCCGAGCGCCTTGCCAAGCGTGGTAATCATGTCTTCGTATACGGCAGGCAGCCTGAATTCATTGATGCGGCAAGAAAACGGGTGGGGCATGGTGAACAGGTTTCTTTCGGCGCGGATTTGAATCCGTCAGCAATCCGTTTTTTTTATAATGAGTTTAAAAAGCACGATATTGATGTCGTCATAACGAACATAGGAAAGGATATTGCGACGGCTGGAGTTGCCGCGCGGCTGCTGAAAATTCCAGTCGTACAAAGGATCGGTCTGCCGGAGGATATTCCATATCGGTTGAAGACCCGGTTGCTGCATACATGGATACGTCCAGCTTTTTTATGCCCATGCCGCTTCATCGCCGAAGGCTTCATCAAGAGTCTCCCATACATAAAAGCTGAAGACGTACATGTCGTTCTGAATGGTAAAAAAGCTTCCAGTGTTCCTTTGGAATTGCACCACCCCCGGCGCTTGGTATGCACACAACAGCTCGAATCCGATAAGGGACATGCCATGTTGCTGCGAGCATTATCCCGAGTTTCGGAGCCCTTTGAGTTGCATATATGGGGAAAAGGCAGAGAAGAAGAGGGATTGCGGCGACTCACACAGGAGTTGGGGCTGTCTGATTGCGTCGTTTGGCATGGCTTTTCCATGAATATTATGGATGAGCTGCAAGCCGGGGGGATTTTTCTGCTGGCCTCCTATTCCGAAGGATTGCCCAACACATTGCTCGAAGGCATGGCTGCGGGATTGCTGCCGATTACCCGTGAAGTTGGGGGCGTTGCTGAAGTAATCCCCGAGGCATTGCGGCGGTGGATGCTGCCTTATGAGGCGAAGGAAGACCTTTTTGCGGAAACCATCAGTGCTGCTATAAATCTCCCGGATACGGAGCTGCTGAAACTGCGTGAATGCGCCCGCGAAGCCTGCCGGGAGCACTTTGATATCGATGGGCAGGCGAAAGAGTTTGAAAAGTGGCTATCCGCAATAACGACAGAGGGGAAAAAATGAATTTTACAGATGTTGTACTCTATCGTTCTTTCCAAGAAAAAAGTTTTCCTGAAAAGATACGAGGCGTATTGTTTTGGTTATTTTGGTGCTCTATAGTCCTTTTTCCATTAGGCCGTGCCCCGCAAGTTGCTTTCCCCCTAGTACAAATACCGTTTCTGCTTTACCTTTACTGGAAAGATTGGAATAACTGTACCCTAAGAAAACTTCCCTGTGCATGGTGCTTCATCCCCTTGGCTTTTTGTGTCGTTTTACAACAGCTTCTTTCGCATTGGCCTGCTCAAAGTTGGCACAGTATTTCTCCTAACCTGTACAGAGGGTTTTGGCTGGCATTCGTGGGGATGGAATGCGTTAGGACAGAAAAGGATTTGCGCTATCTTGTAGTAGCATTTTGGATAACGGCTTTTTATCAAGGTATCGATGGAATTTGGCAGTACACCACTGGGAAAGATTGGATAAGAGATACGCCAATGGCGGGAAGTCGGCTTACAGCTTCTTTTGGAACACCCCGTGTAGGAAATTATATAGGTATTATTGGCATACCAGCGTTGGGAATTTGGTATTTATTACGAACAAGGAATATGTCATCCAAAATTATTATGATGACATTATTCATGTTCCCGGCCTTTTTTTTATGGATATTTGCTCAAGCACGCACAGGGTACATAGCGTTACTCGGTGCACTTTACGTGGCTTATGTTTTTATTTGGGCTAAGCCGACGAAGAGAAATATATTCATTCCGTTAGTACTGGCGATTTTTGCCGTACTATTCGGGCCGGAAAGAATTTCTTTACACCGAATGATGGTTGATGGACGTATCGATATTTGGGAAACGGCTTTTAAAACAATACTCCATTCATTCTGGTTTGGGAGCGGGGCTAGTACCTTTGCTAATGAATATCAGGCATTAGGCTTTTCCATACCTGAAGGTGTTCTTGATCATCCCCACAATATATATCTTCAGTTTTGGGTGGATGGAGGATTGGTCAGTTTTGTAGGTATCCTCATTTTCTTGTTGGGTATGCTTTTGTGGCCGCTGCCTCGGATCCGGCAAGGCGTGAAGGCGGAACAACGGGGAGAACTTTCCGGTCATTTTTGGAGATTGACGGCCTTTTTCTGGGCTGCTTGGCTTGCTTATCTCATCACAGGCGTATCAGGGCATGACTTTTATCGGACATGGTGGATTTCCGTAGCTATGACTATGTTGGGCATTATGCTCGGTGCTTACGGAAACGGTACGCTACAACGCGAATCTCCAGCACAACACGACCAACCCTGCGGCGCTCAGGCCGAGTAGCGTATTTATGACCGGAGAGGGGAGGGCTGTACGCCGTGATATCCAGCTTGCGGTCCCTCCTACAATGAAGCCGGAGAGCAGTCCGAACAGGTGTGCGGCGTAATCCGTTTTGTCGCCTTCCGTGCCGAGCATGGCGAGGATGCCCGTGCCTGCGGCCAACAGGAGGATGCCTCTGCGCCAGGAGAGCTTTCCGGTGTCGCTCTGCGTTCTGCTGCCCCATCCTTGAAGGGCCATGAATCCGGAAAGCACGCCCACCGTGCCGAAAAGGGCCGTGGAGAAGCCGAGGCTGATATGCCCGGCGGGGCGGTACCATGCGTTGAGGGCGTTGCCGAAGCTTCCGGCCAGCAAGATAAGAAAGAGGCCAAGCCCGAGGCCCACCCTGCGGCAGAGCAGGATCAGAAAAGGCGCGCCGAACAGGACATTGCCGAAGAGGTGCTGGCTGTCGGCGTGCAGGGTCAATGCCGTAACGCAACGATACCACTCTCCGAATGTCTTCACGCGAAAAACATCCAGTGAGCCGAGCCGCGACCATTCTTCAGATGGCAGATCCGGCAGGCCGGGAAGATGGGCCAAAAATCCCCAATGCATCCTGACGCCATGCCAGAGGATGAGCAGAAGCAGCACTGACAGCACCCAGTGCGCGTTGTTGTGCGTGGGGGGCTCGATGTAGACAGGGCGTGGCTTTCTGCTTTCGGCCAGTACGGCCTCCAGCTCGGAACGGGCCTGGCGTTCGAGCAGGGCGGGGACGTACAGGCGGAGCTTGTTGCCTCGTCCTGTAAGCAGGTACGGGATGTTCCGGGAGGCGAGTATTGTGATCCAAAGATCGAACAGGTGCGGAGGAGGGAGGGTAGGCCGCTTTTCCCCGTCGTCGATCATCCTCCAAAAACGGGGGACGCTGTAGGGGCGCATCCACAGCCGCAGTTTACGCCTGCGCAGAGGAGGGCGGCGCGAAGGGGTGGATGTGGCCTGCCGTGTGGGCGAGAGGTGGCGTGGTGGCGGTGTCATGTCCTTGAGGTAAGGTCTGTTCTTCAAAAAGCAAAAAAATCCCCGGCTGCGGACAACCGGGGATTTTTGGAAAACCATGCCGCAGACACGGGAACTAGTCGGCCTTGCGGACAACGGGTTTCGTAACCACGCCGGAGCGCAGGCAGCGGGTGCACACGGAAACCGTGCGGACTTCGCCGTTGGCGAACTGGTGACGCACGTTCTGAAGGTTGGGGTTGAACACACGCTTGGTCTTGATGTTGGAATGGCTCACATAGTTGCCGGTCTGGGGCTTTTTGCCACAAAATTCGCACTGCTTGGACATGACATCCTCCATATATTCGGACGGTCGCCCGAAAAAATCTTTCTAGGGGCACGGACTGTCCGCACCAAAGACTGGTTTCATATACGCTCTCCCAAAAAAACGCAAGAGGTAAGCCGCGTTTTTCGTACGGAACGGCTGGCTGTATTCCTTCCGTCGCGCGTCCGGAAGGGGAAAAGGAGCGGCGGGATTTCCGGAAAAGGTGCGCTTCTTCCTCTTGCCAGCGGGAACAATGGCGTGTAGGAACTGAGGGATTCATTATTCTTCATTTCCCTATATGATGGAGTGCCGCTGTTTCGGCGTGCGGCCATTGGTGTCAGCCGGTGGAGAGGCCGGTTGCGGACGAAACAAATCTACCCTTGCCCAGCGGGGAGCGATATGCCCAAGCGTACAGATCTCAAGAAGATCATGGTAATCGGTTCTGGCCCGATCGTCATCGGCCAAGCGTGCGAATTCGACTATTCCGGGACTCAGGGCATCAAGGCCCTGAAAGAAGAGGGATACGAGGTCGTACTGGTGAACTCCAACCCGGCGACCATCATGACCGACCCCGGGCTTGCGGATCGCACCTACATCGAACCTATCGAACCGGAAACGGTTGCCGCCATCGTGCGCAAGGAACGCCCGTGCGCCATCCTGCCCACTCTCGGCGGGCAGACGGGCCTGAACACGGCCCTCGCGCTGGCGAAATCCGGCGTGCTGGCCGAGTGCGGCACGGAACTCATCGGCGCGCGGGCCGAAGTCATCGAAAAGGCCGAAAGCCGCGAGCTGTTCCGTCAGGCGATGGAAAACATCGGCCTCAAGGTCCCTCAGAGCGCCATCGCCCACAATATGGACGACGTGCGCCGCATCGGTTCCTCCATGCCCTTCCCGATGATCATCCGCCCCGCCTTTACGCTCGGCGGCACGGGCGGCGGCATCGCCTACAATATGGAAGACCTTGAGGAAATCGCGGGTGACGGCCTGACCGCCAGCCCGGTGAGCGAAGTCATGATCGAGCAGTCGGTCATCGGCTGGAAAGAATTTGAGATGGAAGTCATGCGTGATACCGCGGACAACTGCGTGATCGTGTGCTCCATCGAAAACGTGGACGCCATGGGCGTGCACACCGGCGACTCCATCACCGTGGCCCCGGCGCAGACCCTCACGGACCGCGAATACCAGAAGATGCGCGACGCCTCCCTCGCCATCATGCGCGAAATCGGTGTGGAGACCGGCGGATCCAACGTGCAGTTCGGCGTCAATCCCGCTAACGGCGAACTCGTGATCATCGAGATGAACCCCCGCGTGTCCCGTTCCTCCGCGCTGGCTTCCAAGGCGACCGGCTTCCCCATCGCCAAGATCGCGGCCAAGCTGGCCGTCGGCTATACGCTGGACGAGCTCCGCAACGACATTACCCGCGAAACCTCCGCGTCCTTCGAACCCACCATCGACTACTGCGTGGTCAAGATTCCCCGCTTCACCTTTGAGAAGTTCCCCGGAGCCAAGGACGAACTGACCACCTCCATGAAGAGCGTGGGTGAGACCATGGCCATTGGCCGGACTTTCAAGGAATCGCTCCAGAAAGGGTTGCGTTCGCTGGAAATCGGGGCTATCGGCCTCGGCAGCAACTTCCGCGCCGCGTTGCCCTCGCGCGAAGAACTCATGGGTAAGCTCCGTACGCCCAACTCGCGCCGTATGTTCGCCATCCGTCAGGCTATGCTTGTCGGGTTCACGCTGGAAGAACTCCATGAAATCACGTTGATCGATCCGTGGTTCCTGCGCCAGATCAAGGAAATCGTGGATATGGAAGGGCAGATCCGCGACTTTGCGCTGGCCAACTCCATGACGCCCGACAATCCGGAAATGGTCGCCGTGCTCCGCAAGGCCAAGGAATTCGGTTTCTCCGACCGTCAGCTTGCGGAAATGTGGAAGAAGCCCGAAGGCGACATCCGTGCCCTGCGCCGCGAAACCGGCACCGTGCCCACCTACTATCTGGTGGATACCTGCGCCGCGGAATTCGAAGCCTACACTCCCTATTTCTATTCGACCTATGAAACGGGTCAGGAAGTGGTCCCCGCCGACCGCAAAAAGGTCATCATCCTCGGCGGCGGCCCCAACCGCATCGGGCAGGGCATCGAGTTCGACTACTGCTGCTGCCACGCTTCCTTCGCCCTCAAGGACGCCGGGGTTCAGGCCATCATGGTCAACTCCAACCCCGAGACCGTTTCCACCGACTACGACACGTCTGACCGCCTCTATTTCGAGCCGCTGACTTTTGAAGACGTGATGCACATTGTGGAAAAGGAACGGCCCGACGGCGTGATCGTCCAGTTCGGCGGCCAGACGCCGCTGAACCTCGCCGTGCCGCTGTTGCGCGCGGGCGTGCCCATCCTCGGCACCAGCCCGGACGCCATCGACCGCGCCGAAGACCGCGAACGTTTTCAGGCTCTGCTCCAGAAGCTGTCGCTTCTCCAGCCCGCCAACGGCACGGCGACCACGCTGGAAGAATCCCGCGAGATCGCCCACCGCATCGGCTATCCCATTGTGATCCGCCCGAGCTACGTGCTTGGCGGGCGGGCCATGATGATCGTCTATGACGACGAGGAGATGGCGGAATACTTCGCGCTGCATGTCGGCAAGCAGAAGCTTGAGCATCCCGTGCTCATCGACAAATTCCTTGAAAACGCCATTGAAGTGGACGTGGACGCGCTGTCCGACGGTGAGGACGTGTACGTCGCCGGGGTTATGGAGCACATCGAAGAAGCGGGCATCCACTCGGGCGACTCCTCTTGCGTGTTGCCTCCCTATTCGCTGCCCGCCGAGACCGTCGCCGAAATCGAACGCCAGACCGTGGCTCTTGCCAAGGAACTGCGCGTCGTCGGCCTGATGAATATCCAGTTCGCTGTCAAGGATGGGGTTGTGTTCATCCTCGAAGTGAACCCCCGCGCTTCCCGTACCGCGCCGTTCGTCTCCAAGGCCACGGGCGTGCCCCTGCCGCGTCTCGCCACGCAGGTCATGCTCGGCAAGACCCTCAAGGAACTGGACCCCTGGTCCATGCGCCGTTCCGGGTACGTGTCCGTCAAGGAATCCGTCTTCCCGTTCCGTCGCTTCCCCGGCGTGGACATCCTGCTCGGACCTGAAATGCGTTCCACCGGCGAAGTCATGGGCATCGCCCCGACCTTTGAGGAAGCTTTCCTCAAGGGGCAGTGGGGCGCGGGCCAGAAGCTGCCGGAAGGCGGCAAGGTGTTCCTGTCCGTGAACGACCGCGACAAGCGCTTTGTGGCTGAGGTCGCCCGCCAGTATGTGGATCTCGGTTTCGAACTGCTCGCCACCTCCGGTACCGCCGGGCTTTTGGCTGGGCAGGGCATCCCGTCCACCCGCGTGCTCAAGGTGTACGAAGGCCGCCCGAACATCGTCGACCTCATCAAGAACGGCGAAGTCTCGCTGGTCATCAACACAGCCTCGGGCAAGCGCACCGCGCACGACTCCAAGGCCATCCGGCAGGCTACGCTCCATTACGGCGTGCCGTACAGCACCACGTTGTCCGGCGCGAAGGCCATTGCCCGCGCCATCGGTGCGGCCCGGACCACCGAAGTGCGCGTAAAGAGCCTTCAGGAATATTATAAGGGCGAGTAACCCGCGGGGAGGGCGCTTCTGATAAGGCGGCCCTCCCTCGTTCCTCCCCTGCTGAAAGCCTCTTAAGGAGGGGGCGGTTCTCCGCGTGTTGCAAGAACCGGAAGTTTTTTTTATCATTTCTCCCTCCTTTTTTGAAAAGATACCCGGCCTTCCGGGACGGCGGCGGAAACGGTATGCAACCGTGATGCCGTTGTACCGGAAGGCTTGCCTGTTTAGGCCAGCCTGCGGCCTCTCGCGGAAACGCGATGCCGGAATCCCTGCCTTTTGGGGGGCGGAAGGCTATCCGCCGACGGGGGCGGGACCTTGCCGGGAATGGGGCAAAGCCCCGCTGGACTGCGACAAGCGTACAACGAACGCCCTGCCTCCGCGGGCGTTATCCACTGACCACAACAAAGGTCGACGGAGCGGAAGGAAAGCCTGAAGAGGGCGGAAGAAGCCTTTCTTCAAGGGGCTTTTTCCGCCCTCTTCGTGACAAAAGGTATTGTATGTGCGGAATTTTTGGTATTTCTGGACATCCTGAAGCGGCTCGGATGGCCTATTTCGGTCTGTACGCCCTCCAGCATCGCGGGCAGGAAAGCACGGGCATCGCAAGTTATGACGGCAAGCACATCCGGCTGCACGCGGGCATGGGGCTCGTGCCGGACGTATACGACGAAGCGACGCTTGGTCAGGAATTGCAGGGCAACAGGGCCATCGGCCACGTGCGTTACTCCACCTCGGGGGTTTCGGTTCGCAAGAACGCCCAGCCGCTGGTCGTCCGGGTTTGCGGCATCGAGATCGCGCTGGCCCACAACGGCAATCTGACCAATGCCTCGGAACTCCGCGGCGAACTGGAAAGCGAAGGCGCCATCTTCCAGACCAGCAGCGACAGTGAAATTTTCGTGCACCTCATTGCGCGCAGCCTTGCCAAAAAGAAGGATCTTGAGGAGGCCATCCTCTCCGCTTGCGATCGCGTGCGCGGGGCGTATTCCCTCATCATCCTGTCCGAAGGCCGCATCATCGCGCTGCGCGACGCCCACGGCTTCCATCCGTTGGCAATGGGTAAGGTGGACGACGCCTATGTGTTCGCTTCCGAAACCTGCGCTTTTGACCTGTTGGAGGCCGAATATCTCCGTGAAGTGTTGCCCGGCGAAATGGTTGTCGTCGACGGCGACAAGGTCGTCAGCCGCCCGCTCAACAATGCCGGCAAGGTGCCTGTCCGCCAGTGCATTTTTGAGCTGGTCTATTTTGCCCGCCCCGACTCCATCGTGTTCGGTGAAGACGTGTATCAGTGCCGCAAGCACATGGGCTACGAAATGGCCAAGGAAGCGCCCACCGACGCCGAACTGGTCATGCCGTTCCCGGACTCCGGCGTGTACGCGGCCATCGGTTTTGCTCATGCCGCCGGTGTGCCCTACGAACAGGCGTATATCCGTAACCACTACGTGGGCCGCACCTTCATTCAGCCCTCCCAGACCATGCGCAATTTCGGCGTCCGCGTGAAGCTGAACCCGGTGCGCTCCATGATCAAGAACCGTCGTATCTGCATCGTCGACGACTCCATCGTGCGCGGCACGACGGTTCGCACCCGTGTGGTCAAGCTGCGTGAGCTGGGCGCTCGTGAGGTGCATTTCCGCGTGAGCTGTCCGCCGTTGCGCCATCCCTGCTTCTACGGGATCAATTTCTCGTCCCGCGGGGAACTTGTGGCCGCCAACCACCCTCTGGAAGCCTTGCCCGGCCTGCTGAATCTTGATTCGCTTCATTACCTCACCATCGAAGGGCTGCTGAACTCGGTTTCCGAACCGGACAAGTACTGTCTCGCCTGTTTCAATGGTGAATACCCGGTTGCTTGCGGCGGGCAGTGCTCCTGCTGCGGTTCCGCAGAGTAACCACTGGAAAGGAACGCCATGACGCAGAAGATTGTCCTGTACGATACGACCCTCCGCGACGGCACGCAGGCCGAAGACGTCAACCTGTCGACCCCGGATAAAATCAAGATCGCCTTGCGCCTTGATGAATTCGGCATCGACTATATCGAAGGCGGCTGGCCCGGTTCCAATCCGGTGGACGTGGCGTTTTTCAAGGAGATCGCCAACTATCACCTGAAATACGCCCGTATCGCCGCGTTTGGGAGCACGCACCATCCCGATAACAAGGTGGAAGAAGACCCGAATCTGAACGCGCTCATCGCTTCCGGCGCGACGGCGGGGACGATTTTCGGCAAATCGTGCGAACGCCATGCGAAGGAAGCCCTGCGTCTGGACCCCAAACGGAATCTGGACATCATCCGTAATTCGGTAGCCTACTTGAAGCGCTCCATGCCGGAAGTCTATTTTGACGCGGAGCACTTTTTCGACGGCTACAAGCGGAATGCGGAATACTCGCTGGCTGTCCTGCGGGCCGCGCACGAGGCGGGCGCGCTGATCATCAATCTGTGCGACACCAATGGCGGCACCCTGCCGAACGAGATGCAGCAGATCGTTTCGGATCTGCGCGTGGCCTTGCCGGAAGTGCGGCTCGGCATCCATACGCACAACGACTGCGAGATGGCGGTGGCGAATACCATCGTTGCCGTGCAGGCTGGCGCGGAAATGGTGCAGGGCACGATCAATGGGGTGGGCGAGCGCTGCGGCAATGCCAACCTGTGCTCGATCATCCCGGTATTGCAGGTGAAATGCGGTTTGACCTGCTTGCCTGAGCCCGCTGATGTGCGGCTCCGCCAGCTGACCAAACTGTCGTCCTACTTCGCTGAAGTGGCGAATATGAAGCCGTTCAACCGTCAGCCTTTCGTGGGCAATTCCGCGTTTGCGCACAAGGGCGGAGTGCACGTCAGCGCCGTCAACCGCTGTTCCTCCCTGTACGAACATATGGAGCCGGAGTTGGTCGGCAACGGCCAGCGCATTCTGATTACGGAGCTCGGCGGACGGAGCAACATCGTTTCGCTGGCCCGCCGGTTCGGGTTCCATCTGGACAAGGACGAGCCCGTGGTCAAGGGGCTGTTCAACGAGCTGAAAAAGAAGGCCAGCCTCGGGTACGACTACGCGTCCGCCGAAGCCAGCGTCGAGCTGCTCATCCTGCGCAAACTGGCGCGGCGCGGCGTCCGGGACTTCTTCAAGCTGGTGCAGTACCATGTGAGCGCCGTGCGTGATGCCAGCCATGAGTTGCCGATGGAAGAAGCCACGGTCATGGTGGAAGTGGAGGGTGCCGTCGAGCATACCGCAGCCACCGGCAACGGCCCGGTCAACGCGCTTGATACCGCGCTCCGCAAGGCGCTTCTGCCGTTCTATCCGCGTTTGAAGGAAATGAAGCTGTTGGACTTCAAGGTCCGCGTCCTTTCCGCTTCCGACGGTACGGGCGGGACGGCCTCCGTTGTCCGTGTGCTTATCGAATCGGGCGACGCCGACAGCACATGGGTGACCGTGGGCGTGTCGCATGACATCATCGAAGCCAGCTGGCAGGGGCTTGTGGATTCTGTCGTGTATAAGTTGTATCGTGACGAGGAGGGGCAGCGGAAGCTCCGCGACTTGCGATAGAGGCAGAATGCGAGAGTGGAAGTGGTGAGGGAAAGGGGAACCTTTCTGGAGAAGGGGAGAGCACCCCCACGGCTCCTTTTCCCTCCTAAGACTTTCGACTGGTTGGGAGGCCGCCCGGCGGCAGTTCCGTTGGATGAGAAAGTGAAGACGCCCGGATACGTTCGTGTATTCGGGCGTTTTTTGATGACCACCGCTGGATCTGGAATGGTATCGTCATGGGGGAGTGATTCTTGGGCATAGTGAATACTGCGGATGGGGGATTCGATAAAGGGAAAAGTCTTTGAAGGATGAGGGGAGGGGGTGTGGGGGAAGGGAGAAGGGGACTTTCTTCAGAAAGTCCCCTTCTCCCTTCCCCCACATTTCCTCTTACCCCAATACGGCGGAATGCGTGAGGGCGTGGCCTGCGGAGAAGGCGCGAGCCTCAAACTGGCTGATAGCCCAATATTCCTGGACGAGCGGCGCGAAAAGCAGCGGATCGATGAGTGCGGGATCGGGGAGGCCGTCTTCACGCATGCAGGCGGAGTCGACCTTCACGTCCATGATCTCGCCGATGAACTGGGTGTGTGAACCGAGCTCAAGCGTATGTGAGAGCGTCAGCTCAACAATAACGGGACATTCTGCGATGCCGGGTGCGTCCACATGTTCGGCGGGAACGGGGGTAAGATTTAGGGCCGTGAACTTGTCGGTATCGCGCCCGGAATGCATCCCGGCGAAATCGGATTGCGCGGCGAGTTTGCGGGAAGGAATGTTGATGGTGAAGGACTTGCGCTCAAGAATGGCGTTATAGGTCCAACGGCTCTTGCGGATGGAAACGGCGATGCTCGGCGGCTGAGAGGCGCAGATGCCTCCCCATGCGGCGGTCATGATGTTGGGACGGCCGGTATGGTCATACGTACCTACGAGGAATACTGGAGTCGGAAGAATGAATGTTTTTGCACCCAGAGACTGGAACATATGATGCCTCATAGTTATGGAAAAAGGTGAACGAAAACACAGTTGTTGTGTCAGAGAATCCGGCATGACGCAAGGGCTGAGCCGCGAATGCTTTGGAAAGCGAGGTTCCACGCGGGAAAAGAGGGCACGGAACCATTCTCCACTTGACCGTGAGGAGACATTGTGGCATAAGACGGCTTCGACACGCCGGGATGGTGGAATTGGTAGACGCAGCGGACTCAAAATCCGCCGATGGCAACATCTTGCGAGTTCAAGTCTCGCTCCCGGTACCAGAATGAAATAAGGCAGTTACGGAAACCGTAGCTGCCTTTTTTCGTATCCAGCGTATGTGTACACCCAAGGGGTATTGGGGAGAGCTGCTTTTTGATATTTTTCTGTAAGCTCTGCCGGTTAGTCGTTTGAAATCTGCAAAATGGAAAAAGGTATGCCCCTCGCAAGGATACAGGGGGCCCCCAATGCGGGGGCCATTGTTCACAGCGAGTGGGAGCGATGTATTCGTCTCTTACGCCTTAACCCCCTTCGGAGGTTTCAAGCCCGAGTACTTTGGCAGCGTTTTTCCACATCAGTTTCAGCGAGACTTCCGGCTTGAACAGCGTCTTGAAGTGTTCCACACAGTCCACATGGCACTGTCTGGACCGCGTAACGTGTCTTTTTGCGTGTACATTATGGATATGTAGAATGCGTATGTCCAAATTATAGATGCGGGAGAGGCAGGTGGACACGTACTGGAGGCGGGAGGGAAGATGAAAAAATGCAATGGGCCGGATATGGAATCGAGAAAGGGATGGTTCACGTTGTTTCCCGTCGCCCCCTTCTTTTCTGTAAAGTTCTTTTTCCCCTATTTGCTGCGTGGGGTGGAGTTGGGGCAACCTGAAAAACGGAACGATGCGGTACCGAGGTTTTCAAGGTATGGAAAGAACCTATACTGCCAGTGATCATGGAAGAAGGATCATGGTTCACCGAAAGAGCATAAGGAAAGAAGATGAGAGCCCTTTAGGCGTTCGCCGCGTCAAAAGCCTCAATAGCTATCGGTGGCAACTTCAGTTTCCATTGAGCCTGCGGCGGCACGTTGCCATGAGGCGGCTGCGGCCAACGGAATCACCGTTTCCGTGATGCCGAGGCTTTTGATGCCCATGACGCGGAAAGACTCTGAGAGCCGTTCGGCATGGCGTTATATATTTTGCTTCAGGCCGCAGTATTAGAGTTTTCCGAATGAAACCAACTTGTTTTGGAGAGGGAAAAAACGAGTCATCCGGGCGTGGTCCGTAAGGGCGTTGCTCTTTCTGGCGAAACACCGTAGAGGCGTTTCCACACGGTCAGGAATACTGTACAAGAACAGGAGAACCGCCATATGAACCAAAAGCATTGCCTGCTCGTTATGGCGTTTGCCGGAGTATTGAGCCTTGCGCCGCTTCCGGCTTTTTCGGGAAATCTGAGCAATTTTTCCGATGCGCTCGAACAATTGGCGGATATGACCCGTGCCGCCGACAGGGCCCATGATGCCCTTAACGACGCTATGCAGGGGGGCAGGGATTACAGCCGGTATGATCGTGATTGGCGCAATGCCGAGTCACGCCTCGAACGGGCGAGAATCCGCACGATGGCGCACATCGCGGGAGTAAGCGAATCCCGTATTCGCTCCCTGCGCGACGACGGCTACAGCTGGGAGCGCATTGCCCGGAAATACAAGGTCGATCCGCGTCGGTTCGGATACGGGCAGTCTCGCTACGATCACGATCGGGATAAGTGGAAGGGCGTGCCCCCCGGACTTGCCAAGAAGGGAGGGCTTCCGCCCGGACAGGCGAAAAAGTTCAAAGAACACCACGACAAGAAACATCGAGATTGAAAAAAGGCCCTTCCGTTGAGGAGGGCCTTTCGTTTTACGGCGTGAGGGGAAGGATTACTTGAGAAGACGCCTTGCCGCGTAGAGATCGCCGAATGAAGCGTAGCAGATGCCGCCGATGATGAGCACTCCGCCGATCATCTGCGGAAGCGTGATGGACTCGCCCAGGAACAATGTGGCCTCAAGGCTCGCAAACAGCGGGATGCTGTTGTAGATGATGCCCGCCCTGACCATGCCGATGCGTTCGATCGCGAGGCTCCACGCGAGGAAGGAAACGACCGATGCCCCGACCCCTATGTAGATGAGGGCGCTGAGGATGGAGCCGTCCAGCGGGCTCAGCCCGGTGTCGGCGGCCTGCCAAAGCAGGGGCGGGATCAGGCCGAGGACGCCGATGCCGATGAGCAGGGCAAGAAAGGCCTTTTGTGGAAACGCCTTGGGACGGCAGCGGAGCATAAGGCTGTAGACGGCGAACAGGAAGACTGAAAGGAGCATCCATAAGTCGCCTTGCGCAAAGCGCAGCCCGAGAAGGGTGCCGAGCCTGCCGCGCGACACGAGGATGATGACCCCACAGAGGGCGCCGCACAGCCCGAAGAACTGGAACCGGGAAAGCCGCTCCCGCAGGAACAGGTGCGCGATGGCGGCCATGACGATGGGAGAGGCCGTGGCGAGCAGCGACATGTTGGTGGCGTCGGTCGTATGCCCGGCCTGATAGATGAAGGTGTTGAAACAGGTGATGCCGAGCAGGGCCATGAGAATGACTTTGCCCCATGTGCCGCGGACGAGGGGAAGCGAACGCAGCAGGCTCCGGCCCGCAAAGGGGAGGATGGTCAGAAACGCGATGCTCCAGCGCCAAAAGGACAGCTCAACCGGAGAGAGGGCTCCAGCGAGGCCGCGGGCCACGACGAAATTCCCGCTCCAGACCACGGTGGCGAGCAGGGCGAACAGGTATCCTGTGACGGTATGGGAAAAGATGGGCATGGCTGGCTCAAGAGGTTGGGGGCGGTCCGGATGGCCGTCGTTTCCGCCGGAAATGGCACGGCGGAGAACCCTACTTCCGGGTCGGAGCTCCGTCAACCGGGATTTTATCCCGAGCCTCCGTGTGCACGGCCATGCGGGGACGGCCGTTCTACCCTGTTTGCGTGCAATGGAGGAACAGGGTAGACTCATTCATCTTTATTTCTGGAGAAAGATATCCCATGCGTTTGCTCGTTGCTTCCGATCTGCACGGTTCCCCGGAAGCCGCCGCGTTTCTGCGCCGGCGCTGCGAGGAGCTGTTGCCCGATATGTTGGTCCTTCTGGGCGATTATTTGTATCACGGCCCGCGCAACCCCCTTCCTTCCAGCTATGGGCCGCCAAGCGTGGTTTCCGTCTTCGCGGATTTCGACACGCCCATCGTGGCCGTGCGCGGCAACTGCGACGCCGAAGTGGATCTCATGCTGCTTCCGTTCGCGGTGGAAGACAGCGCCGTGATAGCCGCTGACGGATTGCGCATCGTGGCTCAGCACGGACACCACCTTCCCAGTTGCCCCCCCATTCCCGGCGTGCGCCCCGGCGATGTGGTCTTGAGCGGGCATACCCATATTCCGCGCGGGGAAACCGTCGACGGAGTCCATTTCTGGAACCCCGGCAGCACAACGTTGCCCAAGGGCGGATTTCCTGCTTCTTATGGTGTCTTCGAAGTCGGTGCGTTCCGTGTGTTCGGGCTTGACGGGCGGCTTCTTTTGGAGCATCGGCCTTCCGCAGCCTAACGTTTTCGGAGGAAGGCGTCCTGAATGCGGGACGCCTTTTTGCATTGCTCTAAGATTGCGTAACTTCCGCAATAACGCCGTATTTCAGCCGAACCCGTCTTTAGGGGCGGTTCCGGACGTGTATTTTTCCGCTTGATTTTGCAGGCGGGATGCCTCAAAACAGGCCCACCTCACCTTTTTGGCTTTCTCTTCCACTCCTCCCTCCGTTGAGTGCCACATCTTCCCGTCCTGCGCGGCAACGCAGAACGGATTTCCGTATTTCGTATTGCTCCAATCGATAGAGACAAGGCAGGTACATATGGCTGACACCAGCGCCACGCTTTTGCTGAGAACAGAACCGATCGGAAAACTGCTTCTCCGGTATTCCTTGCCCGCCATCGCCGCGATGGTGGTCTTTTCCCTTTACAACATCATCGACAGTATTTTTATCGGGCACGGCGTCGGTCCGCTGGCCATTTCCGGCCTTGCGATCACGTTTCCGGTCATGAACCTGACCTTCGCTCTGGTTCTGCTCGTCGGCATCGGCGGCGCGTCCATCTGTTCCATCCGGCTGGGGCAACAGGACATCGACGGCGCTACCCGCGTGCTCGGCAACGTCCTGCTGCTCGGCCTCATCAACGGGGTGACGTTCGGCCTGCTGTCGCAACTGGTGCTTGATCCGGTGCTGACGGCTTTCGGGGCCAGCGAGCACACCTTGCCCTATGCCCGCGATTTCATGCAGATCATTCTGTACGGTCTGCCGGTCACCTGTACCATGTTCGGGCTCAACCACATCATGCGGGCCACGGGGTATCCGCAAAAAGCCATGCTTTCCGCCGTGTTGACCGTGGGCATGAACATCATTCTGGCACCGATATTCATCTTTTGGCTGAAATGGGGCATCCGGGGCGCGGCTATCGCCACGGTATTGTCACAATGCGTAGGTATGGTGTGGGTGTTGAGCCACTTCCGCAATCCGAAAAGCACCGTGCATTTCCGGCAAGGGACGTTCCGGCTGCGCTGGAAGATTGTCTCAAGCATCTTTTCCATCGGCATGTCGCCGTTCTTGCTGAATGTGTGCGCCTGTCTGGTAACGGTGCTCATCAACATCGGCCTTAAGCGGTATGGCGGCGACATGGCCATCGGGGCGTTCGGCATCCTCAACCGGATACTCATCCTGTTCGTGATGCTGGTTATGGGGCTTACGCAAGGTATGCAGCCCATTGTGGGATACAACTATGGGGCGCAGCAGTTCGAACGGGTAAAGCAGACGCTGAAGTACGGCGTCATCACGGGCGGGCTGATCACGACGGCGGGGTTCCTTGCCGGGCAGTTCGCTCCGGAAATCGTGTCCCGGATGTTCACCGACGACGCGGGCCTGATCGCCCTCTCCGTGGAAGGTATGCGCCTCGCTACGCTGGTATTCCCCTTGGTTGGCATCCAGATCGTCGTCGGCAACTTTTTCCAGTCCATCGGCAAGGCCAAACTGTCGATTTTCCTTTCTCTGACGCGCCAGCTGCTGTTCCTGGCTCCCTGCCTGCTCATTCTGCCGCGCTTTTTTGAGTTGAAAGGCATCTGGATCAGTCTGCCCGTTTCGGATTCGCTGTCATTCGTGACCTCAATGGGCGTGCTGTACATGTTCCTTCGGGAGATGCGCCGGGTCCATCACAGCCGGGAGGCGTGAGATTCTCATGCGCTGGCGGATTTGCCCGGTTTTGTTAGTGTCGTAACCGGGCGGGAGGTTCTTCCGCCTCACAAACAGGCAAGGAGTTCCTCATGAAGGATTTATTCAATCAGATAAGTAACGGCCTCGGCGGGCTGGGAGGGCTTGGCGACAAGCTGAACGGCGCTCTCGGCGGACAGCAGAAGGCGGATGCCCCGTCCGGTCAGGGGACGGGAAACGCCCTTGGCGATATGGTGAAATCCGCCGGAGGGCTGGGCGGTTTGCTCGGCTCGGCGGCGCTCGGGGGACTGCTCGGCACGCTGATGTCGGGCAAGACGGCCCGCAAGGTTGCCAAAGGCGCGCTGATGGTTGGTGGGACGGCCGCCGTCGGTGCCTTGGCATGGAAATTCTACCAGAAGTGGTCCGGAGCCAACGGCGCGGCCCCACAGGGGCAACCCGCCGAACCGGCCCCGTCAGCCCGGCCCGCACCGAGCGGCTGGCCCGCCGAGCTGCAGCAAACGCCGCCCCCGGCTGTTTCGGGGGATCAGACGGCCCTGTTGCTGCTGGAGGCGATGGTTTTCGCCGCCCGTGCCGACGGACACATCGACGACAAGGAACGGGCCAACATCCACAATGCCGTGGAATCGTTGTTCCCGGGCCGGGATATGGCGCAGGTTCTGGATACGCTGCTGAATAAACCGCTCGATCCGGCCTCGCTGGCGTCCCGCATAGCCAACCACGACGAAGCCCGTGATCTGTATCGGCTTTCCGCCATGATCATTGACGTGGATCACTTCATGGAGCGCAGCTATCTTGATGGCCTTGCCGCCGCGCTCAAAATCGCGCCTGAAGAGAAGGCCGCACTCGACAGCGAGGTTGAAGAAAACAAAAGGACAGCCATAGAACCGTCCTGATCCCGTTTCCCCTTTTCCGCCAGCTGGTGGAGAACCCACATGGCGGAAATCCCGCCACGCGGAAAAAATTTGATTGCCATTCGAGAGGTTCCCGTCTTCATGGAGACGGGAACCTCTTTTGTCTGAGCGCGCAAGAATAAAGACCGGCCTCAGATA
>ENA-UERN01001371-UERN01001371.1-human-gut-metagenome-genome-assembly--contig:-NODE-1371-length-22780-cov-41.010527_pt1 | contig 22780 bp, 23 predicted proteins | sample MGYA00242950_ERZ507950 | MGnify/ENA primary metagenome ERZ507950 (study PRJEB26167, sample SAMN06115515) | human gut metagenome | host: Homo sapiens | place: China:Ningxia | collected 2014-11-26...
GGCAGCTCTCTGAACAGTGGGGATCGTGTGGTACTTTTTCCCATCTGCGCATTTGTTGATGTAAATTATACTATAAACCGGGCTTTTGTCAATCGACAATTTGTAACCTGAATCAGCCCAAAGATGAAGCGTTTTTAACACCCCTTGCATCCCCGCCCAAACCGCTGTATACTTTTGATATCCGCGTACCTGCGTTTTGTAGGGTATGTGCTAATGGAGAGGAAAAGGGATCGACCTATGAAATTAAGAGAATGGAATGCCCATCTGCATGGGCTTGTTGTGTTCCGCGCCCTGCTGAACGACCCTGTTGTGGCAAGGCTTTTAGACCTGACCGACCGCATGGAGGCCGGCAGTTCTTCCTACGGCCCGGTGTGCGATGCCGTAGCCGCCTTTGAGGCCGCGCTGTTTGAGTACACCACCAACTGGGGCAGCTACCTGAGCAATGCTGTGCTGGAGGCCGAGACCATCTGTGTGCGGCAGGCCGCTGCCGGGCAGCTGGACGCGCTGCTGCAGAGCGCTTTGGACAGCGAGCTGCAATTTTTGCAGCAGCTGTGCGGGTTGACGCTGGACGAGCTGTTCCAGACCGCCTACTCTGAACAGGCGCAGCGGCCGGAACTGGCGTTTCTGCCCCGGTGGCAGACCTGTGAGCTCGACCTTGCCGCCGCCTACGCCCAGCGCATGAGCGAGGTGGGCAAAAAGGGCTACGGTATGTTTGCCAAGCACCATGTATTCACGGTGGAGAACGGCCAGCTTGTGCCGGTAAAATACCCCGACCCGCAGCGCCTTTCCGAACTGCCCGGCTACGAGAAGGAGCGGGAAAAGGTGATCGCCAACACAAAGGCACTACTGGCCGGGATGCCCGCCAACAATGTGCTGCTGTATGGTGACGCCGGTACCGGCAAATCCAGCGCGGTAAAGGCCATTGCCAACGAGTTTGCGCCTGAGGGACTGCGGCTGGTAGAGGTGAAAAAGAACCAGCTGTACCAGATCCCCGATCTGATGGACAAGCTGGCGGCAAACCCGCTCAAGTTCATCCTGTTCATCGACGACCTGAGCTTTACCGCCAACGATGACAACTTTGCCGCCCTGAAGGCCATTCTGGAAGGCAGCGTAGGCGGACGCGCCCAGAACATTGCGGTGTACGCCACCTCCAACCGCCGTCACCTCATCAAGGAGACCCTCTCGGACCGCACCGGTGACGACATCCATGAAGCCGACACCCGGCAGGAGCTGATGAGCCTTTCCGCCCGGTTCGGCCTGACGGTCACCTTCCAACGGCCGGAAAAGGCACGGTTCGAGACTATTCTGGAAGAGCTGGCAAAGCAGCACAACATCCAGATGCCCACCGAGCAGCTGCTGCTCAAGGCTGAGGCCTTTGCCCTGCGTGCCGGTGGCCGCAGCCCCCGGGTGGCCAAGCAGTTCATCGAGCAATGCGAGGCCGGTGTGCAGAAGTAAAAACCGGTTTTCCAAATGCAATGCAAAAAAAACGGGACACCAAAGCATCCGCAGATGCTCCGGTGTCCCGCTTTTGTTCTCTTATTTTTTGCTCAGTCCCGCACGGCGATGCACTCGATCTCCAGCTTTGCGCCCTTGGGGATGGCTGCCACCTGCACGCAGCTGCGGGCGGGGAACGGCTCGGCAAAAGCCTTGGCGTACTCTGCATTCACTGCGGCAAAATCGTTGATGTCGGCCAGAAAGATCACCGTCTTGACCACGTTGTTCATGGAAAGCCCCGCCTCGGCCAGAATCGCCTTCAGGTTGGCAAGGCTCTGGGCGGCTTGCTGCTCCACGGTATCGGCCATGGTGCCGGTGGCGGGGTCTACCGGGATCTGCCCGGACACAAACACCATATTGCCCAGATCCAGTGCCTGACTGTAAGGGCCGATGGCGGCAGGTGCGTTGGTGGTAGAAATGGCTTTCATAGTATATTTTCTCCTCTATATTACTTTAAGTTTAAGGCAAGTTCTCTTTTCGCTCTGGCAAACGATGAAGTTTACACCCGCTCGGTGACCAGCTGGAAGCCGGCCTTGGTCAGCTCGGTGCGGATCTGCTCGATCTGGGCGGCATCGCGGGTCTCCAGCGTCAGCTTGAGGAAGCAGCTGGAGATGGGCATATTGGGGTCGGAGCCGTCATGCTGCACCGACACCACGTTGCTGCCGCAGCGGGACACCACCTCGGCCACCTTTTTCAGCTGGCCGGGCTTGTCCTCCAGTGCGATGGTCAGGTTGGCCTTGCGGCCGCTCATGACAAGACCACGGGTGATGACGCGGTTCAGGATGTTCACATCAATGTTGCCGCCGGAGATGACGCAGGCCACCTTTTTGCCCTCTACCGGCAGCTTGTGGAACAGCACCGCTGCCACCGGCACAGCGCCTGCACCCTCGGCCACCAGCTTCTGGTTCTCCATCAGGGAAAGAATGGCCGCTGCGGTCTCGTCCTCGGTCACGGTAACGATATCGTCCACATACTGCTCACACAGCTGATAAGTCAACTCGCCCGGGGTTTTGACCTGAATGCCGTCCGCAAAGGTGGAGGCAGCTTTCAGGGTCTGGTACTTGTGCTCGTGCAGGCTGCGGTACATACTAGGCGCACCCTCGGCCTGTACGCCGTACACCTTGACCTCCGGGCGCAGAGTCTTGATAGCAAAGGCGATGCCGGAGATCAGTCCGCCGCCGCCCACCGGCACCACCACAGCGTCCACATCCGGCAGCTGGTCGAGGATCTCCAAGCCGATGGTTCCCTGCCCGGCGATGACCTGCTCGTCATCGTAGGGGTGGATAAAGGTCATGTCGTACTCCTTTTGCAGCTGCACGGCCTTGTCGTGGGCTTCGTCGTAGGTGCCGGGCACAAGGCAGACCTCCGCGCCCAGATTTTTGGTGTTCTCCACCTTCATCAGGGGCGCGCCGTCCGGCATACAGACGATGCTGCGGATGCCGCGCCGGGTAGCCGCCAGCGCCACGCCCTGCGCATGGTTGCCCGCAGAGCAGGCAATGACGCCCTTGGCACTTTCCTCCTGAGAAAGCTGGCTGATCTTATAGTAAGCGCCCCGCACCTTAAAGCTGCCGGTGGCCTGCAGGTTCTCAGTCTTGAGGTACAGCTGGCAGTCCTTGGACAGCTTGGGGGCTTCGATGAGGTCGGTCTTGCGCGCCACGTCCTTCAGCACAAAGGCGGCGTGGTAGATCTTATCCAGAGTCAGCATGACAGATACTTCCTTTATTTTTTCGTGATGCCATCCAGTATAAGTTACAAAAATTGTTTTGTCAAATGAATTTCGTTCACGATAAACGGCGTAAAAAAGAGAAAGGCAGTGGTAAAGCGCCACCGCCTTTCTCTTTTTATTCTCATTATCGTCCACGGCCACCGCCGCCGCCATGGCTGGAACCACCGCCCATGCCACCGAAGCCGCCGCCAAAGCTGCCGCCGCCGAAACCGCCGCGCCCGGCACCACCCCCGAAGGAGCCGCCGCCCATGCCGCCAAAGCCGCCGCGCGGAGGCCGGGGGCCACGGAAGTCGCCGTAGAAGCCGCCCGGCGGGGGCGGCGGCGGGCCGCGACGTCTGCGAGGAGGCCGGGGCCCACCGAAGCACCACAGCCAGCCGCAGGGGCTGGCAAAAACGTAGGCCACCGACCGGATGATGACGATGAGCAACACAACGCTGACCACAAGGGTCAGGATGTCGGTCAGGGTGCTGTCGCCGCTGCTCTGGCTGCCCTGATAACCGGGCTGCACGGTGCTGCCGTTGCCGGTGCTGCCGGAAAGGCTGACCCCGTAGATGTCCGCGATGGTGTTTGCCACGTTCCGGGCACAGGTGGTCACTGCGCCGTCATAATCCTTTGCGGCAAACTGATCCTCCATGGTCTGGGCGATGGCGCTGGACTGCTTTGCCAGCGTGGTATTGCGGAAACCATCGCCGTAGGTCAGATAGTAGTCGCCGTCCGCGTACTGCGCCGATTCCATCACCAGTAAAATCAGCACGCCGTTATTCTGGGAGGACGAGCCGATGCCCCAAGCGTTGAAAGCCTGTGTAGCGTAATCCTCTGTGGAATCATTACCCGTATATTCTACTGTCAGTACACCGATCTGTGCGCCGCTGCAGCTGGATTCCAGCTGGGCGTTCAGTTCGGTGATGGTCTGTACGGTGCTGCTGCTCAGCACACCGGCATCGTCCACCACGCACTCGCCCTTGGGCAGGCTGGGCAGCTGGGCGGCAAAAGCCGCCGGGCACAGCACTGCCGCGCTGACTACCACGGCCAGCACTAGTGCGCTGATGCGTTTTGCAAAATTTTTCATGCGAAGGGTTCAACCTCCTTCACGCCGGACAAAGCGCCCAGCACACTGGCCGGGAAGCCGCCGACTTCCTTCTGATATTCATACACCGCCGTATTATACTGCAAAGTGCCGATGATGGTGGCCGCGCTGTTGAACTGACCGTACTGTCCCTGCACCGCACCCATCTTCATGGGGTCATCAGCCTGCTCCTGCAATTTTGCATACAGCTGGTCGATGGCAGCGCCCAGTGCCTGATCGGCCTGATACAGCGCGCGCATCGTGCTGCCCTGATAATAGGGCAGCGAGGTCAGCGACTGGCTTTTGCCGCCGTTCTGCACCGCCTGCAGACAAGCGGAAAAATCGTTCAGCGCCTCCTGTGCAGCCTGCACCTCGGCGCTGTCTGCGCCAAGGGTGTTGGAGGCGGTGGTCAGGATATTCGCCGCTGTATTCTCCCGGGTAGTCAGTTCCTCGCTCAGGTTATAGCCGTTGTCGGCGGCGACCCCTGCGGTGAACCACTGGCGGGCGGTGTTGTATTTGCCGCGCAGCTTGGCGCTGCCAAAGCCGAAAAAAGCGGCCAGCATCATCACTACGCTCAAGACCAGCGCCGCCGCACGGGTGGAAAGCGCTGCGGGCAGCTTTGCTTCCAGTGCAGCCAACTTCTGCTGGCGAGGCGTCAGCCTTACGGTCTGCTCCGGCTTTGCTTTTTCGCGGTAGCTGCCCGCGTCAAAACCGCCGGGAGCGGTTTGTTTGTTCTGAGAAAAATCAGCGTTTGCCATTTCAGCTCCGGATCTCCATCATTTTGGTTTTCAGCTCGTCCTCGATGCGGGTCAGCTCCTGCTCGGCGGCGGCACGCTTTGCGCGGCCCTCGCTCTGGATCTTGTTCAGTTCGTCCAGCGTCTCGATCAGGCTCTTGTTGGTCTGCTGCAGGGTCTCGATATCCACGATGCCGCGCTGGCTCTCCTTGGCAGTTTCGATGGTGCCCAGCTTCAGCGCCTCGGCGTTCTTCTTCAGCAGGTCGTTGGTCATGTTGGTCACAGCGCGCTCTGCCTGCATGGCCTGCTGGCTGTGTGCCAGACCCAGTGCCAGCACCATCTGGTTCTTCCACAGCGGGATGGTGTTCACGATGGTGGACTGGATCTTTTCTGCCATCATGGTGTTGTTGTTTTGCAGCAGACGGATCTGGGGGCCCATCTGCAAACTGATGTTTCGGGTCAGCTCCAGATCATACAGCTTTTTCTCAAAGCGCTCGCACTGATCGGCAAGGTCGCGGGCGGCCTGTGCGTCCTCCGGCAAACCGGAGACCTTGGCTTTGTCCATGGCCTGCTGCAATTCGTTGGCACGCACATCTGCCAGCTTTTTCTTGCCGGCAAGGATATACATGCTCAGCTCCTTGAAGTAGGCCATGTTCAGCTCGTACATCTTATCCAGCATGGCGATATCCTTGAGCAGCTGCACCTGATGGGCTTCCAGCATGGACTGGATCTTTTCCACGTTGGTCTCGGTCTTGTCGTACTTGGTCTTGAGGGCATCCAGCTGGCTGGTCTTTTTCTTGAAGAAGCCCATGATGCCCTTCTGCTGCTCCTCGTTGGCGTCAAAGCTCTTCAGCTCGCCGATGAGGTCAGTGATCATATCGCCCACCTCGCCCAGATCCTTGGTGGACACCTTGGAGAGGGCAGCTTCGGAGAAATCGCCGATCTTCTTCTGGCAGGCAGAGCCATACTGCAGCACCTGCTGGCTGTTGGTGATGTCGATCTTCTGGGCAAACTGATCCACCATGGCCTGTTCCTCGGGGGTCAGCTTCACCTGTGCTTCCGGGGCAGGGGCAGCGGCGGGCTTTTCTTCCTGCGGCACAGCAGCGGGGGTGGGGTCCAGCGTCAGGGTGGGCACTGCGGGGGCATCCAGATCAAAGTTCAGGTTATTGTCAGCCATAAGTGATTCCTTCCTTTCAAAATCCCAAGGGGATATTCCAGTTTTACTTGCTCAGACCCTGCCCTTTCAGCATATTCTGCAAAACGGTCAGGTCTGCGGACAGATCCATGCTCTCTGCCGCGTACAGGGCATCCAGCTGGTTTTCAAAAGCCGTGGCAATGGAGGCGGCGTTGTGCTCCACCTCGACGCGGATGGCGGCGGCGTTCTCGCCCCGCACACCCTGCTTTGCAAGCTTTGCGTACTGCTGCAAAACGTTTACGGCGTCCGGCAGATAGTAGTTGGCAAACCGGCGCACCTGCTTTGCCTTGGCGGGGTTTGCCTCTACGGCTTCCACGATGGAGCGGCCCGCCTTTTCCATGCGGGTCATGGCGGCAGACAGCTGTGGGTCGGGCAACGCCTCGTTCAGCGCGTGCAAAGTGTCCAGCTTCTGCTGGATATCGGTCAGCATCTGGTCCACATCCTCCACACCGGTGTGGAAAGGCACTTCGTGCTCCACCACCCGGGGCGGGCAGGTCTTTTTTGCCACGCCAAAGGCTGCGGCGGCACCGCCCAGCGCCACCAGCAGCGCCCATAATTTATACACCGGCAGCACCGCGCACAGCACCACGAACACCAGCGCCATTGCATAAAAGGGCAGCACGCTGGGCTTTTGGGTGCGGATGATCTTGCTCATGGTCATTTCTCCTTGTCCGGGGCAGTGCGCCCCTTATGATATCCATAATACAACGTCCGCAAAAAAACGCAAGTATCCCGCAAAAGAATTTACAGCCTTGTCATTATTTTACGATCCAGTCTGCCAGCGCTGCGCCCCAAAGCTCCTCCAGCCGGGCAGGGCTGCAGGCGGCGTTGGCGGGACTGGTACTGGGCAGACGGACAGCCGGGATGCCGGTAAGCGGCTGCTGATATTTTGTGTAGATACGGTAAGCCGTAGCGCCGTTGCAGAACACCGCCCGGATGGGTGCTTTGCGCAGCAGCCCGGCGATATCGTTGGGCACCACATCCCGGATGGAAGCATCTGATGCCCCGGTGATGGTGCAGCTTTCCAGCGTGTCCCACAGCGCCAGCCCGTGGCGCAGAAGCAGCTGTTTTTTGGCGGCGATATCCTCCCGCGCGGGCAGCGGCTCTCCGGTCAGCGCCGCCAGCAGCGGCCAGAACCGGTTTTGCGGATGGCCGTAGTAAAAGGCCATCTCCCGGCTTTTGGGGCTGGGCCATGTGCCCAAGATCAGCGCCCGGCTGCGGTCATCGTATACCGGCGCAAAACTCATAAGCTGCCGCCTGCGCTTTCAATATTGCCCCATGCAGAGCCAAAGTCCTTGCCGGAGGGCTCCGCGCGGGGGCCGTCGAACCACAGCTCCTCGATCAGCGCAGCCACGCCGTCCTCCCGCACGTCCCCGATGATCCGGTCGGCAGCGGCCTTGGCGTCCGGGGTGCCGTTTGCCATGCAGGCGCTCAGACCTGCGACCTTCAGCATTCCCACATCGTTGGCAGAATCGCCCACAGCCACGGCATCGGCCAGCGTAAGCCCCATCTGTGCGCACAGGTCGGCAAGTCCTACGCCCTTATCCATGCCGCCGCGCACGATATCATAGTAGCAGTAACCGTCCGCGTTCTGTGCGCCCACCTGCATCCAGTGCAGACCAAGGTAGCCGTATTTTTCGTGGAAGCGCTCCACTTCCTGCGGCGGCATGGCGGCAAAGGCGGCGTGGGGCATATCCACTAAGTGCCTGTCCTGATCCTCGCCGTCCACACAGTCCAGCCCGGGGCTGTTCATCATCTGATAACCGGTGTGCAGATACTCGTACTCACAGTAGGCGTAACAGGCATCCCGGAAGTTGAATTGCAGCGGGTAGTTATAATCCTCGCAAAAATCCACCAGCACATACATTTCCTCGCTGGTAAGCGGATGCTCGGCTATTACATTGCCCTGTCTGTCCACCACGCAGGCACCGTTGCAGGTAATTGCGTAGTCGTACCGGATGCCGCCCAGCTGGTTTTTATCCCGGATGCCCGGGTAGGAACGGCCGGTGCTGAGCACGAATTTGCCCCCGGCGGCTTGCAGCTTTTTTACCGCCTTTACCACCGCCGGGCGGGGCTTTGCCTCCCCAAAGGGCATCAGCGTGTTGTCGTAATCGCTTGCCAGAATCTTATATTGCATGGTCATCTCTCCTGTGTGCATCGTTTTCTCCCAGTATAACACATTTCAAAGTCCAGCGGGAGAGGGGGAAAAGAAAAATGGGACAGCAGAATACCCGCAGGCATTCCACTGTCCCGAAATCCAAAATATTATTATCGTTAGGCAAACACCGCCACGACCACCTGCATCGCCACGCCCACAAAGGCACCGGCAGCCCATGTCAGGCCGGTGATGAAGAGGTTCTGCTTCCACGAGGGGTTGGCACGCCACAGCACAGCCAAGCCCACACCGGCACCGGTGCACAGCCCCGCCACAAGGCTGGAAAAGCGCAGCGCACCCTCCACATACAGCTGGGTCAGCAGCACGCTGGCGGCGCAGTTGGGGATCAGACCCACCAGAGCTGCCACCACCGGCTGGAAGAAGCCCATGCCGCCCAGCACCTCGGCGAATACGTCCTCGCCCACGCCTTCCACGATCATGCCGAACACCAGACCAAAGGCGAAGATGAACACAAAGATCTCCAGCGTGTGGCGCAGCGCCGCCTGCCAGATGGGCTTTTCGTTGCCCTCGGCATCGCTGTGCTCCTCGTGGCAGTCCACCTCGTCCGCATGGCCGGTGTAGCCGCCCCGCAGCCCCTTGGGCAGCACGCCCCGCAGGACAAAGTCCAGCACAAAGCCCACCACAATGGCGTACAACACCTTGATGACCATCAGGACGGCCAGCTTATCCCAGTAGGCGGGCATGGAGACCAGCAGCGGGATCGCTTCGTCGCTGGTGGCAAGGTACACCGCCATCAGCGTGCCCAGCGTGATGACCCGGGAGGCGTAGAAGTTGGACGCAATGGCGGAGAAGCCGCACTGCGGCACACAGCCCAGTACCGCGCCCGGCACAGCACCCCAGCGCCCGCCGCCCGCCAGCAGCGCCTCGATGCGCTCGCCGTGGCGGTGCTCGATATATTCGATCAGCAGGTAGGCCAGAAACAGAAAGGGCAGCATCTTGGCGGTATCCACCAAGGTTTCGCCCAAAACATCCAGAAACAGTTCCATAAATAATCGCTCCAAAGACCCGCAGGGGGTCGTCTTTCAATAATTTGCAATCAGTTTGCATTTTCGTGCAGGGAAGATTATACACGATATCCTTCCCAATTGCAATACCAAATTGCAAATTGGTTGCAATTTTATATTACGGAACGCTGCTGCGTGCAAAAAATCATGATTTCGAATGGTCTCCGCGTCTTACGGGTTGCGGCACCCTACATTTGCAGCGTTGCTGCCGGTGAAATTTTCTGCTTGCCGCAAGCGTGCAAAGACGCTCCGCTGGGCCAGAGGCAGGGAGGGGTGTTCCGACTCCCCCCTCCCTACCTCTGGACTCCACCCACCCCGCAACGGGCCAAGGGCTACTCGCCCTTGACAATCCTAAAGAAGAAGTCGAAGCACAAAAAAGCTAGCGCTGCGCCAGTCGGCGCTAGCGCTTTAACGCTTTTTTCGCTTCTCCATTTATAGCCCCTCAGTCGCTGCGCGACAGCTCCCCCAAGGGGGAGCGAACGCCCGCCCGCAGCGCCGCGCTTTCGTAGAAAGCGGCGCTGCAAATGCCGTTTTTCTCCACGACTCCACCCGTGAAAATGGAATACCGGAGCGTCCGCAGACGCTCCGGTATTCCAAAATTATATATATTTTTTCCTTGATTTATGCGCAGAGCAACGCGGAGCGCATTCCAAATCGTCCCACGCAGCAAGGAAGCTGCGGTCTGTTTTATCCCTTCAGCGGTACAAAGCCCACAAGGTCTTTGACCACCTCACCGCCGATGATCAGACCGGCCACCGAGGGCACAAAGGCGTTGGAGCCCGGCACTGCACGCCGTACAGTGCACTTGCGCTGAGTGCCCGGGGGACAGATGCAGTGGTTCTTGCAGCTGATGGAGTCGTCCTCGATGGGGGTCATGGCAGGCTCCTTGGAGTAGACCACCTTCAGGTGCTTGATCTTGCGCTTGCGGCACTCGGTACGCATCACCTTGGCCAGCGGGCAGACCGAGGTCTTGTAGATGTCGGTCACCTCAAAGCGGGTGGGGTCCATCTTGTTGCCTGCGCCCATGGAGCAGATGATGGGCGTGCCCGCCTCCTTGCACTTCATCACCAGCGCCAGCTTGCCGGTAACGGTGTCGATGGCGTCCACCACATAGTCGTACTGGGTAAAATCGAAGTCGTCCTGCGTCTCCGGGCCAAAGAAGCACCGGTGGGTAGTCACCTTGATGTTGGGGTCGATGTCGTGGATGCGCTGTTCTGCCACATCCACCTTATACTGCCCTACCGTGCTGCGGGTGGCGATGATCTGACGGTTGAGGTTGGTCAGACAGACTTTATCGTCATCGATCAGATCCAGTGCGCCCACGCCGCTGCGTGCCAGCGCCTCCACCGTATAGCCGCCCACTCCGCCGATGCCAAACACTGCCACCCGGGCGTGGTGCAGCTTTTCCATAGCCTCTGCACCCAGCAGCAGCTGGGTGCGGGAATACTGATCCTGCATTTTGTTCTCCTTACTTTTCTACGCGGGTGATGGTGCCGCCGCCCAGCACCACATCGCCCTGATACAGCACGGCAGCCTGTCCCGGGGTGGGGGCACGCTGGGGCTGGTCAAATTCCAACCGGAAGCCGTTTTCTGCGGGGTAAACGGTGGCCTGCTGCTCGGCCTGATGGTACCGGGTGCGGGCAGTGACCCGCAGCGGCTCGGTCAGCGCCGGAATGGCGATCCAGTTCACATCCTCTGCGTAAACGATGCGGTCAAACAGCTCGCTTTCCGGCCCGACGGTAACGGTATTGGCCTGCATATCCTTGCCGCAGACGTACACCGGCGCACCCAGCGCGAGACCAAGCCCCTTGCGCTGCCCCAGCGTGTAGCGCACTGCGCCGCTGTGGGTGCCCACCACCCTGCCGCTCTGATCCAAAAAATCTCCGGCGGGGTAGTGCTTGCCGGTAAACTGCTCCATAAAGCGGGCGTAGTCGCCGTCCGGCACAAAGCAGATATCCTGACTGTCGTGCTTCTGGGCGTTGATAAAGCTGTGCTCCTGCGCGATCTTTCGCACCTCGGTCTTATGCAGCGCACCCAGCGGCAGGCGGATATGCGCCAGCTGCGCCTGCGTGAGGTTATACAGCACATAGCTCTGATCCTTGCCCTCGTCCAAGCCCTTTTTCAGCAGCCAGCGGCCGGTGGCTGTGTCCTGCTCCACCCGGGCATAGTGGCCGGTGACCACATACTCCATGCCGTGCTCTGCGGCCCAGTCCAGCAGGTGGCGGAACTTCATATATTTATTGCAGTCGATGCAGGGGTTGGGGGTGCCGCCCGCCTCGTAGACGCGGATAAATTTTTCAATGATCTGTGCCCGGAAGTCAGCGGTGAAATCCAGCACCTGATACGGCATATCCAGCGCAAAGGCCACCTCGGCGGCGTCCTCGATATCCTTTTCCGAGCAGCAGGTCTGGTAGCCGGACTGTCCCAGCGTTTCGTTGTGGGTAAGCCGCATGGTGATGCCGGTGCAGTCGTAGCCCGCCTGCTGCATCAGGCAGGCCGCCACCGAGCTGTCCACGCCGCCGCTCATGGCAATGAGGGCGCGGGGACGGTTTGCAGGGTTCTGAGTGGTCATAGGTTCTCCTTTTATAGGTTCAACATACTAAAGCAGTAGTATAATACTACCGCAGCATAAACCGCTTGTCAAGACGCTATAATTTTCTGCGCCGCAGCCAGCAGCGCCGGTTTTTCGTTGGGATATTCTGCGCGGATGACGCCGTCCAGCAGCGCTTCCAGCACCCGGCGCAGCGCAGGCCCTGCCGGGATACCCGCCGCCATCAGGTCGCGTCCGTTCACCGCCAACTGGCTCACCCGACAGCATACGCCGTCCGCTTCCAGCTGCCGTGCCCGCTGCGCTGCAAAGGTGCAAGCCGGGGCAGTCTGCGGGTGCAGCGCCGCGCACAGCGCGCACAGCCGCTCCACGGTGCACAGCCCGTATCGGCCTAAAAGCTGCCGAAGGTGGATATCACTGGGGTGTACAGAAGCTTTCTCCTCGGACACGAGTCGGGCCATTCCATCGCCCGCCCTACTGCCTGCGGCAGCAGGGTCCCACCCCAGCGGACGGTCCTCGGAGAAACTTCTGCACACGCCCTCCCCTGCCGTTTCCCGCACCAGCACGGCGGTCTCCTCGATGCAGGCGTTGGAACAGCGCAGCCGTTTGAGCACCCGGCGGGTGTCGGCCTCGCCCAGAGCGCCCAGCAGCGCCGCCCAGCGCACCGGCAGGTTTTCCTCCCCCGCCGGGCAGGCATCCACCACCGGCTTTGCGGCTTCAAGCGCCGCCGGGGTCAGTTCCGGCAGCACCACCGCCAGCACGGCGGGCTCCAGATACGCCCCCGGCTGCGGGGCAGCCAACAGCTTTGCCAGTTCCTCCTGAATGCGCTCGGCAGAGATGCAGTCCAGATGGGGTGCCAGCTGCCGCGCCGCCCGTGCGGTGGCTGCGTCCAGCGCAAAGCCGAACCTTGCGGCAAAGCGGTACAGCCGCAGAATGCGCAGCGCATCCTCGGTAAAGCGCTGCTGCGGCTCACCCACCGCCCGCAGCAGACCGTTTTGCAGGTCTTTTTGCCCGCCAAAGGGGTCTACCAGACCCTCGGCCTCATTATAGGCCATGGCGTTGATGGTAAAATCCCGCCGGGCAAGGTCCTCCCGCACGTCCGGTACGAACTGCACTGCGTCCGGGTGACGGCCGTCGGTATAGCTGCCCTCGGTGCGGAAGGTGGTGGTCTCGTACAGCTGCCCGCCGTATTTGATGGTGACCGTACCGTGCTGCAAACCGGTGGGGATGCACTGCTCTGCCCCGAACAGCTCCATCACCTGCTGCGGCAGGGCGCTGGTGCACAGGTCCCAGTCGTGGGCGGTGCGCCCCAAAAGACTGTCCCGCACGCAGCCGCCCACGGCATAGGCTGCGTAGCCCGCCGCGTGCAGGGCGTTCAGCAGGGCAGCTGCCCCGGGGTCAAGTGTCAGCTTCATTCCTCGTTCTCCTCGTAATGCAGGGTGATGCGCTTGCCGTCAAAGCCGCATTCTGCCGCCGGGAAGATGCTCTGCGCCTGTGCAAGCTGCTGTTCCGGGTCGGTGATCATGGGGGAATAGTGCACCAGCCACAGCCGCTTTGCCCCGGCCTTTTCCGCCAGCGCCGCGCTTTGCCCAAAGGTGCTGTGCCCCCACTGCGCCGCCTGCTCCTGCTGCTCCGGCAAAGCGTAGGTGGCATCGCAAAGCAGCAGGTCTGCACCCTGCGCCGCCTGCTCCAGCGCCGGGCAGGGCGCACTGTCGCCGGAAAATACGAACCGCAGCCCCTTGCGGGGTGCGCCCAGCACCTCGGCGGGCTGCACCATGCGCTCTGCCAGCGGCACAGCCTGTCCCCGCTGCAAAAGCCGCCACTGGGTCACCGGTACGCCCAGTGCCCGCGCCTTTTCCGGGTCGAACCTGCCCGCCCGGGGCAGCTCCAGCCGGTAGCCCAGACTGCGTACCCGGTGCTTTGTAGCCACCGGCAGCAGTACCGCCCCTGCAGGCCACCCATCCGAAAGAGCATCCAGCGCCACCGGCTGCCCGGCGCGGCAGACCAGCGGCTTTACTGCGTAGGGCAGCGGCCCGGTCAGGGCATACACCGCCCGCCAGACCTCCAAAAGCCCCTCCGGCCCCAGCAGCACCAGCGGACGGGTGCGCCCCTGCGCCCCAAGGGTCTGCAAAAGTCCGGGCAGGCCAAAGATATGGTCTCCGTGGTAATGGGTCAGGCAGATGGCATCCGCGCGCATCAGGTTCACCCCGGCGCGGCGGGCGGCGGTCTGGGTGCCCTCGCCGCAGTCCAGCAGCAGGCTGTGACCGCCGCACTCTGCCACAGCGGCGGTCAGGGCGCGCTCCGGCAGCGGCATGGTGGCAGCCGTGCCCAGCAGTGTAATGGTCAGCATAAGCAGTTCCTCCGTGGTTCTTCCCTGTTATCTTACCACAAACCCCGCCGGTGCACAATTCTTTCTGCTGCGGCATAAGCTGGGCAGAGCCTTGAAAAAGGAGGGCACAGCCTATGCAGCGAGACCGCAGAAAACGACATTCCCCCGCCCGGCATCCGGTGTTTTTGCGCCGGGTGCTCTTAGTGCTGTGCATTCTGGCGGTGCTGTGGCTGGGGTACAGCTGCATGATGCCGCAGCTGCTTTTTTCCGCCCGGGGCACCATGATTTTTGTTCCGGACCCGCCGCTGCGGGGGTAGCGGAAAAATTATTTAAAATTCGCAATTCTGGAAAATCTGCGGATTTTCCAGAATTGCCTTTTCACGAGAGGGGTTTAAAGGCGAGCCCGCAAAAAGTGTCAGACGCAAAAACAGGGCTGCTGCACATTGCTTTGTGCAGCAGCCCTGTTTTCCAACTTATATACTTTCCAGCACCTTTTTCCCGGTCAGCGGGTCGGGGATGCCCAGAAGTGCCAATATGATCGCCATGCGGATATACACGCCGTTATGCACCTGATCAAAATAAGCGGCGCGGGGGTCGTTGTCCACGTCCGGCTTGATCTCGTCAATACGGGGGAGCGGGTGCAGCACCGGCATGGTGGGCGGTGCCTGCTGCAGCAGCTTTTCGTCCAGCTCATAGCAGCCTTTCAACCGCAGGTAGTCCTCTTCGTTGAAAAAGCGTTCTTTCTGAATGCGGGTCATGTACAGCACATCCAGCCCGGGCAGCTCGGCTTCCAAGTCGGCGGTCTCTTTATAGTTCTGGTGCAGCGGAGTCAAGGTCTCGTCCTTGACGTACTGCGGGATACGCAGCTCCTCCGGCGAGATGAACACGAATCGGTTGCCCTCGAACTGGCTCAGCGCGGCGGTGAGGGAGTGCACCGTCCGGCCGAACTTGAGGTCGCCGCAGAAACCGATGGTCAAATGATCCAGCCGCCCTTTGCGCTGGCGGATGGTCATCAGGTCGATCATGGTCTGGGAGGGGTGGGCGTGGCCGCCATCGCCTGCATTGATGACGGGCACCCGCGCATACATGGACGCCCGCAGCGGTGCGCCCTCCTTGGGGTGGCGCATGGCAATGACGTCTGCATAGTTGCTTACCACGCGGGCAGTATCGGCCACCGTTTCGCCCTTGCTGGCGCTGGAAAGCTGCGCCCCGGCAAAGCCCAGCGTCTTGCCGCCCAGCCGCAGCATGGCCGACTCAAAGGAAAGACGGGTGCGGGTGCTGGGCTCGTAGAACAGGGTGGCCAGAATGCGGCCGTCGCACAGGTGGGCGTAGGGCGCGGGGTCAGCCTCCATCCGGTCGGCAAGGTCGAGCAGTGCCAGCTGCTCGGCCAGAGAAAAGCTGCCGGGCTCAATGAAATGTCTCACAGCCATTCTCCCTTCAGCACAAACTTTTCGCGCTCCGCACCGGTGGAAACGAACTGGATCTCGTGCCCCAGCTGCTTTTCAAGGAACTCCACATAGGCCTTGGCTTCCTTGGGCAGCTCTGCCCAGCTCTTGCAGCCGGAGATATCCTTGTTCCAGCCGGGCAGCAGCGTGACCACCGGCTGCACGCGGTCAAGGTCGGACAGGGTGTCGAAGCGGGGGACTTCCACTCCATCCAGCTTGTAACCGGTGATGACCGGGATCTGCTTCATGCTGCTCAGCACGTCCAGCTTGGTCAGCGCGATCTTATCCGCACCCTGACATTGCAGGCCGTAGCGGCTGGCAACGCAGTCAAAGGGACCTACCCGGCGGGGACGTCCGGTAGCCGCGCCGTACTCGCCGCCGGCCTTGCGCAGCTTTTCGTTCCACGCCTCGCCCATTGCGTTCTCTGCCGCAAAGGGGCCAGCGCCCACACAGGTGGAGTAGGCTTTCAGCACACCCACCACATGGTCAAGCTTGCAGTTGGGGATGCCCGCACCCAGCGGCGCGTAGGCTGCCAGCGTGTTGGAACTGGAAGTGAACGGGAAGATGCCGTAGTCGATATCCCGCATCGCGCCCAGCTGTGCTTCCAGTACGATGCGCTTGCCGCTGTCGTGCGCCTGCTGCAAGAAAACACCCACATCACAGATGAAGGGCGCAAAGTACGCCGCCTGCTGCCTGCACCAGTTCAGCAGGGCATCGTAGCTCATGGGCTCCTGATGGTAGCAGCCCGCCAGTTCCATGTTTTTGGCGTCCAAAATCATGTGCAGGCGGTTCTGGGTGCGCTCCTCGTCCAGATGCAAAAGATCACCCAGACGCAGGGTCTTTTTGCGGTACTTGTCGCTGTAAGCATAGGCGATACCGCGCCGGGTAGAGCCGAACGCGCTGCCCTTTTTGGCAAGGCGGTCCTCTTCCAGCCCGTCCTGTACCTTGTGCCACGGCATGGAGATGGTAGCCTTATCGGAGAGCTTCAGGTTCTCCGGCTCCACCTTCACCCCGCGCGCCTCAATGGCCTCCATCTCCCCGGCCAGATGCTCAAGGTCGATCACCATACCAGTGCCCAGCACGCAGGTCACCTCCGGGTGCAGGATGCCGGAGGGCAGCAGGTTCAGGATGAACTTGCCCTTCTCGGTCACAACGGTATGGCCGGCATTGTTGCCGCCCTGATAGCGCGCAACGACATCGGCATTTTCGGCCAGCAGGTCGATGACGCGGCCCTTGCCCTCATCGCCCCAGTTGATTCCAGTAACAGCGGTCAGCATAAACTTCATTTACCTTCTTTTCATTCTTGTTTCCTGTTCGCGGTGTATATTATACGAGCGTGCAGAGAATATGTAAAAAGTATCCTGTGTATAGCAGCAATATGTTTTTTACATTGCAAAGGCTGTTGCCCGCATCCGGCACAGCCGAGTCAAAAAAGCGCTTGCAATTCCAGCGCACCGTGCTATGATACAAGAAGAGCATAAAGCCGCTTCTGCCGCAGGCCGCGCCGGAAGCCCGACAGGAAAGAGGGCCGCACTCATGTATGTGGACTGGGAATACTACAAAATCTTTTACTATGTAGCAAAGTATCAGAACTTTACCCGCGCGGCGCGGGTGCTGGGCAATAATCAGCCCAACATCACCCACGCCATGAACCGGCTGGAAAGCCAGCTGAACTGCGTGCTGTTCATCCGCTCCAACCGGGGCGTCACCTTAACGCCGGAGGGAGAGCTGCTGTATTCCCGCATTGCCTCGGCAGCGGTGCAGATACAGGACGCCGAAGAGGAGCTGAGCGCCACCGCCACGCTGGAGCACGGTGCCATCAGCATCAGCACCACCGAGACCGCTTTGAACATCTACCTGTCCGAAAAGCTGCGCGCTTTCCATACCGAGTACCCGGGCATCCGGCTGCGCATCTCCAACCACTCCACCCCGCAGGCGGTGCAGGCGGTACGCAACGGCGAGGTGGATTTTGCCATCGTGACCACCCCCGCAGAGGTGGAAAACGGGCTGAAAATGGTAGAGCTGATGCCCTTTTATGAAGTCCTTGTGGGCGGTAAGACCTTTACGGCGCTGGCCAGCCAGACCCTGAACCTGAAGGAACTGGCCGGTTATCCCCTGATCTGCCTGAACGAGGAGAGCATGACCCGCAGCTTTTACCGACAGTTCTTTCTGGAACACGACGCGGTGCTGAAGCCGGACACCGAGGCCGCCACCACCGACCAGATGCTTACGCTGGTCAAAAGCGAGCTGGGACTGGCCTTTATGCCGGAGCCCATGGCAGCACCCCTGCTGGCCAGCGGAGAGCTGGTGCAGCTGCATTTGCAGGAGATCATCCCCTCCCGCTCCATCTGCCTTGTCTACGACCATCACCGTCCGCTGAACACCGCCGCCCGCAAGTTTCAGCAGTTGCTGACCAAGGCCGGGGCACGGAGCGCAGAGCACAAATAAAACCAATACAGCAAGGGGCTGCTGCACCAATGATGTGCAGCAGCCCCTTTTCTGTTATTTCCGGGTGCTCTGTTTCAGCTCTCGCTGTTCTTCCTGCAATTCCTGTTTCAGGGTTCGGTCGATCTCCCGGGTCTCCTGCCGGATAGCGGTCAGGTCTTTTTCGATGACCGGGTTCTCCTCCAGCTCCTCCCGGATGAACATCAGCGCAAAGCTGACCAGCAAAAAGCAGCAGGAAATCCAGATGGCTCTGCCGCCCAGCTGCGCCGCGCTTTTACTGCCCAGCCCAGCCCCCAGCGCGAACAGGAATATGATGCCGAAGTACCGCACCATCCTGTCCTTTGCGCGGGGCTCGTGGGTCTTGCGCCAGATGCAGAAGGCCTCCACGCCGCTGCGCAGGTCGCCGATGCACATGGTACTGGCAAAGGCATAGCCGTTCACCTTGCGGAAAGCCTGCACCTGCATGGCGCAGGAGAAGGAAACGATGGCATTGGCCAGCAGGTTCTGCGACTGGGGCAGAAAGCCCACCGCAAACAGCAGCAACACCTCGCCCAGCACCACCAGCTGCCGCCAGTGCAGCCGCTGCATTGCCTGAAAGCGCTCCCGCATTTTTTCCGCAGACAGCACCCCCAGCGCAAAGGCGCACAACGGCACCAGATAGTGCAGCACCTTGTCCCACCGGCCATCCATGATATTGGCGCTCAGCAGCACGATATTGCCGGTCTGGGCATTGGCAAACACCTTGCCCCGGAACAGATAGGTGTAGGCGTCCTGCAAGCCGCCGGACAGTGAAAGGAACACCGCCGTAAGAAAGGACTCGGACATTTGTCCGTGATGCTTTGTTTTCATACTTGTACCCTCTTTTCGGGCTCTATTATAATACATTTTGCAGCAGTTTCTGATATCATTTTTACATACCGGCTATGTTTCCCGCCCCAAAAGGCGCAAAAAGCGTGGGTGCCCTTCCCTATTTCAGCGCAATCTGTTAGAATAGGGAGAGAAAATCTCGTACACAGGAAGGAGTTTTTAGTATGAAGATCGCAATTCCCTACGAAAACGGTCAGGTGTTCCAGCACTTCGGCCACTCTGCACAGTTCAAGCTCTACACCGCCGAGGAGGGCCGTATCACCAGCGCCGAGGTGGTCTCCACCGACGGGCAGGGGCACGGCGCGCTGGTGGGCTTTCTGGTGCGCAACGGCGTAAATGTGCTGCTGTGCGGCGGCATTGGCGGCGGTGCACAGATGGCACTGGCACAAGCCGGCATCCGGCTGTGCGGCGGCATTACCGGCGATGCTGACAGCGCTGCGGCGGCATATCTTGCCGGCACGCTGGTCTTTGACACCAACGCCCGCTGCACCCATCATGACCACGAAGAGAGCCACAGCTGCGGCTCTCATGCCTGCCACGCCGACAAGGGCGGCTGCGCCGGCAATTGCCACTAAAGGCCGTTTTCCTTTCCGGGCAGGACGATTTTGAATGCCCTCCGCTTGCGCTCTGGGCATAAGCTAAGGAAAAAATATTTATAATTTCGGAATACCGGAGCGTCTGCGGACGCTCCGGTATTCCATTTTCACAGGTAGGTCGTGGCTGAAAACGGCATTCGCAGCGCCGCTTTCTGCGAAAGCGCGGCACTGCGGGTCAGCGTGCTAAATTTTCTTTACTGAAATCAAAAGCTTTGCACCATCCTGAAAAGAGTGCTCCTTTCCCGTGAAAAAGGGGCTCAGGAAAGTCCGCAGACTTTCCTGAGCCCCAAATTAAGAATAATTTTTCCGCTGACTATGCGCAAAGCAGCGCGGCGCGCATTTCAAATGGTTTTTCAGACCTTCTCGATGGTGATGCTCCACTCGCTGGTCATGGCCTCGTCCGGCTCCAGCACCTCGTGCTTGCCTTCCTCGTTCACGCTGTTGGCCCAGCCGTTCCACGGCTCCATGCAAACGAAGCTCTCGGCATCCTGCTGCCACAGCACACCATTTTCAAAGGTCTCGTCGGCGTCCACGGTCACCTTGTGGCCGTTGCCCTTGTCGGTAAAGGTCATGGGGAACTGCACACCGGTCAGCAGACGGATGGTGTTGTCTGCGCCCTCCTTGCGGGTGAGGGTGATCTTTTCCGGGGCGGCGGGCTGCTCGCCCTTGGCGTTGTCGGAGCAGGTAGCGCACTTGATGTCAAACTCCACGTTCTCCAGCTTGGAGGCGGTAAAGTAGGGGTGGTAGCCAAAGCTGAAGGGCATATCGGTGTTGCCCTCGTTGATGACGGTCAGGCTGACCAGTGCCTTGTTGCCCTCCAGATTATAGTTGAGCAGCAGGGTGAAATCGAAGGGATAGAGGAACTTGGTCAGCGGGGTGGACTCCAGTGCCAGCGTCACGCCGTCCGGGCCAACGCTTTCCACTTCCCATGCGCACAGGTCGGCAAAGCCGTGGGTCTCCATGGGGTAAGCCTTGCCGTCAAAGATGTGCACGCCGTTATCCGGGTTGCCGCAGCTGGGGAACAGCACCGGCACGCCAAAGCGGGGGCGGTTGCACTCCGAGAAATTGGGGCGGCGGGTCCAGACGAATTCCTCGCCGTCCAGCGTAAAGCTGGTAATCATACCGCCGCGCTCGGGGGTGATGGTGAGGGCGGTCTTTGCCTCAGGGTCGGTGATGACGTACTGCTCGTAGCAGGCGCCGTTCTCGGTGATGTACCGGGTGGTGATCTGATTCATAAGTAAAAGCCTCCTATTATTGCCGCCGGGTCGCCCCGGCGGGTCATTTCTCTTGCTCGGTCTGCCGTGCATCCAGCTTTTTGAAGTAGTAGTCGATGCCGTAGCGGATCAGATATTTGATCAAGCGTACTACACCATAAATGATAGCCGCATAAAGCAGCAGTGTCAACAGCAGCACTCCATTTGCGCCCAACATTCCATACACTTCCCTTCTTTTTATGCACAAAAAGGCCGCCGTACCGCTTTTGCCGTACAGCAGCCCTTTTTCAGTTACAGAACCACGCCGTCCTTGAAGATGGAGATCTCGCGGAAGCCGTGCTTTTCCGCCTTGGTCTGCTCGCCGCTGGCCACGCGGATGACCAGATCCAGCAGATCCTTTGCAGCCTCGTCGATGGTCTTTTCACCATCCGCGATGACACCGGTGTTGAAATCGATCCAGCCGCCCTTCTTCTCTGCCAGCGGGGTGTTGGTGGAGATCTTCAGGGTGGGAGCCGGTGCGGAGAACGGGGTGCCGCGGCCGGTGGAGAACAAAATCAGGTGTGCGCCTGCTGCCGTCATAGCGGTGGCAGACACCAGATCGTTGCCGGGACCGTAGAGCATATTCAAGCCCTTAGTCACCACGGGGTCGCCGTAGCCGATGACGTCCATAATGGGAGCAGTGCCGCCCTTCTGCACGCAGCCACAGCTCTTATCTTCCAGCGTAGTGATGCCGCCGGCCTTGTTGCCCGGAGAGGGGTTATCGTACACCACCTCGTTGTGGCTGATGAAGTAATCCTTGAAGCCGTTGATCATGTGCTCGGCCTTGACGAATACTTCCTTATTGATGCAGCGATCCATCAGGAAGCCCTCTGCACCGAACATCTCGGGCACTTCGGTCAGCACGGTAGAACCGCCGCGCTGACCCATCATGTCGGAGAAGCGGCCGATGGTGGGGTTGGCGGTGATGCCGGACAGACCGTCCGAGCCGCCGCACTTCATGCCCACCACCAGCTCAGACACGGGGATGGGCTGGCGCTTGAACTGCCCGGCGTAGGCAGCCAGTTCCTTCAGGATATCGCGGGCGGCGGCAAACTCGTCCTCCACGTCCTGACAGGTCAGGAACTTAACGCGGTCGTGGTCGTACTCGCCCAGCTCCTCCACGAACTGATCGTGCTGCAGGTTCTCGCAGCCCAGATGCAGCACCAGAACGGCAGCGGCATTGGGGTGGCGCACCAGCGCAGCCAGCAGCTTGCGGGTCTGTGCGTGGTCGTGGCCGGTCTGGCTGCAGCCGAAGGGATGGGTGAAGGTGTACAGACCCTCGATGGAGCCGGTGACCAGATCCTGATTGTCGGCAACCATCTTCTTGGCGATATCGTTCACGCAGCCCACGGTGGGGATGATCCAGATCTCGTTGCGGATGGCGGCGCGGCCGTCCTTGCGGCGGAAGCCCATAAAGGTCTCCGGCTCGACCTTAGGCAGCGGAGCCAGATCCGGGGCGGGGTTATAGCTGTACTCCACCTCGCCGGACAGGTTGGTGTGCACATTATGGGTGTGCATCCAGGTGCCGGGGGCGGCGTCTGCGGTGGCGTGACCGATGGGGAAGCCGTACTTGATGACGTTCTCGCCGTTCTTAATGGGCTTGACTGCCATCTTGTGACCCTGCGGGATATCCTCCAGTGCGGTAACGGCAAGGCCGTCCACCTCCACCAGCGTGCCCTTGGCAATGGGGTGCAGGGCGACGACCACATTGTCGATGGGGCTGATATGAATTGCCTGCGGCATAGTTGTTCTCCTTATTGTATCGCACAAAAGGGCTGCTGCCCAAAGCAGCAGCCCTTTGTTGTGCGGGTAGGTTGATTTTTCAGCTTACAGGCAGCTCTTGTAAGCAGCCTCGGCACCCTGGGTGCGGATCATTTCCAGATCTGCCAGCACAGCGGCCTC
>ENA-UERN01001374-UERN01001374.1-human-gut-metagenome-genome-assembly--contig:-NODE-1374-length-22773-cov-10.038553_pt1 | contig 22773 bp, 21 predicted proteins | sample MGYA00242950_ERZ507950 | MGnify/ENA primary metagenome ERZ507950 (study PRJEB26167, sample SAMN06115515) | human gut metagenome | host: Homo sapiens | place: China:Ningxia | collected 2014-11-26...
GACAAACCTTCAAAATTCAACGCACACTCGTGAATTTCTCGTACAGACAAGAAAAATCACGAAGCGGATTTTGAGTCCCCCTCGTCTGCCATTCCGACACACCGGCTGATGTTCAGAACATTACTTATTATACCGGATTCCCTGCCAAAAATCAAGACAAAAAATCAAAGGGGAAACCTGCCCCCGGCGGCCTGCTTTTTTTGCGCCGGGAGGTGGACAGAACCCGCGCCGGGCGGTATACTGGGGGCAGATGTTTTACACCACAGGAGGGTTTAGCTGTGAAAAACTTTGACGAACTTCTCAAGAAATATGCCGATTTCATCGTCCGGGTGGGGGTCAACCCCCAGCCGGGCCAGGTGCTGATCATCAACTGTGCGCTGGAAGGTGCCCCGCTGGCACGGCTGTGCGTGCGCAGCGCCTTTGAGGCGGGTGCGCGGGATGTGCAGGTGAACTGGACCGACGACGCCGTCACCCGCACCCGCATGGAGCTGGGCAGCGAAGAGGCCCTGACCGACCACAAGGGCTGGCAGCTGCGCCGCTATCTGGACTACGCTGAGACCGAGGGCGGCGTGTGCGTGCTGCACCTCATCGCCGACGACCCGGAGGTGTTTGCCGGGCTGGACGGGGCCAAGATCAGCCGGGTGAACAGCGCCAACCGCGCCTTCATGCAGCCCTGGCGCGAGTACACCATGAACGACCGGGTGCAGTGGTCCATCGCGGCCATCCCGTCCGCGCCGTGGGCCAAGAAGATGTTCCCGGAGCTGGACACCGATGCCGCCATCGAGGCGCTGTGGCAGCTGATCTTTGACACCTGCCGCGTGACCGGCGGTGACCCGGTGGGCGAGTGGCAGGAGCAGCTGGCCCGGCTGTCTGCCCTGCGGGACAAGATGAACGCCCTGGATCTGGAGAGCGTGCACTTTGCCAGCAGCAACGGCACCGACCTGACCGTGGGCATCGCTGACCAGGCCGTGTGGGAGAGCGCCGCGAGCAAGAACGAGAAGGGGGTCACCTTCCTGCCCAACATCCCCACGGAGGAGGTGTTCACCGCGCCCCATAAAGATAAGGTGAACGGCGTCGTGTACGGCACCAAGCCCTATGTGTTCAACGGCCAGCTCATCAAGGGCTTCTATGTGACCTTCAAGGATGGCAAGGTGGTGGAGCACGGTGCCGAGGAAGGTGCCGACCTGCTGGGCCAGCTGCTGGACACCGACGAGGGTGCCCGCCACATCGGCGAGGTGGCACTGGTGCCCGCTTCCAGCCCCATCAACCGCTGCGGCAAGCTGTTCTACAACACCCTGTTTGACGAGAACGCCGCCTGCCACATCGCCTTTGGCGACAGCTACCCCGGCACCACCGCGGGCGGCACCGGCCTGACCCGGGAGCAGCTGGACGCACGCGGCATGAACCACTCCTCCCTGCACGAGGACGTGATGATCGGTGCCGAGGACAGCGAGATCACCGGCAAATGCCGCGACGGCCGGGTGGTGCAGTTGTTCCAGAACGGCGTCTGGGTGCTGTAAAAAGGCCGGAAATGCGAAAAATTCAAGAAAATGCTTGCATAAAGCGCAAGAGTATGCTATATTCTAGTAGTACGATATAGTTTAACCTGAAACGTGGGCCGCAAGGTCCGCGTTTCTTGTTTGTTTGGAGGTTTTTTATGGCGAAGCAGTCTGGCGGCAACACCGCCCAGAGAGTCGAAGCGCTTGTCCGCCCCACCGTGGAGGGCATGGGCCTGCGCCTGTGGGATGTCGTTTTTGAAAAGGAAGGGCCGGACTGGTATCTTCGCGTCCTCATCGACAAGGACGGCACCATGGACACCGATACCTGCGCAGATGTTTCCCACGCACTGGACCCCATCCTGGACGAGGCCGACCCCATCGACCAGAGCTACTATCTGGAAGTGGGCAGCCCCGGCCTGGGCCGCAAGCTGACCCGCCCGGAGCACTACGAGCAGCTCAAGGGCCAGAAGATCCGGGCAAAGCTCATCCGCCCCAACGCCGACGGCGTGCGCGAGCTGGCCGGCATCCTGACCGGCCGCGAGGGCACCACCGTGACCCTGGACACCGACAACGGCCCCGTGGCCTTTGAGGTGAACGCCGCATCCAGCGTGCAGCTGTGCGACGACGAAGATCTGTTTGACTGATCGGATTTATAATAGAGAGTAAATTACAGGAGGAACCCGAAAAATGGCAGCAGCGAACAACGAATTTTTTGAAGCTCTCTCCATGCTGGAGCACGAGCGCGGCATCACCGCAGAGTACCTGATCGAGAAGATCAAGGCCGCCATCATCATTGCCGTCAAGAAGAACTACGAGGTCGAGGAGGACCACGTCAAGGTGGACATCGACCCCGATACCGGCCGCTTCGATGTGGCCCTGATCCAGGACGTCGTGGCCGACGAGGACTGGTACGACGAGCACTCCGAGATCGGCATCACCGAGGCCCAGAAGATCCGCAAGACCTACGAAGTGGGCGACCGCATCATCACCCCGCTCAAGACCAAGGACTTTGGCCGCATTGCCGCCCAGACCGCAAAGCACGTCATCCGTCAGGGCATCCGCGAGGCCGAGCGCAGCCAGCAGCTGAGCGAGATCCAGTCCCGCGCACACGACATCGTGCAGGCCACCGTCACCCGTGTGGACCCGGAGAAGGGCATCGTGGCCCTGGACCTGGGCAAGGGCGGCGAGGCCATCCTGCCCCGCAACGAGCAGGTGCCCGGCGAGGTGTACACCGAGGGCCAGAGCCTGCAGGTCTATGTGGTGGACGTGGTGAGCACCGAGCGCGGCCCCCGTGTCATGATCAGCCGCACCCACCCCGGCCTTGTCAAGCGCCTGTTTGAGCTGGAAGTGCCCGAGATCTTTGACGGCACCGTGGAGGTCAAGGCCATCAGCCGCGAGGCCGGTGCCCGCACCAAGATGGCCGTGTGGAGCAAGGACCCCAACGTCAACCCCGTCTCTGCCTGCATCGGCGAGCACGGCAGCCGCGTGGCCGCTGTGGTCGAGAAGCTGGGCGGCGAGAAGATCGACATCGTCAAGTGGAGCGAGGACGTCTCCGAGTTCATCTCCGCAGCCCTGAGCCCCGCCAAGGTGGTCAAGGTGGAGCTGCTGCCCGGCGAGACCCGCTCCTGCCGCGTGACCGTGCCTGACCAGCAGCTGAGCCTGGCCATCGGCAACAAGGGCCAGAACGCCCGCCTGTGCGCACGCCTGACCGGCTACAACATTGATATCCGCCCGGAGAGCGGCTACTACGGCGAGGACGAAGAGCCGCAGAAGAAGGAAGAAGCTGCCGACGCCGAATAAGCCCGGCACCGCATGCCAAAGGAGGGAAACCGGATGGCACAGAAAAAGATCCCTGCCCGCCAGTGCATCGGCTGCATGACCAGCCGCCCCAAAAAGGAGCTGGTGCGTGTGGTGCGTGCACCCAGCGGAGAGATCAGCATTGATCTGGTGGGCAAAAAGCCGGGCCGCGGCGCATACCTCTGCCCGGACCCCGCCTGCCTGGCCAAGGCAAAAAAGAAGAAGGCGCTGGAGCGCTGCTTTGAGCAGCCGGTTCCCGCCGAAGTATACGAGGCGCTGGAAGCCCAGCTGACCGAAGCCGCAAAGGAGGCTGCCCGGAATGCCGAAAAAGAATAACACCCCCGCAAAACCTGCGCTGGCTCCGGAAGAAGCCCTGTTCCAGGCCGTGAGCCTGTGCCGCAAGGCCGGTGCGCTGACCATGGGCTTTGACGCCGTGGAGGAAGCCTGCGTCAAGGGCAAGGCCTGGCTGGTGATGACCGCATCCGATGCCAGCGCCAAGACCGTGCAGCGCCTGAACTACGCCGTGGGCGATTTGGTGGATGTGATCACCATGCCGCTGACCCAGGACCGGCTGGCCGATATCAGCCGCAAGGCGGTGGCTGTTTACGCGGTGACCGACCGCAACCTCGCAAAGCTCTGCTTCGATCGCCTGTCGGACTGCGGAGCAATCAAAAATGAGGAGGATATGAGCGAATGATCGTAAAATATAAAGTGAGTGATTTTGCAAAGGACCTGAACCTCTCTGCCAAGAAGGTTCTGGACGAGCTGGCTGCCATGGGCAGCACCGGCAAGAAGAACAGCTCCAATCTGGAAGAGAACGAGCTGAACTACCTGCTGGAGAAGTTCAGCAAGGACAGCAGCGTGACCGACCTGAACGAGTTCCTGAACAGCGCCAAGGCCCCCAAGGAGGAGCCGAAGCTTGCCGAAAAGAAGGCGGAGAAGAAGACGGAAAAGAAGTCGGAAGCTCCCAAGGCCGAGGAAAAGCCCGCCCAGAAGCCTGCTGAAAAGAAGCCGGAGCAGAAGGCACAGCCCGCTGTCCAGCAGAACCAGCAGGCAAAGGCCGGCAGCAAGCACGGCGACAAGAAGAACGAGCAGCACAAGAAGCGTGAGGAAAAGACCGTTTCCCTCAGCGAGCTGGCTCGTGAGACCGGTGCCAAGGCATCCACTGCCCCGGCACAGGCTGTGTCGGTGCGCCGCGAGGACAATCAGGTGACCGTGGACACCCGCACCGTGGACATGAACGTGGATCGCTTCGACGCCCGTTACGACGATCTGGCTTCCACCAAGAACACCGAGAACCGCCGCAAGCCCACCCCGCAGGGCAACAAGCAGAAGTTCACCCAGCGCGGCCAGCGCCAGCGCCAGCAGTTCCAGAAGGGCAAGCGCGAGACCGAGTTCGAGCGCCTGCAGCGCATCCAGCTGGAAAAGGCCCGCAACGCCCAGCTGAAGGTGCTGATCCCCGACGAGATCACCGTCGGCGAGCTGGCTGCCCGCCTGAAGCAGCAGGCCGGCAAGGTCATTGCCAAGTTCATGCAGATGGGCGAGATGCACGCCATCAACGACGTCATCGACTTTGATACCGCTTCTCTGCTGGCGGAGGAGTTCCACGCAAAGGTCGAGCACGAGGTGCATGTGACCATCGAGGAGCGCCTGTTCACCCAGGAAGAGGATTCGCAGGAGGATCTGGTGGAGCGTCCCCCGGTGGTCTGCGTCATGGGTCACGTTGACCACGGCAAGACCAGTATTCTGGACGCCATCCGCAAGACCAACGTTACCGCAGGCGAGGCCGGCGGCATCACCCAGGCCATCGGTGCCTATCAGGTCAAGGTCAACGACAGCCTGATCACCTTCCTGGATACCCCGGGCCATGAGGCCTTCACCTCCATGCGTGCCCGCGGCGCCAACATGACCGATATCGCCGTTCTGGTGGTGGCTGCCGACGACGGCATTATGCCCCAGACCATCGAGTCCATCAACCACGCCAAGGCTGCAAACGTCAAGCTCATCGTGGCAATGAACAAGATGGATAAGCCCACCGCAAACCCCGAGCGCGTGATGGAAGGCCTGACCAAGTACGGCATCATCACCGAGGACTGGGGCGGCGATGTGGCCTGCATCCCGGTGTCTGCCCTGACCGGCATGGGCATCAACGACCTGCTGGAGCGCATCGCGCTGGAGGCTGAGGTCATGGAGCTCAAGGCCAACCCCAACCGCCGCGCCAAGGGTGCGGTGGTCGAGGCCCGTCTGGACAAGGGCCAGGGCCCCATTGCCACCATCCTGGTGCAGAACGGCACCCTGCACTCTGGCGATGTGATCATTGCCGGTACTGCCGTGGGCCGCGTGCGTACCATGCGCAGCGACAAGGGCAAGCTGCTGAGCGATGCCGGCCCCTCCACCCCTGTGGAGATCACCGGCCTGACCGCCGTGCCCGAAGCAGGCGATCTGTTCGAGGCCGTCGAGGATGAGCGCCTGGCCCGTGAGCTGGCCGAGCAGCGCATCGCTGCCGCCAAGGAGAAGCAGTTCTCCTCCTTCCAGAAGGTCACTCTGGATAACCTGTTCAGCCAGATGGCTCAGAACGACATGAAGGAACTGGCCATCGTGGTCAAGGCCGACGTGCAGGGTTCTGCCGAGGCCGTCAAGCAGAGCCTGGAGAAGATCTCCAACGACGAAGTGCGGGTGCGGGTCATCCATGCCGGTGTCGGTGCCATCAGCAAGTCCGATGTGGACCTGGCCGATGCCTCCAACGCCATCATCATCGGCTTCAACGTCCGCCCGGACAACGTGGCCAAGGAAGAAGCCGCTGCCACCAAGGTGGAAATGCGCATGTACCGCGTCATCTACGACGCCATCAACGACGTGACCGACGCTATGAAGGGCATGCTGGCTCCCAAGTTCCGTGAGGTCTCTCTGGGTGAGCTGCAGGTCCGTCAGGTGTATAAGATCTCCAACGTGGGCACCGTTGCAGGCTGCCGTGTTACCAGCGGCAAGATCACCCGCGACAGCCAGGTCCGTGTGGTCCGTGACGGCATCGTCATTGCCGAGGACGAGATCGCATCCCTGAAGCGTTTCAAGGATGACGCCAAGGAAGTGGCCGAGGGCTACGAGTGCGGCGTGACCCTGGAGAAGTTTGCCGACGTCAAGGAAGGCGACGTGTACGAGGCCTTCAAGATGGAAGAGTACCGCGACTAAGATTTTTTGAGGATTTCTCTGGCACCGGCAACGATGCCAGAGAAGTTTGTTTAAAGGAGAAACCGAATGTCTCAGAAAAATATGGGCCGTCTGGCGCAGGATATGAAGCGCGAGATCATTGCCATCATCGGGCGTCTGAAGGACCCGCGGCTGGAGGGCGGCCTGCTGACCGTCACCCGTCTGGACGTGACCCCCGACCTGGATGTGGCCAAGGTGTATGTGAGCGTGATGGGCCGCGCGGACGGCCCCAAGCCCGCCATCGAGGCGCTGAACCGCGCCGCCGGTCATGTGCGCACCGAAGTGAGCAAGAAGATGCACATCCGCAAAGCACCCCGGTTCATCTTTGTGGAGGACGACGGTGCCGCCTATGCAGCCCACATCAATGAGCTGCTGCGCAGCCTGAACGTCAGCGGTGAGGCCGAGGCACAGCCCGAAGCCGGGGAGACCGAGGAGTAAAACACACTTTACAGCCTTGCGGAAAGGATGGAACATCGGATGACGGAACCGTTGAGTGTGCAGCAGATGGCCCAGCGCCTGAAGTCTGCCGACAACATTTTGATCCTGTGCCACAAAAACCCGGACGGTGATACCGTCGGCTGCGGCAGCGCCCTGTATTATGCCCTGAAAGCTCTGGACAAGAATGCAGCGGTACTCTGCTCCGACACGATCCCGACCCGCTATGCCTTTACCAATGCGCACCTGTTCAAGGGCGAGTTCGAGCCGGAAATGGTGGTTGCCGTGGACGTGGCCGGGCTGCAGCTGTTCGGCGAGGGCAACGGCGTGCCCCGCTACAGCCGCCATGTCGATCTGTGCATCGACCACCACGCGGGCAACAGCGGCTATGCCGACTTTACCCTGCTGGACGGGTCTGCCGCTGCGGCCGCAGAGCTGATGTACCGGGTCATTCTGGAAATGGGGGTGGACATCACCCCGCACATTGCCGACTGCCTGTACACCGGCGTGGCCACCGACACCGGATGCTTCCGGTTCTCGGCCACCACGGCCAACACCCACCTTGTGGCGGCAAAGCTCATCGAGGCGGGCTGCCATGTGGAAGAGCTGAACACCCTGCTGTTCGACACCAAGCCCCGGGCCCGCATGGAGGCCGAGCGCATCGCCCGCAACCATCTGGAATACTATCTGGACGGCCGCTGCGCCCTGATCTACCTCACCCGGGACGAGATCGAGCAGACCGGCGTGGACCCGGCAGACCTGGAAGAGCTGACCAGCCTGCCGATCAGCATCGAGGGCGTGAAGGTGGGCCTGACCCTGCGTCAGCAGCCCGGCGGCAGCTACCGCATCAGCGTGCGCACCGCCAAGGGTGTGGACGCCTGCGCCATTGCGCGGCGTCTGGGCGGCGGCGGCCACAACCGCGCTGCCGGATGCGAGCTGCTGGGCAACCTGGAAAACGCCAAGAATGCGATCCTGGCCGAGGTGGAAGCCGAGCTGGACGCACCGCAGGAGGACGCATAAATGCAGGGCATCCTGATCGTAGACAAGCCCATGGATTGGACCAGCTTTGACGTGGTGGCCAAGCTCCGAGGGGTGCTGGGCACCCGCAAGCTGGGCCACAGCGGCACGCTGGACCCCATGGCCACCGGCGTGCTGCCGGTGTTCTGCGGCGGTGCCAGCAAGGCCGTGGACCTGCAGCTGGATCATGACAAGGCTTACCGCGCCGTGCTGCGGCTGGGCCAGCGCACCGACACCGGCGACATCACCGGCACGGTGCTGGAAACGGCCCCCGTCACGGCAGGGGAGCGGGAACTGCGGGCCGTGCTGCCGCAGTTCGTGGGCAAACAGATGCAGGTGCCGCCCATGTACTCGGCGGTCAAGGTGGGCGGCCAGCCCCTTTACAAGCTGGCCCGCGAGGGCAAGACCGTGGAGCGCAAGGCCCGCCCCATCGAGATCTACAGCATCACCTACGGCGGCAGCCCCGCCGAAAACGAATATGTGCTGGAGGTGACCTGCTCCAAGGGCACCTACATCCGCACCCTGCTGGAGGACATTGCCGACGCACTGGGCCAGAAGGGCACCATGAGCGCCCTGCGGCGCACCTGCGCCGGGCTGTACACCGAGGCCGACGCCCACACGCTGGAAGAGATCCTTGCGGCGAAAGAGCAGGGGCCTGCGGCCCTGGAAGCGCTGATGCTGCCGGTGGAAAGCGTGTTCATCCCGCTGCCGCTGCTGGTGGTGGAGCCCTGGGTGGAACAGCACCTGTACAACGGCTGCCCCACCAGCCGCTACCCTGCGGCGGATGGCCGCTACCGGGTGCGCAATGCCGCCGGGCAGTTCCTGGGGCTGGCCAACATCACCGGAGACGTGCTCCGGGTGGAAAAACTGTTCGTGGAACGGAATTGACAAGAAAAAAGGAAACCAATACCCATGCAGATCATTTCACAGTTCGTCCCGCTGCCGCTGGCAGACCCCGCACAGGGCACCGCCGTGGCCATGGGCTACTTCGACGGCATCCACATCGGCCACCGGGCCGTCATCGACGGTGCGGTGCAGTGGGCCAGAGCCCACGGGGCTGCCCCGGCGGTGTTTACCTTCCGGCTGCCGGTGGACAACAAAATGAAGGGCAAGCGCCTGCTGTCCTCGGCGGACAAGCACGCGCTGATCGCCAGCCTGGGCGTGGAGTATTACCTCACGCCGGACTTTGAGGAGATCAAGAGCCTCAGCCCGGAACAGTTCGTGCGCAGCATCGTGGAAAACTGCCATGCAAAAGCCCTGTTCTGCGGCGAGAACTTCACCTTCGGGGCCAAGGCCGCCGGTACGCCGGAGCTGCTGCGCAAGCTGTGCGCTCCGCTGGGCGTGGAAGTGGTGGTGGTGCCCATGGCACAGTTCGAGGAAAAGCCGGTGTCCTCCACCCGCATCCGCACCGCGCTGGAGGGCGGCGACATCCCGGCGGCCAACGCCATGCTGGGCATGCCCTACGCCATCCGCTTTGCGGTGCAGCACGGCGCGGGCCTGGGCCACACGCTGGGGGTGCCCACCATCAACCAGCTGTACCCCCAGGGCTTCCAGATGCCCCGCAGCGGCATCTATATCACCCGCACGCTGGTGAACGGCACCTGGTATCCCTCGGCCACCGGTCTGGGCAGCCGCCCCACCGTGAACGACGACGCTACCAAGGTGACCTGCGAGACCTTTATCCCCGGCTTTTCCGGTGACCTGTACGGCACCGACCCGGTGGTGGAGTTCCACGCCTACCTGAGCCCCAGCAAGAAGTTCGATACGCTGGACGAGCTGCGGGACTGCATCAACAACGCCGCGCAGCGCGCACAGGAATATTTCAAGTAAAAGAACAGGGAGCCTGTCCGGCTGGACAAGCTCCCTGCTTTTTTATGCGTTACTTGTACTGCTCTAAGTACTCCGCCACCGAGCGGCTCATCTCGCGGGCAAAGCCGGAGTCGTACTTGCGGTTGTGGAAGGCCGTGCACCACGCATCAAAACCGGAGGTGCTGGCCTTGTAGCCGAAGGCATCGCGCAGCTCGGCACCGTCCATGGTGCGGTAGCCGTTTTCGTGCACGATATGCTCCATGGCGCAGCGCTGGGGCTTCGGGCGGTCCTTCTGCTGCTGGGTGGGCCAGCCGAACACCAGCATCACCGCTGGGAACACATAGTCCGGCAGATGGAGCAGGGCACGCTGGGTGTCGCAGTTCTCCATGATATCGCCGATGTAGCACGAGCCGATGCCAAAGCTTTCGGCGGCCACCACGGCGTTCTGGGCGGCAATGGCGGTGTCGGTGACAGCCAGCATCAGGTCGCCCACGCCCGGCGTGCGGGGCGTGCAGCCCGCTTCCTTGTAGGCGTCGTACCACTTGCGGCAGTCGGCGCAGAACACCAGCACCAGCGGGGCCTTGGCAATAAAGGGCTGATGGTCGCAGCTGTCGGCCAGCGCGGCCTTCAGGGCCGGGTCGGTGATGTCCAGAATGGTGTACAGCTGCTGGCAGCCCGCAGAGGGGGCCTGCGCGGCAGCTTCCAGAATGGCCTGCTTCATTCCGGCCGGGATGGCTTTTTCTTCAAACACCCGCACAGACTTGCGGGCATACAGGCTTTGCAGGATGGGATTGGTTTCGGGCATGGTGAGTACCTCCTAAAACTCCATCAGTCACGGCTCACGCCGTGCCAGCTCCCTCAAGGAGGGAGCCTTTGACAGGAGGGGAAACTTTATCGTGTTACAGCAAGGTTCATCGCCGCGCGAAAGCCTCCCTCTGAGAGGGAGGTGCCGAACGAAGTGAGGCGGAAGGAGTTTGGCGCGCAGCGCCTGAGAGGGGTCTTTTTTGGTTTTTATTCGTAATCAATGGGCAGGGTGGGCAGGCCATTGAGCTCCAGCCCGGCGGTGTGGCCCGCGATGTACTGGTAGTAGCCCTGTGCGGCGATCATGGCACCGTTGTCGCCGCAGAACTTCAGCTCCGGCAGGTAGACCTTGGCCCCCAGCTTCTGGGCACCGTCGTTCACCAGCTGGCGCAGACGGCCGTTTGCGGCCACACCGCCCGCCAGACACACCTGCTTTGCACCGGTGTCGGCGGCAGCCAGCAGCAGTTTTTCGGCCAGAATGCCCGCAATGCGCTCCTGGAAGCTGGCGGCAAGGTCCGGCACGTTGACCGCCTCGCCCTTCATCTGGGCCTTATTCACCTCGTTGAGTACGGCGGTTTTCAGGCCGGAGAAGCTCACGTTGTACTTGCCCTCCACATGGGGCACCGGCAGGCGGTAGGCCTTGGGGTCGCCGGTCTTGGCGGCGTTGGCCACACTCGGCCCGCCGGGGTAGGGCAGACCCAGGGTGCGGGCCACCTTGTCAAAGGCTTCTCCGGCGGCATCGTCCACCGTGTGGCCCAGAATGTGGTAGTGGGTGTAGTCCTGCACTTCCACGATGTGGCTATGCCCACCGGAGGCCACCAGGCAGAGGAACGGCGGTTTCAGCTCCGGGTGGGTCAGGTAGAGCGCGGCGATGTGGCCCCGCAGGTGGTGCACCGGCACCAGAGGCTTGCCCGCCGAGTAGGCCAGCCCCTTGGCAAAGTTCACGCCCACCAGCACCGCGCCGATGAGGCCCGGCGCAAAGGTGACGGCCACGGCGTCCACGTCGTCCATGGTCTTGCCTGCGTCCAGCAGGGCCTTTTTGACCGTGGCACTGATAAACTCACAGTGGCGGCGGCTGGCGATCTCCGGCACCACGCCGCCGTACAGGGCCTGTTCTTTCACGCTGGTGGAGATGACGTTGCTCAGCAGATGCCGGCCGTCCTCCACCAGGGCTGCGGCGGTCTCGTCGCAGGTGGATTCGATTCCTAAAACGATCATGTTCAATGGGCCTCCAGCCAGTTTTTGCCTGCGTGCACATCGGTGCTCAGGGGCACGGCGTACTGCACGCAGCCCTCCATCTCCTCCCGCAGGATCTGCGCAGCCTTTTCGGCTTCCGCTTCCGGGGCTTCCACGATCAGTTCGTCGTGGACGGTGAGGATCAGGCGGCTTTCCATTTTTTCGTCCCGCAGGCGCTTCCACACCCGCACCATGGCCAGCTTGATCACGTCGGCCGCCGTGCCCTGAATGGGGGTGTTGCGTGCCATGCGCTCCCCGCTGGAACGCACGTTGAAGTTGGAGCTTGCCAGCTCCGGCAGCGCCCGGCGGCGGCCGAACAGGGTGGACACATAGCCGTTCGTCTTGGCGTCGGCGATGGTCTTGTCCATATAGCCGCTCACATTGGGGAAGGCAGCCAGATAGTTTTTGAGGAAGGCGTCTGCTTCCTTGACGGTCACCCCGATGTCCTTGGCCAGGCTGTAGGCACCCTTGCCGTACATGATGCCAAAGTTGATGGCCTTGGCGCTGGAACGCAGCCGGGGCGTCACCTCGCTCTGGGGGATGCCGTAAATTTTGGCGGCGGTGCTGCGGTGGATGTCCTCCCCGTTCAGGAAGGCCTGCTGCATGTGTTCGTCCCCGGTGATGTGGGCCAGGATGCGCAGCTCGATCTGGCTGTAGTCGGCGTCCACCAGCACACAGCCCGGCTTTGCGATGAAGTAGGCCCGCAGCTGGCTGCCCAGCTCGGTGCGGATGGGGATGTTCTGCAGGTTGGGGTTGTCGGAGGAGAGCCGTCCGGTGCGGGCCTCGGTCTGGTTGAAGGTGGAGTGGATGCGCCCATCTTCGCCGATGACCTTGAGCAGGCCCTCCACATAGGTGGAGTTCAGCTTCTGGTACGCGCGGTACTGCAAAACGTCCTCTACCAGCGGGTACTCCCGCAGGCTCTCCAGCGTTTCAGCGTCGGTGGACCAGCCGCGCTGGGTCTTTTTGCCGTGGGGCAGGCCCATGGTGTCGAACAGCATCTCGCCCAGCTGCTTGGGGCTGTTGGGGTTGAAGCTGGTGCTGCCGGTCTCCATGTGGATGCGGGCCAGCACCTGTTCCAGCTCGGTGCGCATCCGCACGCCAAACTGCTCGATGCCGTCCCGGTCCACCAGCACGCCGATGCGGGTCATGTCCGCCAGCACCTGCGCCAGCGGGAACTCAATGTCGTTGTACAGGGCATCCTCGCCGCAGGCGGTGATCTCGGCTTTCATTTTGGCAAACAGGTCGGCCAGACGTCCGGCGTCCGGGTAGTCGGCGCAGGTGAAGGCCGCAGCGGCCTTATAGCTGGGCACCAGCTCTCCCACCTGATACTTGGACGCCGAGGCATCCAGCAGGTAGGCGGCCAGCTTGCCGTCCCACCGGATGCTGCTGCCCCAGCCGCCTGCGGCCATGGCTCTGGCGTACAGGGGAGCCGAATTGAACACATCCAGCGTGACGTCGGCATTGTCCAGCAGACGGAGCAGGTCAGCGTCCTCCAACGGGTAGACGGTGGTGTCCTGCACGGCGTACCAGCTCTCCGGCTGCAGCATCACGTTGCGGGTGCCCTGCTTGCCCATCACGGCGGGGCGGGAGGCCACCAGATAGTGCCCGGACGGGGCAAGGGGCAGGGCTGCAAGCTCTGCCTCCGGCAGCTCTGCGGCCTGCTCTTCCGGGGCGGCCTCCGGGGCCACACCGTCCAGCCCGAAGCGCGGGATCAGCGAGTGGATCTCCAGCTCCTGCAGCAGGCGCACGGCGGCGGCCTTGTTGCCCTCGCCCACGGCGTAGCTGCCCTCGGCCGTGTCGATGGGCGCATCGGTGCGGATGGTGCCCAGCGTGTGGCTCAGCTCGGCCATGGGCTTGTCCTCCATGAGGTGCTCCCGCTGCTTGGGCTTGATGCGCTTGTCGTCGAGGTTGGCGTACACGCCTTCCAGCGAGCCGAAGGTCTGCACCAGGCTCAGGGCGGTCTTTTCGCCGATGCCCTTCACGCCCGGGATGTTGTCGGAGGTGTCGCCCATCAGGCTCTTCACCTCAATGAGCTGCCGGGGCTCAATGCCGTATTTTTCGTGGATGGCGTCCACGTCCATGGTCACGGTCTTGCTGCGGCCCATCACGGTGGCGGCCAGCAGCACCGTGGTGGTGTCGCTCACCAGCTGCAGGCTGTCCCGGTCTCCGGTGGCCAGGAAGCAGTCATCCTGCCGGGCGGCGCAGGCAGCGGCCAGCGTGCCCAGGATGTCGTCGGCCTCCCAGCCCTCGGCGGTGACGGTGCGGTAGCCCAGGTCTGCCAGCAGCTCCTTGAGCACCGGCATCTGCTGGGCCAGCTCCTCCGGCATGCCGTGGCGGGTGGCCTTGTAGCCGTCGTACATTTTGTGGCGGAAGGTGGGAGCCTTCAGGTCAAAGGCCACAGCCACCTCGTCGGGCTGGCACTCCTTGAGCAGGGAGAGCAGGATATTCAAAAAGCCGTAAATCGCATTGGTATAGCGGCCGTCCTTGGTGGTCAGCAGCTTGATGCCAAAAAAGGCGCGGTTGGCAATGCTGTTGCCGTCAATGACCAGTAAGCGCATAGCATACAGTCCTCCGTTCCATAATTTCACATCCTATAGTATAACACAAAACCGGCCCCGGCGGGAGAGAATTGCAGAAAAAGCTGTAGATTGTAATTTATAAGAAAGTGTGTTAAACTAAAAAACGCCGCCCAGAAAGGCGGCGTTAAGGTGCTGTCTGCAATTACAGGTGGTCTAGCTCCCTCCGGCAAGCGTCCGGGGGACGTGAAAATCTTGTTGTTTCTGGTTTCCCCTGACGCAAATGCGGAAGGGGGGATGCACTATGGAGCTGAACGAAGTGCTTGCACTGCTCACCATGATTGGTGGGACCGTGTATATTACGTTTCAGATTTCATGGGAAGTCTTTAAAGAGATCCATAACAATAAGAAATGACCGCCCCAGACTCCGAAACCTGAGCGGTCATTCTTATTGACCTAACCGGAAGGAGCTGACCATGCGGACAGCACCTTTTCTGTTTGTAGTATAGTGCTTTTTCTTCGTCTTGTCAAGTTCGCCGCTGTTTTATTCCTCCATGCGGATGGCGCTTACCGGGCAGGCGTTGGCGGCGTCCACCGCCTGGGGCACTTCCTCCGGCGGGATGGGGCCGGGCTCGGCCACGGCCAGCACGCCCTCCATGTGGAATACGGCGGGGCACAGCCCGGCGCACTGGGTGCAGCCGATGCACAGGTCCGGGTCAACGAATGCGATCATAAAATCTGCCTCCTTCGGATGATGTCTGCTGCCAGTATGGGCGGTTTTGGTGCGAAATATGCTAGGCACCTGCGGGCGGCTGTGGTATAATGGAAGCTCAGGAGGACAGAGACCGATGAATATTCAGATTTTTGGCACCACAAAGTGCTTTGATACCAAAAAGGCCCAGCGCTATTTCAAGGAGCGGGGCATCAAATTCCAGATGATCGACCTGAAGGAAAAGGGCATGAGCCGCGGCGAGTTCGACAATGTGGCCCGCGCCCTGGGCGGCTGGGAAAAGATGGTGAACCCCAACGCCAAGGACAAGCAGACCCTTGCACTGCTGGAGGCGCTCATCGACTGGCAGAAAGAGGACAAGCTGTTTGAGAACCAGCAGCTGCTGCGCACCCCCATCGTGCGCAACGGCCGCAAGGCCACCGTGGGCTACCAGCCCGATGTGTGGAAGGACTGGGAGTAACCGCGCAGTGGGGTTTTCACAAAAAAACCATGGGCAGGGTTTTGCACTCTGCGCTGCCCTGTGGTATACTGAAAGTCAGCAATAAAACCTTGGGAGATAAAAAACCATGACAAAACATTATATCACCCCGGAAGAACACGCCCGGCTGCAGCGCCGCCGGGGGCGGCAGGCGCTGGGCCTGCTGATCACGATCCTGGTTCTGGTGGGGTTTGTGACCGTGCTGCGGGCCGGTGTGGGACTGGTGGCCAACCTGTTCGACGACACCGCCCAGAAGCAGGAATACGAGGACAAGCTGGAGGGTCTGGTGCTGTTTGACCCCATGCCCTTTGACGGCATCGAGAACATCGACGACCTGACCCTGCGGGAAGCTGCCGTGTGGGGCTGCATCTACAACATCCAGGAGACGCAGGGCGGCTTCGATAACTACAACACCGACCCCGACACCGAACAGTTGCTGCTGCCCTCGGTGGAAGTGGACGCCTATCTGGCCCGGCTGGTGGGCCCCAGCTTCAAGCTGACCCACCGCAGCTTCGAGATGGAAGATATGACCATCGAGTTTGACGAGAGCAGCCAGTGCTACAAGATCCCGGTCACCGGTACGGTGGGCTATTACCGCGCCGTGGTCACCAAGCTGTTCAAGCGCAGCGGCCAGCTGCACGTCACCGTGGGCTATATTCCCACCTCCAGCACCGATGACAGCATCATCAACCAGTCCTCGGACACGCCCACCAAGTATATGGATTACCTGTTCGAGCGCCAGAGCGGCAGCTGGTATCTCACCGGCCTGACCGAGAGCGAGACCAAACCTGACAGCACGGCGAGCACCGAGGCCGCCAGCCAGCCGCAGCCCATGGCCGAAAGCGATGTGCAGGATGCCATCCTGGCCACTGCCGGTTCCTCGGAGGCGGCTTCCGATGCTGCTTCGGACGCAGCTGCCGAGCCGGACACCCAGAACCTGGACGAGCCGGCTGCTGACAGCACCGCCGCCGACAGTACCGCCGCCGAAGCAGATGCCGCCGATAACGGCGCTGCAAGCACGGCTGCATAATACCTGCAAAAACGAACACCCGACTGTGAAACATCACAGCCGGGTGTTCGTTTTTTTTAGGAAGGAGTTACTTTAAATCGAACCGCACGACTACCAGACGGTACCACAGGTAGGGCACCATGTTCCAGATCATCCACAGTTCCATGAGGAGGTAGTGGGGCAGGTCACGCCAGCGGAAGGGGCGCTTGCCCAGCCTGCCCTCTTTCAGCAGGGCAAAGGCCTCGTGCATGCCCTTGTCCCACGCCTCGCCAAAGCCCTGCTTGTGGAACTTGTAGCACTTGAGCAGGTAGCCCACGGCCAGCGGGATGAAGTTGAGCACCAGCATGAGCAGCGGCTCGTTCTTGAGGGGCAGCAGAATGCTGTTGCGGCCGCTCTGCTGGCTCTTGAAGGCGTTGTACCGCACGGCACCGGTGCTGGCTCCGCAGATGTGGTAGCACTTTGCCGTGGGACAGAGCACGTTTTTGTAACCTGCGTTGTTGGCACGCCAACTCAGGTCCACATCCTCAAAGTAGGCAAAGAAGTTTTCGTCAAAGGTGCCAATCTCGTCCAGAATGCGCTTGCGGTACAGCGCGGCCCCGCCGCAGGCCGAGAAGATACGCTTTTGTTTGGTGTAGCGGCTGACACGGCGGCCGTCGCCGGTCTTGCAGGCAAAGCCCATCCAGGTCACATAGTCCCCGGCGTCATCGGCCAGCTCCCGGTCAAAGTGGCGGATCATCAGGCTCTGGACCGCAAAGATCTTGGGGTCGGTTTCGGCGGTGCGGATGAGCTCGGCCAGCCACTGGGGCTCCGCAAAGGCGTCGTTGTTGAACAGCACCACATACTCACTCTCGGCCATGGCGATGCCCTGATTCACCGCGTGGGAAAAGCCGGTGTTGGTGCCGTTTTCGATCAGGGTGAAGTTGGCCCGGCTGCAGTAGCTGCGGGCCTGTTCCAGACTTTCGTCGGTGGAGCCGTTGTCCACCACGATGAGCTGGAAGTTCTGCTCGGTCTGGGCGTAGACCGACTCGATGGAGTCTTTGAGCCAGCCCTTGCCGTTGATGTTGGGGATGACGATGGTTGCTTTATACATAAAGGTTACTCCTGTAAAACTGCACGATTACCGGAACAGTATAGCACAGTTGCGGGCAAAAAGAAACCGCACTCGCGGCGGAGTGCGGTAAATTTGTATGGGTCTTACGCTGCCAGTGCCTTTTCGATGTTGGCCAGCAGGGTGTCGTGGTTCTCGGCGCACACCAGGATGACCTCGCCGGTGGGGGCCACGGTGACGGTGGCGGCCTTGGCGATCTGGTACTGATCTTCCAGATAGTGCTCCATGGACTGCTGTTCGCTGGTCACATAGGCTTCCAGTGCGCTCTTCACGGCGTCGGTCTTGCCCTCGGCGGGTTTGACGATGGCCACGGCATAGCTGCGCACCATCATGGAGGAGACAGAGGCGGCAAGGTCGGTGTACATGTCATCTTCCAGATTCAGCAGGGGCATCATCAGATTGCGCACCTCGTCGTCCAGCTGGCCGGCCTCGTACTCGGCGCTGTAGCCGTCGATGGCGGTGAACTTGCCGTCCTCGCCTTTGGTGAAGATCATATCGTATTCGTTTTCCTCGTCGGTGCGGGCATCGTGGAGGATCTGGGAATAATCCTTCGGGGCGGCGGAGTCGGCCTTGCTGCCGGCGGAGCAGCCCACAAGGGCAAACAGGGTCAGCCCTGCCAGCAGGGCGGCGATGAGTCGTTTCATAGTCGTGTAGTCCTTTCGTATCCAGTGCTTCGTGTGGCGGAGCTGCGCCGCAGTGCACGGCTAGTGTGCGCTGTTTTGCGGCTGGTATACTATATACGAACCAGACGCGCGGAGGATTGCAGGAAAATGGTAACAGTTTTATGAACAGCTCACAGCATCAGCGCATCCAGCTCGCCGTGATTCACCGGGGTGGAAAGGATGATCTGGGTGCTGGTGGTGCCCAGCTTCTGGAATTGCAGGATCAGGTGTTCCAGCTGGGGCATGCTGCCGCAGCTCACCTTGACCAGGAAGGTATAGGCACCGGTGACGTGGTAGCACTGCAGCACCTCGCGGCTGCTCTGCAGCAGTTCGAGAAAGGCGTCCTGCTTGGAGGGGGCCACCGACAGGCTGATGAGGGCGTCCACATACACGCGGTCGGCCGGGCGGTTCAGGGTGACGGTGTAGCCGCTGATGATGCCGTCCGTCTCCAGTTTGTGGATGCGGCTGGACACGGCCGGGCTGGTCAGCGAGACCTGCTCGGCGATCTCCTTGACCGGCATGCGGGCGTTTTTGGCCAGCAGGGAAAGAATTTTTCGATCCAGATCGTCCATGGGAGATGCTCCTTTGAAATATGTTGGATTGTATAAAATTTTCTGAAAGTAAAGTTTTATTGTTGTCGCAAACGCACAAAGATTGAAAAACCTTGCTTTTGCTTCGCTTTGCGTTAATTATATAAAGTTTTGCGGGAAAAGTAAAGCATGATTTTAAAGTAAAACGAAAAAAATTGGTTTGACAAGAAAGAAAAAACGCGTATAATACATCATGCAAGGCAGCGCCCCGCACAAAGGCCTGCTGTGAAATTGAGATTCACCACTTTATATACTTTCCCACCCCTCTATACACAAAAACCCGCTGCCAGGCGGGTTTTTGTGTTTGTTGGGGCTTTTTTATTTTTTACACGAGGTACCCTTCAAAGCAGTGCAGGTCCTCGGTCTTGACGATGCCCTCCAGATACAGGCCATCTTCCCGGTATTCTTCCACCAGCACGCTGCCACGCTCCCGCATGGGGGCGGCAAGGCCCAGCTTGTCGTAGGGCAGCAGCACCCGGATGGTGTGCACCCGGTCGCTGAGCAGTTCGTCCAGCTTCTGCAGCAGGGTGTCCAGCCCATAGCCGGTCTTTGCACTGGTGAGCAGGATGTCCGGGTCAAAGGACAGGGTGTTGGGCTTGTCGCACTTGTTGTACACGGTCAGGCGGGGGATGTCCGTGCAGTCCAGCCCGTCCAGCACCTCGTCGGTCACGGCCAGCTGTTCCTCGCGCTGCTCATCCCCGGCATCCGCCACCCGGATGATGACGTCCGACCAGGCGGCTTCTTCCAGCGTGGACTTGAAGGCCTCCACCAGATTGTGGGGCAGGCGGGACACAAAACCGACCGTGTCCACCAGCAGCACGGCCATGCCGCTGGGCAGCACCAGTTTGCGGCTGGTGGGGTCCAGGGTGGCAAACAGCATGTCGGCTTCGGCCACACTGGGGCCGCACAGGGCGTTCATCAGGCTGGACTTGCCCACGTTGGTGTAGCCCACCAGGCTCACCACCGGCATGCCGGTCTTGGCGCGGGCCTTGCGGCTCTCGCCCCGGCGCTTTTCCATCTCGGCCAGCTTCTCGGCCAGCGCGTCGATGCGGGCGTGCACATGGCGGCGGTCCAGTTCCAGCTTGGTCTCACCGGCACCGCGGCGGGCACCGCCGCCGCCGCCACCGCCGCCGCCCTGACGGCTCAGGGCCTCGCCCATGCCCTGCAGACGGGGCAGGCGGTAGCGCAGCAGAGCCAGCTCGGTCTGCAGTTTGCCCTCGTTGGTCACCGCACGGCTGCGGAAGATCTCCAGGATCAGCATGGTGCGGTCGATGACCTCCAGCCCGCCCAGCGCGGTGGAGATGTTGCGGATCTGGCTGCCGGTCAGCTCGCCGTCGAACACGGCGCATTCGGCCCCCAGCTCCTGCGCGGCAAGGCTGGCTTCCTCCAGCTTACCGCTGCCCAGCACGATGCCGGTCTCCGGGGTCTGGCGCTTCTGGCTGATCTGCGCCACGGCTTCCATATGGTTGGCCTCGCACAGGGCGGCCAGTTCGGCCAGACTGCGCTCACAGTCCCACAGGCCCTGGTCCAGCGCCAGCAGCACCACTTTGGTGGGCGGGGTCTCGGTCAGAATATCGTAAAGTTCGCTCAAAATAAGTCCTTTCTGTTATAAGAGCAACTAAAAATCCAATGAGTTGCTTCGTCCTCTCCGTCTTTGCTTCGCAAATCCACCTCCCCCAAAGGGGGAGGCAAGAATCGCTCCGGCAAGGCTCTTGGCTCTCCCTTTGGGAGAGCTGTCACCGAAGGTGACTGAGAGGGCGAGGATGTTCAAACACTTCTCTTGTCAGCAGATAGCTCCGGCATTCCACCGGGGTGCCGTCGAATTTGTGGTAGACCGTGTTGTGGTGGTACACAAAGCCTGCTTTTTCCATCACCCGGCCGCTGGCGGGGTTGGCGGCGGCATGGCCGCAGGCCAGCCAGCGGCTGTCCGTGTGGGTGAACCAGTACGCCACGACGGCGCGGAGAGCCTCGGTGGTGAAGCCTTTGTTCCACCACTTCCGGCCGATGCAGTAGCCCGGCTCCCAGACGCCGTCGGTCAGGTCCAGCCCCGGCCACTCAGTCTTTTGCTGAGGCTCCCCCGGCAGGGAATTGTACAGGCTGATGGAGCCGAACACCTGTCCGGTGGCCTTTTCCAACATGGCCCACTGGTAATAGTCCGGGTTGGGGTAGAGCAGTGCCCACGCGGCCAGCAGCTCCCGCGTTTCGGCGGGGCTTTTGTGGGGCTCCCAGCGCAGATAGCGGGTCACCTCCGGGTCGCTGGCCCAGTTGGCGTACATCTGCGGTGCATCCTCCGGCAGCAGGCGGCGCAGGAGCAGCCGCGGCGTTTCGATGTCTTGTGTGCCGGCATGGCGCATGGCACATCCCTCCCTCATTCCATAAAGTATGCATAGGATAGCACAAAAACGGCGTTCCTGCAAGCGGCCGGGGCAGAAAACCCTTGACCGGACGCCCGTTCTGCATTAAACTGAAAGCCAAGTGCTTTTGTAGGAAAAGGAGAACCACCACCATGAGCGATGTACGCACGCTGCTGAAAAAACGCCCGCTGCTGTTCGACGGCGGCATGGGCACCTATTATAAAGGAGCCCCCGGCCGGGAATGTGAGCAGGCAAACCGGCTGGACCCGGAGGGCATCCGGGCGGTCCACCGCGCCTATCTGGCGGCGGGAGCCGATGCCATCAAGACGAATACCTTCGGCCTGCCCCGCATGGCGGCGGCTCAGGACCCGGAGTGGGAGGCACTGGCCGACGCAGGCTGGAAGCTGGCGGCAGAGGCAGCGGCCGGGACGGACGCCGCCGTGTTTGCCGACCTTGGCCCCGCCCCGGACACCGAGGCCCAGCCTGCGGCCCGGGTGTATACCGCTGTGGCTTTGCGGTTTGCGGCCCTGGGTGCCAGAAACTACCTGTTTGAGACCCTGAGCAGCGACACCGGTGTTCTGGACGCCGTGCGTGCTCTGCGTGAGACGGTGCCGGATGCCTTTGTGCAGGTGTCCTTTGCGGTGCTGCCGGACGGCTACACCCGCGAGGGTCAGCACTGCCGGGCACTGGTGCGCCGCATGGCGGACAGCGGCCTTGTGGATGCCGTGGGTCTGAACTGCGTGTCGGCACCGGGTGCCATGCGCACGCTGGTGCAGCAGCTGGGGAGTGTGGGCATCCCACTGTCGGTCATGCCCAACGCGGGCTATCCGGTGGTCACCCGCACCCAGGTGCAGTACCGGGGCAAGCCGGACTATTTTGCCTCCGAGCTGGCCCGGCTGGCCGCTGAGGGGGTGCGCATCCTGGGCGGCTGCTGCGGCACCACCCCGGCCCACATCGCGGCCCTGCGCAAGGCACTGGATGCCCTGCCGGAGGGGCTGCCCATCGTCCAGGCGGCACAGATCTCCACCGTTTCCCGTCCGGAAGTGGAAACCGATGACGCCTTCCTGCGCAAGCTGCGGTCCGGTAAAAAGGTGATCGCCGTGGAGCTGGACTCCCCCAAGGACGCCGACCTGACCGCCTATCTGGAAGGGGCGCGCCGCCTGCAGGCTGCCGGCACCGACCTGATGACCGTGGCCGACTGCCCCATCGCACGGGCGCGCATGGATTCCTCGCTGGTGGCCTGCCGGGTGCACCGGGAGCTGGGCCTGCCCACTCTGCCCCACATGACCTGCCGCGACCGCAACCTGAACGCCACCAAGGCCTTGCTGCTGGGCCTGTACGCCGAGGGCGTGCGGGAGGTGCTGGCCATCACCGGCGATCCCATCCCCTCCGCCGAGCGGGACGAGGTGAAGAGCGTGTATCAGTTCAACTCCCGCAAGCTGGCCCAATACATCGTGTCGCTGGCCGGGGAGGGCCGGGAGATGCCCTCGCCCCTGACCGTGTTCGGCGCGCTGAACCTGAATGC
>ENA-UERN01001403-UERN01001403.1-human-gut-metagenome-genome-assembly--contig:-NODE-1403-length-22388-cov-8.711577_pt1 | contig 22388 bp, 18 predicted proteins | sample MGYA00242950_ERZ507950 | MGnify/ENA primary metagenome ERZ507950 (study PRJEB26167, sample SAMN06115515) | human gut metagenome | host: Homo sapiens | place: China:Ningxia | collected 2014-11-26...
TCGATGTGCTCGGTCAGGGTGCGGCGGCAGGTCTCGTAGGCCTCGTCAATGATATCCCGCATCTCGCCGTCGATCTCGGCAGCGGTGGTCTCGCTGTAGCCCTTGCCCTGGCCCAGATCACGGCCCAGGAAGGTCTCCTCCTGCGAAGTGCCGTAGACCACCGGGCCCAGACGCTCCGAGAAGCCGTACTTGGTGATCATCTGCCGGGCGATGTTGGTGGCCTGCTGCAGGTCGTTGGAGGCACCGGTGGAGATATCCTCCAGGATCAGCTGCTCGGCCACACGGCCGCCCAGGCTGGACACGATGTCCTCGAACATCTCGCCCTTGGTCACATAGCTGCGGTCCTTTTCCGGCAGGTACATGGTGTAGCCGCCAGCCTGACCACGGGGGATGATGGTGATCTCATGGACCCGGGGGTGGTGCTTGCAGTAGAAGCCCGCCACGGCATGGCCTGCCTCGTGGTAAGCGGTGAGCTTTTTCTCCTCGGGGGTCACCACACGGCTCTTTTTCTCCGGGCCGGCCATCACCTTCATGGAAGCCTCTTCGATGTCCTCCATCGTAATGGCCTTGCGGCTGCGGCGGGCAGCCAGCAGGGCAGCCTCGTTGACCAGGTTCTCCAGGTCGGCACCGGCAAAACCGGCGGTGCGCTGGGCGATGACCTTCAGGGACACATCCGGAGCCAGCGGCTTATTCTTGGTGTGCACCTTCAGGATCTCTTCGCGGCCCTTGACGTCCGGCAGGCCCACAAAGACCTGACGGTCAAAACGGCCGGGACGCAGCAGCGCCTTGTCCAGAATGTCGGCACGGTTGGTGGCAGCCATCACGATGATGCCGTCGTTGGCCTCAAAGCCGTCCATCTCCACCAGCAGCTGGTTCAAAGTCTGCTCGCGCTCGTCGTGGCCGCCGCCCAGACCGGCACCGCGCTGACGGCCCACTGCGTCGATCTCATCAATGAAAATGATGCATGGCATCGTCTTTTTTGCCTTGTCGAACAGGTCACGCACGCGGGATGCGCCCACGCCGACGTACATTTCCACAAAGTCGGAGCCGGAGATGGAATAGAACGGCACCCCTGCCTCACCGGCACAGGCACGGGCCAGCAGGGTCTTGCCGGTACCCGGAGGGCCCACCAGCAGCACGCCGTGGGGGATGCGGGCACCCAGCGTATTGAACTTGTCCGGGCTCTTGAGGAACTCCACCACTTCCTTGAGTTCCTCTTTTTCTTCGTCCTCACCGGCAACGTCGGCAAAGGTAGCGGTCTTTTTGTTCTCGCGCTCATCCTTCACGCGGGCCTTGCCCACGTTCATGATGCCGCCGCCGGCACCGCCGCCGCGCATCATGGAGAACAGCAGGAAACCGGTGCAGCCCAGCATGGCCAGATAGAACAGGATCTCCATCCAGGGGATGCTCTCCTTGAGCGGGGTATAATCATACTCCATCGGGGCATCGGGGTTTGCTTCGTCGTAGGCTGCAATGTAGCTGTCCACATTCTTGACGAACATGGAGGCATAGGGCAGCTTGTAGCGCACGGTCACGGTGCCGTCGCTGTTCTTCTCGGCCCCGGTGGAGCCGGAGGAGGAAGAGGACAGCATCCCGGACAGCAGCCCGCCGGTGGACTGCACCGTGCTCACGGACGACGGGTCGGGCAGGGCCAGCTTGCCCTCCTTGAGGGTCATGGTGAGCACACCGGTGTTCAGGTCCAGCGTGAACTTGGTGACCTGCAGATTCTCAAAATACTGCACCGCCGTGGAGTAAACCATGGAGGACGAGCCGCCGCTGCTGCCGCCGCCGCCCAGCACACTCCATACCATGAGCACGGCAGCCAGTGCCAGTGCCAGGATCAGCGGGTTGAAACGAGGTTTCTTCGGTTGCAAAAAAATCAACTCCAGTTCAGGGTGAATTTGATCCGGGACTTACTTCGTGTAGATCTCGGGCTTGAGCACGCCCACATAGGGCAGGTTGCGGTACTTTTCGTCGTAGTCCAGGCCATAGCCCACCACGAATTCGTCCGGCACCTGGAAGCCCTCGTAATCGGGCTGGATGTCGGCCTTGCGGCGGCTGGGCTTGTCGAGGATGGTGCAGATCTTGACCGAGTTGGGGTTGCGCATCTTGAGCATGGGCACCAGCTTGGACAGGGTGACACCGGTGTCGAGGATATCCTCCACGATCAGCACATCCTTGCCGGACAGATCACCGTCCAGATCCTTGATGATCTTGACCAGACCGCTGGTCACGGTGTTGCTGCCGCCGTAGCTGGACACCACCATGAAGTCGATGCTGCAGGGGATGGTCACTGCCCGCATCAGGTCGGCCATAAAGACCACCGATCCCTTCAGGATGGACACCAGCACGAGGTTTTTGCCCTCGTAGTCCTTGCTGATGCGTGCACCCAGCTCCGCAACCTTGGCTTTCAGCTGTTCTTCCGAGACCAGAACGGTCTTGATGTCATCATTCATGCTCATGATGTTTCTCCTTTTTATCCCTTCAAGTTTCCTGTTCCATCTGCAGGATCTGCGTCGTGGTCTCATCCGGTGCAAGGCCCTCGGCAAAGCCGCTGCCGCACACCCAAAGCACCTCGCTGCCTGCTGCCAGCAGCGGCAGCGTGTCCCGCTGCTGCGCCGGGATGTCCGCTTCGTTCATCCATTTGCGCAGGCGGTTGTGCACCGCTCGCCCGGCGGGGCGGTAAACATCCCCCGGCTGGCGGGTGCGCAGAACAAGACCAGCATACAACGTAGTTATTCTAGCATAATCCGCCCGATTTTTTAAGTCTTTTTTATGAACGACTTGTATTTTTTCTTCAAAATCCGCCGGGAACACCCGTGCAGTCAGGGTTTTGCCCCCCGGCAGAGGCATCCGGGCCGGTTTTCCGGCCTGCAGGGCTGCGGTAAATGCGGCCGCCGCATCGGCGTCCCAGCCGGCGGATTCGGCCTGTGTTTCCTGCCGGAGCACCCCATCTGCCGCGCAGAAGCGGACCTTCCCGGTCAGCTGCACGGCTCCGCTGCCCTGCTGCACCAGCTGCGCCAACAGCCGGATATATTTTTCTTCCGGGTCCCGCACCGGGGCCGCCAGACGGTGCAGGGCCGTTTCCAGAATGGGCGCATCCGCTGCCGCCAGCGGCTCCAGCCGCCAGCACACGGGGTCCGTGTCCGACAGGCGGGCATCCATCAGCAGCGCTTCGGCCTTTTGGGCAAAGTAGGCGTCGGCCTGCGCCGCCTTCTCGCAGAAGCGGGCCAGATTTTCCACGGCTGCCTCGTTCGTGCTCTGCAAAGCAGGCAGTGCCGCCCGGCGCAGTCGGTTGCGGGCGTAGGCGTCCGTCTCGTTCGTCTCATCGGTGACCCATGTCTGCCCGGCCGCCCGGCAGACCGCCTCGGTGTCGGCCCGGTTCAGGCAGAGCAGCGGCCGCAGATAACACCCGCGCCGGGGCCGGATGCCTGCCGCGCCGTGCAGCCCGGTGCCCCGGGCCAGCCGCAGCAGCAGCGTTTCGGCCTGGTCATTTGCAGTATGGGCCGTTGCCACGGCATCTATCCCCTCTTCGCACAGGCGTTCAAAGCAGGCATAGCGCAGGCGGCGGGCCCAGTCCTCCCCGGCGTGGGGCGGCGGCGCATCCACCGTGTCGGCCAGTTCTGCCGCGTGGAACACCCGCAGCGGCACCCCCAGTGCCCCGCAGGCCTGCCGCACAAAGGCTTCGTCCCGGTCGGCGGCGGCACCGCGCAGGCCGTGGTTCACATGGCAGGCTGAGAGGGTGTAGCCGAACTCCGGCTGCAGCGCCCGCAACAGGAGCAGCAGCGCCATGCTGTCGGCCCCGCCGGAAACCGCCGCCGCCAGCCGCAGCGGCTGCCCCGGACACAAAAGCCGGTTCTGCAGGCAGAAATCCCGCACCGCAGCCCGGCAGTCTTTCTCGTTTTTCATCGGTTCAGCGCTTGAAATCCACATCCATGAAGCGGGTGTGGGCACCGTCCCAGCCCAGCGGCACGGTACTGGTCTCACCATGGCGGTTCTTGGCCACGATGCACTCGGCCGTGTCGGCATCCACCTCAGCACCGTCCGGGTTCTGGCTGGCGTAATAGGAATCGCGGTACAGGAACAGGACGCAGTCGGCATCCTGCTCGATGGAACCGGAATCACGCAGGTCGGACAGCTGGGGCCGGTGGCTGGAGTTGTTGCCCTGCTTTTCCACCGCACGGGACAGCTGGCTCAGGGCGATGATGGGCACGTTCATTTCCTTGGCCATGATCTTGAGGTTCCGGGTGATAGAACTGATTTCCTGCACGCGGTTCTCGGTGCGCTGGCCGGTGGTCATCAGCTGCAGATAGTCGATGACGATCAGACCTACGTTGGGGCGGGTGGGGTCCTGGTTCACCCGGCGGATCTTGGCCTTCATCTCGGTGATGGTGATGCCGGAGGTATCGTCCATATAGATCGGTGCATCGTGGAGTTTTTCAGTGGCCAGCGCCAGATACTCCCAGTCCTCGGCGCGCAGGGCACCGGTGCGGAAAGCCTGGCTGTCGATGCCGGCCTCGGCGGACAGGATGCGGTTGGTGAGCTGCTCCTTGGTCATTTCCAGGCTGAAGATGGCCACCGGCACCTTCTGCTGCATGGCCACGCGGGTGGCGATGTTCAGCGCAAAACTGGTCTTGCCCATGCCGGGGCGGGCGGCCAGGATGATCAGGTCACCGCGGCCAAGGCCGGTGAGCACCGTGTCCAGCAGGCGGAACCCGGTGGGGATGCCCTTGTACTTGTCGGCATCCGGGCCGCTGATCTTCTGCAGGTTGGTCAGGGTCTCCACCATGCTGGAGGAAAGCGGGGTCAGGGCGCTGGAATCCCGTCCGGAGCGGATCTCGTAGATGCGCTGCTCGGCATTTTCCAGCAGCAGGTCGGCGTCCGGCTCGTCCCCGGCGTCCTGCAGGATATCCTTGGCCACGTCCATCAGCTGGCGCACCAGATACTTTTCCTGCACGATCTGGGCGTAGGCCTTCACGTTGGAGATGCTGGGCACCGTCTCGGCCAGACCGGTCAGGTACACCTTGGCTTCGTCCGCACTGGGGAACACTCCGTCCGAGATGACCGCATCCAGCAGGGTCACAAAGTCAATGGTCTGGTCGTTGGTGAACAGCCGCAGCATCTCGCTCCAGATCTGCGCGTTCTGCCGGGTATAGAACATTTCCGGCTTGATGATCTCCACCAGGTCGGTCAGGGTGTCGGGCTTGAGCAGCACCGCGCCCAGCACGCTCTGCTCCGCCTGCATGTTGAACGGCTGGTTGATGCCCACGCTCTCCAGATTCAGTTCGTTGTTATAATGTCGTTCGTTCGGCATGGTCGTTCATCCTTCTGTCAATTCCCGTAAAGCCAAAAAGCGCCCCCTGCTGTGAGGGGGCGCAGATTGGCAGAAAAATCAGGCCTGTTCCACTTCCACCTGGATCTTGAAGGAAGCCACAACGCCCACATGCAGGCGCACCTTGCCGTTGAACACACCGGCATCTTTGATGTCGCGGGTCTCCATCTCGATCTTCTTCTTGTCGATGGGAGCACCGGCCAGCTGTGCCAGAGCCTCGGCCACTTCCTTGCCGGTGACCTTGCCGTGCAGACGGCCGGAGGCACCGCCCTTGGCCTTGATGGTCACGGTCTTGCCTTCGATCTTGGCGGCCAGTGCCTTGGCAGCGGCCACATTCTCAGCTTCATGGAAATCGGCTGCGGCTTCCTTGCCGCGGGCCACGTTCACAGCGCTGGCATCGGCCACAGCCGCCAGCTTGCGCGGGAACAGGTAGTTGCGGGCGTAGCCGTCGGACACCTCATGGATCTCGTCCTTTTTGCCAATGCCCTTGATATCCTGCTTGAGAATCACTTTCATGTTTATCCCTCACTTTTCACCGGAACCCCGGTGCCGTTCTTGTGTTTATAGTATAGCGCATTTGTCGGCTTTGAGCAAGAGGGGCAGCCAACCATTTAAAATGGTCTCCGCTTCGCTCTGACCATATTCATCGGAAGTTTATGATTTATTTCGTGTTTGTCGCAGCCTGCGGGCTGCTCCAAACACCCTTTCACGCAAGGAGCTGCTGCCGTTGATAACTTCTCCCTGCAAAAAGTTGTGCAGAATGTTTTCTCTCCGGCCCCTCTTGTGAAAAATGCACTTCCGGAACGCCCGCAGGCGTTCCGGAAGTGCAAAAATCCAATTTATTTCCGCTATTTCTGGCCAGAGCACACGCGGCGGCCATTCTAAACGGTCAGGCTTTTACGCCAGTTCCTTCTGCACCACATCGAGTGCCGCCTCGATGACCTTATCCATGTCGTAGTACTTGTATTCGCCCAGACGGCCGCCGAAGATCACGCCCGGCTCGGCGTCGGCCAGCTGCTTGTATTCGGCGTACAGAGCACCGTTCTTGGCGTCGTTGACCGGGTAGTACGGCTCGTCTCCCTTGTTCCACTCGGCGCTGTATTCACGACTGATGACCGTTTTGGGCTGGGTGCCGAACTCGAAGTGCTTGTGCTCGATGATGCGGGTGTAGGGGGTCTCGGCATCGGTGTAGTTCACCACGGCGTTGCCCTGATAGTTGTCGGTGTCCAGCACCTCGGTCTCAAAGCGGACGCTGCGGTACTGCAAAGCCCCCAGACGGTAGTCAAAGTAGGCATCCACCGGGCCGGTGTACACCACCTTGTCGGCCAGCGCGTTCAGCGCCTCACGGTCAGCCAGATAGTCCACATTCAGGCGCACCTCGGTGCCCTCCAGCATGTTTTCCACCATGGCAGTGTAGCCGCCGTTGGGGATGCCCTGATACAGGGCGTTGAAATAGTTGTTGTCGTAGGTAAAGCGCACCGGCAGACGCTTGATGATAAAGGCCGGCAGCTCGGTGCAGGGGCGGCCCCACTGCTTGCCGGTGTAGCCCTTGATGAGCTTTTCGTAGATGTCGGTGCCCACCAGACTGATGGCCTGCTCTTCCAGATTCTGCGGGTCGGTGATGCCTGCCTCCGCCTTCTGCTGTTCGATCCTGGCCTTTGCCTCGGCGGGGGTCACCACGCCCCACATCTTGTTGAAGGTGTTCATGTTGAAGGGCAGATTGTAGATCTCGCCATGGTAGTTGGCCACCGGGCTGTTGGTGTAGCGGTTGAACTCCGCAAACTGGTTCACATACTGCCACACGGTCTTGTTGTTGGTGTGGAAGATGTGGGCACCGTAGCGGTGCACATTGATGCCCTCCACCGGCTCGGTGTAGATGTTGCCCGCAATGTGGCTGCGCTTGTCGATGACAAGGCACTTCTTGCCAGCCCTCTTTGCCTCGTGGGCAAACACGGCACCATACAGGCCCGCACCGACGATCAGGTAATCATACTGTTTCATGGGAAGAACCTCTCACTCTCATTTTTCTTCGGCACCGCTCTTTTTCTGGGATGCCCAGTAGTTGTCAATGGCCGTCTCGATGCGGGAGCGGGCCGCCTCCGGGGTGATGTGCTTGAGCTGTGCCGCTGCCATGGTCTGGTGGCCGCCGCCGCCCAGTGCTTCCATGATCACCTGCACGTTCACGGCACCCAGGCTGCGGGCCGAGATGTTCACCCCGGTGCCCACCTGCACCGCCACAAAGCTGGCGTCCACGCCCTGGATGCGCAGCAGGTCGTTGGCGGCCTGCGCAATGGCCACACGGGCCTCCGGGGCGATCTCGCCGCCCACCGAGATGGCGCAGTTCCTGTACATCCGTGCCCGCTCCACCAGTTCGGCCTTGGCCGCATATTCCACCATGGTCACGTCAAACAGCTGACGCACCCGCTCCGTCTCGGCACCGTAACGGCGCAGGGCCGCAGCGGCTTCAAAGGTACGCACGCCGGTGTGCAGGGTAAAGTCCTGCGTGTCCAGCAGGATGCCGGAGAGCAGGCCCTCGGCTTCCACCCGGTTGGGCTTGTCGTCGCGGTCGCCCACATACTGCAAAAGCTCGGTGACCAGCTCACTGGCCGAGGAGGAATAGGGCTCATGGCAGACCAGATCCGGGTTCTGGATGTAGCCCACACCCTTGCGGTGGTGGTCAATGACAGCCACCTTGCCGCATTTTTCCAGGATCTCCTTGCTTTCCACAAGGCCCACCTGGTATGTATCCACCACCACGCACAGGGTGCGCTTGGAGATGATGGGCAGTGCGTCCTTCGGGTCGATGAAGTCATCCTTCTGGCCCGCCCTGCACAGCGCGTCGATCAGGCTGCCCGCCAGCGTGGCGTCCCGCTTCACGGCGATCACCGCCGGGACGTCGCAGATCTTGCAGATGCGCAATACGCCCTCGGCGGCACCAATGGCGTCCAGATCGCTCATGCGGTGGCCCATGATGACCACATGGTCCGCTTCCTTGATGAGTTTGACCAGCTGGTCGGCCACGATGCGGCTGCGCACCTTGCTGCGCTTTTCTACGCCATGGCTCACGCCGCCGTAAAAGGTAAAGCCGTCCGGCGTCATCTCGGCGGCCTGATCACCGCCGCGCCCCTGCGCCATGTCCAGCGCCTGCACGGCCATGTCCTGGGCTTCCCGCAGGGTCTTGGCCCCGCGGCCGATGCCGATGGACAGTGACAGGTTCACACTGGGGTCCAGGGCCCGGATCTTATCCAGCACGTCATAGCCGCGCTTGGCAAACTGCTCCATCTGGCGTTCTTCCACCACGGCGATGTAACGGCCGCTGGCCACCCGGCGCAGAAAACCGCTGCCCCGGCCGATCATATCTTCCAGGATGCGGTTGATGCCCTCCAGCAGGCGGGCGCGCTCACTGTCCAGCATGTCGCCGAACACATCGTCATAGCCGTCCACCAGAAACACCAGATAGCCCGGGCGGCTGGCCTTGTACTCCGCTTCGATCTTGCGCAGGGCGGTCTCCTCGTTCAGCACCAGCAGGGTCATGCACTCGGCCCCGCCGGGCACCGTGGAGCTGTGCACGCTCCAGAAGCCGTCCGCCAGCGTCAGCAGCTGGCCCTGCTGGGTGCGGCACTGCTGCAGGTCCAGCCCGGGCAGTACCTTCTGCACCCGGCTGGTCAGCATATCCTGCCCGCCCAGCAGACGGGCACGGAACTGCTCGTTGTACCACAGCACCGTTTCGCCGGACAGCAGAGCCGTCGGCTGTGAGAGCTGCTCCAGACTGAATTTTGTTTTGGATTTTTCAAAGTTGTCGCCGCGCACCCAGCGGGACAGCCAGCGGCGCAGCTGGTAGCGGAACGCCGCCATGCAGATGCCCCAAGCCACCACCAGTGCCAGCAGCACCGGCCAGATGCTGGGCCGCTGGATCAGCAGGACCAGCGTGAGCAGGGCGCAAAGCACCGCCAGCGCTGCGGTCAGCATCTCCATGGTCCATCTCGGTTTCTGTTTCATCTGCTTTTCTGCCTCCCGGTCATATGCTGTGCCGCCCGGCGGCGCGCCCTGCTCATACCTCCATCAGGATGGGCAGGATCATGGGGCTGCGCTTGGTGCGCCGGTAAATATAGCTGCTCAACGCCTCCCGCACGCGGGTCTTGACGCTGTTCCAGTCGCGCACATGCTCGTCCACGCAGCGTTCCAGTGCGTTTTCCACGATGCTCTGGGCACCGTCCATCAGGCTCTCGTTCTCGCGCACATACACGAAGCCGCGGCTCACGAGGTCCGGCCCGGCCAGCACCTTGCCGGTCTTGCTGTCCACGGTAGCCACAATGATCACCAGGCCGTCCTCGGACAGGTGCTTGCGGTCCCGCAGGACCACGTTGCCCACATCGCCCACGCCCAGGCCGTCCACCATGACGGCACCGGCGGTGACCGGCTCGCCCAGCTTCATCTCGTCCTGGCTGAGGATGACGTTGGAACCATTCTCCGCGATCAGGATGTTGCTGGTGGGGATGCCCAGACTGGCCGCCGTGAGGGCGTGCTTCTTGAGCTGCTTGTACTCGCCGTGCACCGGCAGGAAATATTTGGGCTTGGTCAGGGTGAGCATCAGTTTCTGCTCCTCCTGGCAGGCGTGGCCGGAAACGTGCACGTCGTACATGCTCTCGTAGATGACCTCTGCGCCCAGCAGCAGCAGACCGTTCACGATCTTGGTCACGCTCTTTTCGTTGCCGGGGATGGGGTTGGCGGAGATGATGATGAAGTCGCCGGGACCCACACGCACCTGACGGTGGCTGCAGGAGGCCATGCGGGACAGTGCGCTCAGGGGTTCGCCCTGGCTGCCGGTGGTGATCAGCACCACCTGCTCCGGCGGGTACTGGTTCAGCTCGTCCACGCTGATCAGCGTCCCCTCCGGGATGTGCATATAGCCCAGCTCCTGTGCCATGGCGGTATTGTTGACCATGCTGCGGCCGCTGAAGGCCACCTTGCGGCCATCCTCCACAGCCAGATCAATGATCTGCTGCACGCGGTAGATGTTGGACGCAAAGGTCGCAATGATGATACGCTTGTTGCGGGCGCGGGCAAACAAACTGCGCACACCGGCGGCCACCTTCTGCTCGGTGGCGGTAAAGCCCGGGCGCTCCGCGTTGGTGGAGTCGCTCAGCAGGGCCAGCACACCGCGCTGACCATACTCGGCCAGGGTGGACAGGTCGGTCACACCGCAGGCCAGCGGGGTGTAGTCGATCTTGAAGTCGCCGGTCTGGATGATGGTGCCGGCGGGGCTGTCGATAGCAAAGGCCACGGCATCCGGGATGGAGTGGTTCACATGGATGGGCTCCACGGTAAAACAGCCCAGCTTGATCTTCTGCCGGGGGACGATCTCCACGAACTTGGTCTTGCCGGCCAGGCCGAACTCTTCCAGCTTGTTCCGGATCAGGCCGCAGGTCAGGCGGGTGCCGTAGATGGGCAGGTCGAACTTCTGCAGCAGATACGGGATGCTGCCGATGTGGTCCTCGTGGCCGTGGGTGATGAGCAGGCCCTTGATGCGGTCCTTGTTCTGCACCACAAAGGTAAAGTCCGGGATCACCATGTCCACGCCGTACATGTCGCTGTCCGGGAACACCAGACCGCAGTCCACGATGATCATGTCCCCGTTGCACTCATACACGGTCATGTTCTTGCCCACTTCGCCCAGACCGCCCAGCGGGTAGATATGGATGGGCGTTGCAGCCTCCTTGGGCTGCTGCGGGCGGCGGGGGCGGCGGCTATAGTATGGCCGCCGGGTGGTGCGGGGGCGCTTTTCCCCGGCCGCTGCCGGGGCTGCGGCTGCGTTCTGCTTTGCGCGGGCAGCCGGGACCGTGTTTTCTTTTTCTTTCGTCTGAGCCATTCTTGACCTCCAAAAATAATGGCGGCGCGGACCGTCTCCACAAGGGAGACAGCCGTGCGCTGCATGGGGAAGCACCGGATCTTTGCATCGGCTTCCGTTGGATGCACCGTATAGAATTGTCCTGTCAGCGTGCTTTTGGCACCGCTGGTCGTTCCACAAGAATCCCTCAGCCCGTACAGTCCATCTGTTCGATGCGACCGCGGCTTTTCTGCAGGAACGTCTGAGCGCACGCCTTCGGTGCGCCCCTATACGCATTTTGTTACGCTTAGTATAGTATTTCGCACCGGTTTTGTCAATTCCAAGGTTTGGCAAAGGGTGCCGTCTTTATGCATTGCCCCTTGACATCCCGGCCAAAATAGCGCTAAATAGAGATACTACTTTATAAAGGAGAACCCGCATGAAGCAGGTCGAAGTATACACCGACGGTGCCTGCAGCGGCAACCCCGGCCCGGGCGGCTGGGGCGCTGTGCTGCGCTACCGTTTCAACGGCAAAGTTTACGAAAAGGAATTGAGCGGCGGCGACGCCAGCACCACCAACAACCGCATGGAGCTCACTGCTTTCATCGAGGCCCTGCGCCAGCTCAAGGAGCCCTGCGAGGTGCGCTACTGCTCCGACAGCCAATATGTCATCAACGGGCTGCAGAAGGGCTGGGCCAAAGGCTGGAAGCGCCGCGGCTGGAAGAAATCGGACGGCTCTCCTGCTCTGAACCCGGACCTCTGGGCGCAGGCGCTGGAGCAGGAAGCAAGACACACCATCACATACGTCTGGGTCAAGGGCCACGCAGGCCATCCGGAAAACGAACGCTGCGACCAGCTGGCCGTAGCCCAAAGCAAAGCACACGGCGGGAGGCAGGGAACATGAACGACACATTTTTGCCCGGCAGCGGGTTTGACACCTACGAGAGCCAGGACAAGGTCCTGATGCAGATGGACGGCAGCACCGAGGCGGCCGTGGCGGTGCGCATCCTGCAGCAGCAGGGGTTTGCCGTGGTGGGTGCCGTGGTGCGCCTTGCCCCGGAGCAGGCCGAAGCCGCACAGAGAGCCAAAAAAGCCGCTGAGGCGCTGGGGATCGAGTGCATCCTGCTGAACGCCGAAGCGCTGGCCCAGCAGCCGGGAGCCGCCGGGGCCTGGCCGCAGTTCGCCGCCCTGCTCACCGCCGCCGACAAGCTGGGCATCCAGTACATCGGCAGCAGCAGCCGCGCCCGGCTGGAGGTGGGCACCGACGGCGTGCACACCGTGCTGCCCCCGGTGGACGCTGCCCGCGATGACAGCACCGCACTGGCTGCCCTGCCGCAGGAGACGCTGGCCCGTCTGCTGCTGCCTCTGGGCGAATTCGACGCCGGAGATCTGGCTGAGCTGGCGCAGGAGCTCCAGTTGTAAGACAACTTTTTCATCGTTCCCCGTTCCGGGACGCAAAAAAGGCACCGCTTCTGCGGTGCCTTTTGTTGTGGATAAAGGTTTCGTGCCTCAGTCGTTCTGGGGGTGCACGATGTCGCGCCAGTCCAGATCGCCGCGCTCCAGGCCGTGGATCAGCACCTCGGCGGTGGCGATGTTGGTGGCCATGGGGATGTTGTGCACATCGCACAGGCGCAGCAGAGTCATCTCGTTGGGCTCGCTGGGCTTTGCATTGATGGGGTCGCGGAAAAACAACAGCAGGTCGATCTCATTGCAGGCAATGCGGGACGCGATCTGCTGGTCGCCGCCCTGCACACCGGCCAGAAAACGCTGCACCTGCAGGCCCGTCGCCTCGGCGATGAGCTTGCCGGTTGTGCCGGTCGCCACCAACTTATGCTGGCTCAGGATGCGGCAGTACGCCGTACAAAACTGAACCATCAACTCCTTTTTGGAGTCATGCGCAATCAGTGCAATCGTCATCTGTTATCTCTCCTCTGTCGTGTCATTTGCGGAAATTTCCCTTTGTACAAAATGATATCACAAAATCCAATCATTTACAACCGGTTTTTATACAGAATATTCAATTTTGTCTTAAATTTTCAGAGTGTGCACCGCAAAACGACGTTAGTCTGCACTTCCCTGCTCCGGCTGTGTCTCATCCTGTGCGGCACCGGCAGTGTCCGTGGTATCGGCCGCGCCGGTCGTGTCATCCGAAGGATCCGCGCTCAGCGCAGGGTTCACATAGGGTTCCACCTCCAGCGTGCCATCCTTCATGGCAAAGTAGGCATTGGCGATGTCCACCACCAGATCACCGGTGCGGGCACCGTAGCCGCCGTACTCCACCGTGATGCCGATAGCGATCTCCGGGTCGTCGGCCGGCAGGTAGGCGATCATCATTGCGTTCAGGTAGTGCTTGCCGGGGGCGTAGGTCTCACTGCGCTGGGGGGTGCCGGTCTTGCAGGCAATGGCGATCGGGTAGCTGGAGATCTTGCCGGTGATGGTACTGGGCACCAGTTTCATGCCCTGCCGCACCAGTGCAAAGGTGGTGCCGTTGTCCTCCACCACATCCATCACTTCGGGCTGGGTCTCATGGATCACCTCGCCGGTATTCGTGTCGAGGATGGCCTTGACGAAGTGGGTGCGGTAGCGCACACCGTTGTTGGCCAGCGTAGCCGCATAAGTGGCCAGCTGAATGGGGGTGACCACCGTATTGCCCTGACCGATGGCCGCCTGGATGTCCAGCGAGGTTTTGTAGTTGTTGTCGTTCTTGGTGGTCAGACGGCCCAGGCTCTCGCTCACCTCCACGCCGGTGCGCTGAGCCAGACCCAGCTTGTAGGCATAGGCGTCGTAGACGTCACTGGTCAGGCGGCGGCCCACATCGTAGAAGAAGATGTTGCAGCTCCACTTGATGGCATCCACCACGCTGATGTTGCCTCTGTGGCCGTGCTGGGTGCAGCGGGGACGGTAGTCCTTGTAATAGGTATACACGCCCGTGCAGTTCACGGTGGAATACTGGTTGATCAGGCCGCTGTCCAGTGCGGCCACGGCCACGGCCGGCTTAAAGGTGGAGCCGGGCGTGTACAGACCCTGCAGGCTGCGGTTGAACAGCGGCAGGCTGGGGTCGGCACTGTATTCGTCGTACTGAGTGGCATACAGGTTCTGGTCAAAGCTGGGGTAGTTGGAGGCCGCCAGCACGCCGCCATTCTTCACATCAATGACCACCGCCGCACAGGCTGCCGCTTTCATGTTGCCGGTGTTGTAGGTGCGGTTGATCATGTCAATGTTGTTGGCCAATGCCTTGTTCACCGCCCGCTGGAAGTCGCTGTTGATGGTCAGCTGCACCGTGTGGCCCGGTTCCGGCACAGTGGTGAGCTGCGTGTTCACGATCACACCGTCGGAATTGCGGGTGATGGTCTCCACACCGTCCTTGCCGCGCAGTTCATCCTCATAGGCCGATTCCAGGCCCGAGATGCCCAGCACATCGTTCATGTTGTAGCCCTTGTCCCGCAGGGGGTAGGTCACCTGGCCGTTCTCGTCGGTCACCTTCCACTTTTCGGCGGTGATCTTGCCCACACGGCCCAGCACCGCCGGGACGATATCGCCCTGCTCGTAGCTGCGGGTGCTGGTCTGCACGATCTCCACGCCGGGCAGCGACAGGCTGTTCTCCTTGATGGTGGCCACGGTCACGTCGCTGACGTTTTCCGCCATCACAAAGTTGTTCACGTTGGAAAATGCCTGCAATTCCATCTCATAGTGGATGCCGGCCAGGGTGCGCTGCCAGCGCAGCGGCAGATCCTGCAGGTCGTTTTTCTCCACCAGCATTTCCATCACGTCGTTGGCGGTGGCATACTGCTGCAGGCCCAGGTTCTCCTTCATCGTGGTCAGCTGCCGCTGGTCGCTGCTGCTGTCATCCCGGGCTGTAAAGGTATAGTTGCCCGCCGCGTCCGGCTGGCTGATGAGCAGGGTATCGGTCCAGCTTTCGCCGTTTTTCTCAAACAGCTCCACCAACCGCTGCAGCAGGCTGTCCAGATCCTCGTCACCCATCTGCAGCTTGTTGAGCACCACGTTGTAGCTGGTGGTCGTGGTGGCAATGCGCTTGCCGGTGCTGTCCACGATGTCGCCGCGGGCAGCGGTGACCGTAAAGTTATAGTCCGTCGTGTTGGTGGCCCGGGACTTGTACTCGTCGTCGTTGACCAGCTGCAGAAAGATCAGCCGCAGGGCGTACAGGCCCATGACCAGTGCCGCCACAGCGATCAGCAGCACCATGCGCCGCATGACGGTCTTGCGTTCGTTTTGGTTCATCCGTAGTTCCTCCGGCGGTCAGACCACGCCGTTGTCGATCTTGAACTTGTTGTAAATGTGCCGCACGATGGCAAACTCCACCAGCGACGCCGGAATGGTAAGGGCCGCCGAGGGCAGCACGAACCACAGGTAGCGCTGTGCCGAGCCGCTGTAGCCGGGCATCCGGTAAAAGAACAGCCAGTCGCAGGAGAGCACCAGCAAAGCCGCTGCGGCCGAGATGACCGCAAAGTTGCCCGGAGCGCTCTGCAGGTACAGCTGCACCAGCACGCCCACGGCAAAGCAGAGCAGCATCATTTCCAGTGCCAGCATGCCCACGGTGCGCCCGGCGGTGTAATCCCACAGCAGGCCGCACACCATGCCGAACAGTGCTCCGGCAAATTCGCCCTCACACACCGACACGGCCAGACAGAGCGGCAGCAGCAGCAGCGGCTTTGCCTGACCCAGCTGGAACAGCCCCGGCGTGGTCTGCAGCGCCGCACACACAAACAGGCCCAGCACATAGCAGCACCACTTCAGGATCTGGCTGCGGCTGCGCTTGCGGCGAGATTCCATACATCTGCCTCCTTAATATTCGGTAACGATGAACACATGCTTGACCGTGCGCGGGTCGGCACCCGGCAGGATGACCGCACTGGAGGACTTGCCGCTCTGCTCCGGCACCACTTCCTGCACAGTGCCCACCAGCAGGTTTGCCGGGAACACCCCGCCCAGACCGGTGGTGATCACCTGATCGCCCTTGCGGGCCTTGGTGGTGCGGTCCAGATTGGTCAGCACGCACTGACCGTCGGCGGCATAGTCGGCGCTGCCGGTGATGATGCCGTTTTCCCGCGTGCGGGAGATCACGCCCGCTGCGTTGAAACTGGGGTGCAGGATGGTCATCACCTTGCAGCTGGTGGCGTCCACTTCCACCACCACGCCCAGCAGATAGCCCCGGTCACTGATGATGGCATCGTTCACCGCCACGCCGTCCGTGCTGCCCTGATCCAGCGTAAAACCGCCAAATTCATCCAGCGGATCACGGCCGATGACAAAGGCCGACACATAGCTCGCCTCCGAATTTGTGTCCTGGATGCGGGCCAGTGCCTTGTAGGCGTCGTTCTCGGCCTTGATGCGGTCGTAGTCCACCATCTGCTGGCGCAGCTCTGCATTTTCGGCTTCCAGCTGCTCGTTCCGGTCCATCACATCGTCGATGCTGGTGTATTTTTCCCACACCGAGGCCGCACCGCCGCTGAGGGCCGACGTGACCTTCTGGAGGGGGGTGAGCACCACGCTCAGCAGCTCCTGCGGGGCTGCCGTCAGGCGGCCATTGGCACCGGCATAGGCCATGATGCCCACCAGGAACACCGCCACGATGACCAGGATCTTGAATTTCCAGGTGTCAAAAAAATCTTTCAAGGGGTCTGTCCTCCCATTCGGAGCAAACCTGCGCGTTCACAAAAAAAGCGCGGACAGCCGTGCCATCCGCGCAAGGGTCCTGTTTGCAGCGGAAAACAGCGCAGGTGCAACGTCAATAGCCTTTCCGCAAGAGATCCGGCAGCCCGCTTCCGGGCCGCTGATTACATATGACCGCCGTCGGTGTCCAGCACGTCGTGCAGCACATCCACATGATCCAGCACTGCACCGGCACCCTTGGCCACACAGTCCAGCGGGTCCTCGGCAACATGCACGTCAATGCCGGTCTCGCTCTGGATCAGCTGATCCAGACCGCGCAGCAGGGCGCCGCCGCCGGTCAGGGTGATGCCGCGGTCGATGATATCGGCGCTCAGTTCCGGCGGGGTACGCTCCAGCGTCTCCTTGATGGCACTGGTGATCTTCTCCAGGCACTCCAGCAGGGCGGCACGCACGTCCTCAGAGTGCACCACGATGTTCTTGGGCAGGCCGTCCACCAGGTTGCGGCCCTTGATTTCCATGGTCAGCTCCGGGTCCAGAACGTAGGCGGAACCGATCTCGATCTTGATCTGCTCGGCGGTACGCTCACCGATGAGCAGGTTGTACTTGCGCTTGATAAAGGCGATGATGGCCTGATCGAACATGTCACCGGCCATGCGCACACTGCGGGAGGCCACGATGCCGCCCAGCGAGATCACGGCGATCTCGGCCGTGCCGCCGCCGATGTCCACGATCATGCTGCCGGTGGGCTCGCTGATGGGCAGGCCCGCACCGATGGCAGCGGCCATGGGCTCCTCGATCACCGACACCTGACGGGCACCAGCCTTCAGGGTAGCTTCCCGCACGGCGCGGCGCTCCACCTCGGTCACGCCGGAGGGAATGCAGATGACCACGCGGGGGCGGGAGAACATGCTGTTGCCGCAGGCCTTCTTCAGGAAGTTCTCCAGCATATTGGTGGTGATGTCAAAATCGGCAATGACGCCGTCCTTCAGGGGGCGCACTGCCACGATGCTGCCGGGGGTACGGCCGATGACAGCCTTTGCCTCGCCGCCCACACAGCGCACCTCGTCGGTCTTGGTGTCCACAGCCACCACCGACGGCTCCCGCATGATGATGCCCTTGCCCTTCATATAGACCAGAGTATTGGCGGTACCCAGGTCAATGCCAACGTCCTTCGACAGAAAACCCATTGTAAAGTCTCTCCTTCATCGTTTCCAGTAGATCTATCCCATAGCGTCTGACGGCCGTTTTGCGCCGTCCTTCGCAGAATAACACAGTTATATTATAGCCCCAAACCGCTGTTTTCTCAAGCGTTTCCGTTCGTTTTCTTACATTTTTCCATTTTTCTCACACAAAACGCTCTACCAGCTGTACAGTACGGCTGACCGGCAGGCCCATAATGGTGTAATAATCGCCCTCGATGCGGTCCAGCCAGAGGGCTGCCCGGCCCTGGATGGCGTAGGCACCGGCCTTGTCGTAGGGCTCCTTTGTGGAAGCATAGAAGTCGATCTCCTCCTCGCTCAGCGGGAAGAAGGTCACCTTGCAGCTGTCCACAAAGCTCTCGGTGCGGCCGCCGCGGCTCACGCACACGCCGGTGTGCACCTGATGGACGGAACCGGACAGGGCCCGCAGCATCCGTTTTGCGTCCTCCACGCCGTGGGGCTTGCCGAACACTTCCCCGTTCACGTCCACCACCGTGTCGCAGCCGATGACCACGGCGTCCGGGTGGTTCTTTGCCACCGCCAGGCACTTGCCCCGGGCCAGCTGTTCCACCAGATGGGCCGGGGTGTCGGCGGTCACGGTGCTCTCGTCAAAGTCGCTGACACAGACCGTGAAGTCGGTCGTATACAGGGAAAGCAGTTCCCGGCGGCGCGGGCTGCCGGAGGCTAAGATCAGTTCCATATCGCGTTCCTTTTCTCTCATTTGCCGGTGGAGCCAAAACCGCCCGCGCCGCGGGTGGTGTCGCCCAGTTCCTGCACCGGCACAAAAGCTGCCGTGTACACCGGGGCGATGCACAGCTGTGCCACCCGCTCCCCGGGCTGGATGGTGTAGGCCTCCTTGCCCAGGTTGATCATGGGCACCTTCAGCTCGCCGCGGTAGTCACTGTCCACCACGCCCACACCGTTGGCCATGCACAGGCCGTGCTTGATGGACAGGCCGCTGCGGGCATACACCAGCGCCACACTGTGGGCACCGGGCAGCTCAATGGCGAGGCCGGTGGGCACCAGCACCCGCTCCATGGGCTGAACGGTCAGCGGCTCATCCAGCACGGCGCACAGGTCGGCGGCGGCAGAGCCGGGGGTCGCATAGGCGGGCACCTTTGCCCGCGCATCCAGAACTTTATAGTTTACGGTGATCGGTTCCATAGTATACCTCGTTTATTTTGTCATTCCTTGATCCAGCTCACCCTTCGGGAGAGCTCCGACATTGCACCGCCGCAGGCGGACAAGGCCAGTGAGAGGGTCAATTGGTCCCCTTGAAATACAGTCCGCGGGTGAAATCGCCTTCAAAAGGCGCATGGGTGCGGATCCTATCCAGAATTGCGGCGGCTTCCTCGCGAGTCTCCAGCGTGAAATAGGCCACGCCGTAGTCCACGGCCAGCGCACCGGGCTTGTCACCCATGTAGATGGGCACCGGGTTGTAGATGGTGCGCATGCCCAGGCTGCACCGCACCGGGAACTTTTTGGCCTTGCGGTCGGTCAGCGTGCCGGTCTTGTCGCAGTGGGCGCAGTCGTGGATGTTCTGCAGCGGGCAGGCTCGGGTGAGCATCAGCGGCATGTGGCCGTAGACCATCACGCCCGTGGGCACCGGCTTGCCGTCCCGCACCGGGGCAATGGACGCGATGTCACTGTCCTTGACCTCGGGCAGGATGAGCAGGCTGTTCAGTCCCTGCTCCGCATAGAACTGCGCTGCTGCGTTGTTTGTGATGTTCAGGCCAAAACCGCCGGACAGCGGCAGGCCCCGGCACAGCCGCAGGTGGGCGATGTTGCTTGCCTCGTACCCGGCAAAGCCGGCATCCTGGGTGACCGCAATGCGGCGGGCGGTGTCCTGCTCCAGTGCGCCGAACATGGCCCGGGGCAGCTCCAGAATGGTCTTGCTGCGCCACTCGCGGGGCACCCGGTCGGCCTGTGCAATGGGCAGGATGAGATACTCCACTCCGCTCAGGGCCTGTTCCGGCACCTGATCCCAGCGCTCGAACCGGGCACGCAGGGTGCGGTGCGGCGGCAGGGTGCGCTGCGGCAGGGCAGGCACATGCTCCTCGGTGGTGGGCCAGGGGCGCAGCACTTCCCGCTTTTTGAGCAGGGCGTCCAGTGCTTCCCGGCGCAGCTCATTCACCGTGCTGCCGGGCACGAACCACGGCCCGCCGTCCATCTCCACGGCGATGTCCGCCGCTTCAAAGGGGGTGCCGCCGGTCTTGGCCAGACTGCGGCGCAGGCTCTCGGTGGGGTCGGTGCGGGCGGGCTGCGGCTCAAAATCGCCGTAGGCAAACGCTTTATTGCCGTCCGCATCGGTCACGGTGAGCTTCTCGCCGCCCTCTTCGATCTCCAGCCGCATGGTCACCGGCACCCGGGAGCGCTCCCGGCGGTAGAGCTCCCGCAGCATGGGCAGGGTCTTTTTGGTCAGCTCGGCGTCCGCTTCGCTGCGCACGCCGAACATGGTGCCGTCGATTTTTCCGTTCAGGTAGCCGGAGGTGAAGCCGGAGCGGCTGAAGGCGTTCTTCAGCAGGTCGCGGTCGTAGGCGCGGCCCTCGCGGCCCGCCAGACAGGCGCTGACCGCCGCCGCCACATATTCCGGCGTGCGCAGACGGCCCTCGATCTTTGCCGAGGCCACGCCCAGCGCCTGCAGCTTGTCCAACTGGTCGATGACCGAGTTATCCTTCAGCGACAGGTGGTGCAGGCGGCCCGGCTTGCCTTCCGGCAGGGTGTTGGCCTCAAAGGGCAGGCGGCAGGGCCCGGCGCAGGAGCCGCGGTTGCCGCTGCGCCCGCCCAGAAAGGCCGACATATAACACTGGCCGCTCATGCTCATGCACAGCGCACCGTGCACGAAGCACTCGGTCTCGATGCCGCAGTGCTTCGTGATGTGTTCCACCTCGGGCAGGCTCAGTTCACGGGCCAACACGACCCGGGTAAAGCCCAGCTCCTTCAGCTCCAGTGCGCCCTGCAGGGTGTGCACGCTCATCTGGGTGGAGCCGTGGCGCGGCAGCTGCGGGGCGATCTTTCCGATCAGGGTGGCCACCGCCAGATCCTGGCAGATCACGGCATCGGCTCCGCTGGCAGCCACCGACCGGATGGCCTGTTCCAGTGCGGGCAGCTCGGTGCCGTACACGGTGGTGTTCAGCGCCACATGCACCGCCACGCCGCGGGCATGGCAGAACCGCACCGCCTCTTTCAGGCTGTCGGCGTCAAAATTGCCGGCTCCGGTGCGGGCATTGAAGCCCGAAAAGCCCAGGTAGACCGCATCCGCCCCGCTGAACACGGCGGCACGCAGCATTTCTTCACTGCCCACAGGGGCAAGGATCTCAATCTTCGACATAATTCTCCATCCCATTTATATAAGGTAGTATTCAGCCCTGTTTTTCGTCGGCGGCAGCCTGCTCTGCCCGCTCCTCGCGGCGGCTTTCACGGCGGCGCTCCTTGGCCAGCTGTTCCCGCAGGGCAGCGGCTTCCCGGCGCAGCACTTCGTTCTCAGCCTTGGCCTTGTCCTCGGCCAGCTTGGCGCGGGCGGCATCTGCAATGTAGTCCTGGATCTGGCTGCGCATGTTCTCGGCGCTGCCGGTGCTCTTGCGGTACTCGTCCAGATAATCCATGGCGCAGAACACCGCCGCCTTGGTCACCGAGAGATTCTCGTTCTCGTCCAGCAGCTTTGTGATATCCTCGTCCAGCTTTTTGGCCAGAGACTGAATGTATTTTTCCGAATCCGTCGTTGCAATGGCATACGGCGTCCCCGCAATGTTCACCCGTACTTTGTTGACCATGTATCCATTCCCCTTTTATCTGTGATCTGCCCCTCTTGGGCAGTTTTGTCTGTTTTTCCGGTTTTCCCGGTGCAGCGGGACCGTTCCCGGGAACCATCTCGCTCCCGAAGGCTGGCTGCTGGGAGTTTCCCGGCACATTTCTGGCCGAGTTACCCCTTGCAAAGGTCCCTGGGCCCCTGACTGCTCCTTTTATTATAATATAAATAAGCAGCAAGAAAAAGTGTATTTTTTGAATTTTCGGCATATTTATCAGAAAGTTGGTTAAAAAAATGGCAGTTACAGAAAAAATCCATTGATTTCTTGCATTTGCCAAGTGTTCATATTATAATAACGTTGTTATGTTGACGGCACGCGGGGTAGAGGGAAAGCACCAGAGGCCGTACATTACGCAAGATTTTTAGCATTTTATGCACGAATGCGGATAGGAGTACAGTTATGACATCGAAAGAATTTGGCAAAATTCTTCAGGACAAGCTGACCAGCGAGTACGGCGTGGAGCTGAACGTTGCTTCCAAGCAGCAGATCTACCGTTCTCTTGCACTGATCTGCCGTCAGATGATGAGCGAGAACCACAAGAAGTTCCAGTCCAAGGCCATCGGCACCGGCACCAAGCAGGTGTATTACCT
>ENA-UERN01001410-UERN01001410.1-human-gut-metagenome-genome-assembly--contig:-NODE-1410-length-22289-cov-4.199532_pt1 | contig 22289 bp, 34 predicted proteins | sample MGYA00242950_ERZ507950 | MGnify/ENA primary metagenome ERZ507950 (study PRJEB26167, sample SAMN06115515) | human gut metagenome | host: Homo sapiens | place: China:Ningxia | collected 2014-11-26...
TAAAAGAACTCGACTGGCGTCGGCGCGCGCGTTGATTGTAGGCGAATTGTAGAAATCTTTAATTCTGTATGCAAATCATTGCCAAAAGTTAAAAGCCTAACCGACCCGCGCAAAAAGGCGATCCAACGCGCTGCCCAAGAAATAGAAAAAGCGGGCGGATTTACTGTCTTGTTTGAAAAAGTGGAGGCGTCGGATTTCCTCGCAGGCCGGAGTGGCGCGTGGTGCGCTGGATTTGATTGGATTTTAAAGCCGGCTAACCTATCAAAGATTTTGGAAGGCAACTATGACAATCGGGCGGGAAGGAAGAAGGCTGCAACCTCTATAGATGATTCCTCTCTCGACCTGGATGAATATGAAAAGGCGGTGCAAGATTTTGTGCCTGTTTTTGGAAAGAAGGATGCAACATGAATGTTATATGCTTACTCGGACGGCTTACCACTGACCCGGAACTGCGCCGTACCCAGACGGATACAGCCGTGACCAGCTTCAGCGTCGCTGTCGACCGGGCATTCCAGCCCAAGGATTCGGAGCAGCGTCAGGCGGATTTCATCAACTGCGTCGCCTGGCGGCAGACTGCCGAGTTCATCTGCCGGTATTTCCACAAGGGACAGCGGATTGCTTTGCAAGGTTCGCTACAGTCCAGGGGATACACCGATAAGAATGGCAACAAACGCACGGCCTTTGAGGTGGTTATCGACAACGCTTTCTTTGCTGAATCCAAAAATGCAGGCGGAGCGCCGTCCGGCGGCTCCCGGTATGATTCCCAGATTCCCCAGTACAGCGAAACGCCCCCTGCTTTTTCCACCGCCAATGCGGGCGATTTTGAGGAAATTGAAGATTCGGATTCGTTGCCTTTTTAGGAGGAAGTGGAATGGGATACACTCACGGGACCAGATGGACCGATGAAGAAATCACAGAGAAAATTATTGAGATAGTCAAGTTTAGCCATCTAGACAGGATGCCAACACGAAAAGAGGTCGAGCAATACTGTGGGGACACGTCGCTAACCAACGCCATTACCCGTCGCAAGGGCGGTTGGTATGCGCTTGCAGAGAAAATGCGATTGCCGATAAAGGAGTGTGAAACCACATTTGGGAAAAGCCACGAAAAAATCATAATGGAGCGCCTTGTGTCGATGGGGTACGAAGTGCGCCGGATGCCGCAAAATTTTCCGTATGATTTGCTTGTGAATGACAGTGTAAAGGTGGATGTAAAGGCGAGCCGCCTATATCATGGCACGGGAGGCAATTTCTATTCGTTCAACCTCGAAAAGCCTTTTTGCACATGCGATATTTATGTGTTGCGGATGATTGGCGGGGATGGAATCGAAGTGGATACACTGGTAGTTCCCAGCAAAGTGGTTGCTACAAATACACAAATAAGTGTCGGGGAAACAACAAGCAAGTATCAAAGGTACAGCCAAAAGTGGGAATACATATCTGCATATAGCTCATTTATGGAGTCGGTGGGATGATGGATTATAACGGTCATATTCCAAGTCGACCCATTTTGACGTACCACTACATAATCCCGCACGTGCCGCCAAGCAATAACCAGTTTATCGGGCGTACCAATTTCCGGGAGTATCAGGCACAGAAAAAGACGTGGGCTATGCTGGTTAAGTCGTACTGCAAACCCACGCCAGAAAAGCCCGTCAAACATTCCGTTGTGACGCTGGCTTACTGTTTTGGCGATAACCGCAGGAGAGACCCGGACAACTACAGCGGAAAGATGATACTTGACGGACTGGTCAAGGCCGGAATCATCGAGGACGACAGCTTTGGCAAGATAGATTTAGTGCTTCGGCGCGTGGATGGGGCGGAGAAACGAACGGAAATCACCGTGGAGGAGAAGTGATATGGCATTAAGCACATGCAATAGCTGCCACCGTCGGGACTACTGCGGCAACTGCAAGCACAAGGACGATTGCTGGTGGTTACGCGTTGCCCCCGCCTGCTGATGTAAGCAGATGTTTTTCTTGCGGTGCGTTTGAGTGCGCCCACTATGACGATTGCCGCAAGCAGCGACCGAAAGACAGAGTAACGCGATAAACCCGCCGGGGTAGCTGCCGGTAGGAGAGGATACCGGTATCCTACAGAAATGGAGGAAAAGATGAAAATTAACATTGTGCACAGCAAAGAGCTTGATAAATGGATAGCAGAACATCATTATTTGCACTCTGCGCCAGCAGGAGCAATAATCCGGATGGAAATCCAGGATGATACAAGTCAGCGTATTGGCGGAATGATGTGGGGCAGAAATCCCAGCCCAAAGCAGGATCAACGAAATGTATTGTGTCTAACGCGGATGTACTGCGTAGACGACACGGAGCCATATACGGAAAGCCGGGCGTTGGCAATGGCGAGAAAATATATCCGCAAGCATTATCCGCAAATCAAAGGGCTGGTTGCGTATTCGTCCACCGGCGCGGGACATAAGGGGACTATATATCAAGCGGACGGATGGTTTGAGGTGTCACGCACGTCCGGTGGAAAGGATTGCAGGGCCGGACGCAAAAATATTGACGTATCACCAAAAATCAAGTGGTGCAGGACACCGTAAATGGTGACCAGAAAGGACAAATCTATGAACGGATTAAAATACGACGACGGAAAGCCCAGGCTTTACCTGGTGCCGCTTTGGCTGCGCTGACGTGAAAGGAGACGGACGAAGATGACGATTGAAGAAGCGACGAACGTCACGATTGAAGACGCTATTAAGATTTTCGAGCATACAATTTTCCCACAGGGTTTCACCACTTCCACGTTGAGGGCGAAAGCTATTAACGAATTAGTGCTTGCCGCCCTTCGTGCCCAGCAGCAGAGCAACGATCCTCTGACGCAGGAAGAACTGCGCAAGATGGATGGGGAGCCGGTGTGGTGCGTTGACGGCATCGGAAACGTGGCATGGTGTCTGGTTAGTGTTTGGTCAAACCGAGAAGAAAAAGCACAGGGTGCCGACTGCGTAGACAAAAACGACGGGTTATGGGATGCGACATACTACGGTATGCAAGGAAACGGCGAACACGGGTTGCACGCAGTGGGATGGCTTGCCTACAGGCGGAAACCGGAGGTGCAGGACGATGGAACATGACATTATAAGCATAGTCCACTGTGCATGCTGCAAATACGCGGAGCCGTTTCCAACCGACCCGCGGGTGTTGATATGCGCAAACCCGAAATGGGTTCCAACGGGCGACGGCCGCGGCGTGAAGGAATCCTATGTTAAGCCGGATGACTACTGTAGTTTTGGGGAGGAAAAAGACAATGAAGATGAAACGGCTGAATGCGTAATCAGAACTCAAGCCGCCGACGCTATCGAAGCGCTGGAAAAGCAGCTTGCAGAAACCGATGCAATCGCCGAACACGAACACTGCCGGTACATAGAAACCCTCGGCGAGTGCGACGGGATGGAAGCCCGTTGCAAAATCGTAGAGAAGCAGCTTGCCGAAAAGGAATCGGAAATCGTCCGAATCCGGAACAGCTGGTCGAATACCATATCCGACCTTTCCGGTGTTGCGACGGAACGGGATAAATACAAAGCCAGTCTAGGCCAAATCAAGAATCTGGCCTTGGGTTTTATGGAATCTGGGCCATATGAAAGCGAAGCGCTGTCGGGATTATGGCTTGTGAACCAAGTGATAAGTTTAGCGCTTGCGCCGCTAGAGGAGAACAGAGATGGAATTTAACACCGTCACATGCATCAGCCCATACGAAGCCCGCAAAATCATAGCCTTACGTGGCCGTAAAGGGCTGTTTTGGACGCTAGAAAACGGGCGGTATATCGGGATAGACAACCGGGACGGAAACGCCTGGACGGAAGAATTCGACACGCGGGAAGCGTGCGAGAGGTGGCTGAGGAGGGAAACGGATGGATAGGCCGGCCAACAGAAATGCAACCAGAATAATCAGCAGGTGGATATTAGATATAAAATATCCAAAAGGTATATACAGGGTCGTTCCATTTACCGCCAAAAAACGCGAAGAGTATTTAGCTTTAATCTGCGCGAAAAGAGCGCTAAAAGAGCTTGAACAGAGAGATACAGGGTGTGCATATTGTGTTAACCACAGAATAGACACGGTGCGCATGGAATTGGTACACGTTGGGGCGGATAAGACTGCGGATGGAATCAACCCCGTCAGGACTCCTGCTTTTTGCCCAATATGCGGCAGACGGTTGAGGGACGGTGAAAATCGATAATGCCTGAATGGATAAGCGTCAAGGATAGGCCGCCTGAGCCTAATTTGCCTGTGATTACATACGGCAGAAAAGGCAGCGTTGGCATAGGCTATGTTACGGACAGCTCTGTAGCTGGGTACAAACGCAGCAATAAACTATATTTTTACGCGAGATATGGGGATAATCTACCCACACACTGGATGCCACTGCCGGAGCCACCAAAGGAGGACATTGGAGAATGATTCACGAGTTAAAAATACGCCCGGAGTTTTTCGAAGCTTGCACATCCGGCAAGAAAACATTCGAGGTTCGGCGGAATGACCGGCCTTTCGAGATTGGCGATTATCTGGCGCTGAATGAATGGAACGGCGAGAATTATACAGGGCGGTGCGCATTGTTTGACATTACATACATTTTGTCGGATACGGAATACTGCAAGCCTGGCTATGCAATCCTATCCATCGCGCCTTGTACAATAAGCCGGGCCGGCCGCACGATACCGGTATACATCGGGGAGGACACGCCATGAAAAATGTGATTTTTAGGGGGTGCGGATGTGGTCAAAGCGTTGGTTGACTGTCTGTGCTTGCTCGGCTGTACGGTATGCATCGGGCTATGTATTATGATTGTCGGGGTAATAATCAGCATGTTCCGGCGGAAATGACGGGGGTATAAAAATGGACGGAGCAATCATCATCATATGGGTTTTGTCGTTGGCCTGTACCGCGGTGGCCGGCTTTGTCGTTGGGGATACCATCGGAGAAAAACCGGCCGCAAAAGCCGAGGAGCGGGCTATCGAGGCGGAGATGCGGGCCGCCGAAGCGAAGATGCGGGCCATCGAAGCAGAGGAGCGGGCCATCGAAGCAGAGAGGCGGGCCACAGAAGCGGAGGAGCGGGCCACAGAAGCGGAGGAGCGGGCCACAGAAGCGGAGGAGCAAGAAGCCGAACGGATAAACTGTGAAACGTGCAGGGGCGGATTTGGGAATTGCATGGTGTGTACCATGGAAGGATATTTTACCGGATGGGCGCCGGCAGTAAAAACCAGGCGGGAGGAAGACAATGCCAAATAAGCGCGATCTTCGGCTGGATAAGTACGACATAGGGGTATACGCCTACCGGGAACTGAACAACTTCTGCAAGCAGTACCAGGAGAAGAAACGGAAGTTGCAGGATCTAGAGTGCGCATACAGCGCCCCGCGGTTTGACAAAGCACCAGGAGCGGGCTGCTACGACGACGACCAGACGACCAGGGCCGCAGTGCGGGCGGCAATGATTTCCCGCGACCTGGAGATGGTGGAGCAGTCCGCCATGGAGGCAGCCCCAGAAGAATATGCACTGTTTCTCCAAGCGATGGTGGAAGACCACACCTGGAATTATATGCGAGAAATCAAAGAGATGAGGATGGGAGAGAACGATTTCAGGTGGCGCCGGCGGCTTTTTTACTTTTTGCTGGCAAAACGGAAATATATCGTCTGAAAATTTTACGTGTCCAGCCGTACATAGGACACGAAATCCTGGTATGCTGATATTGATAAAAAGCGCCCCGAAGGGAACACCACCCTCCGGCGGCGCTTTTTTGCATGTAAAAGAGAACGGCCGGAGGATATTTTGCCAAAGAAGGGAGCGGGCGGCATGGAACAGCCGAAGAAGCTGAAAGCAAAAGAAGAAAGGTTTTGCCAGGAGTACATCGTAGACTACAACGGCACCCAGGCCGCCATACGAGCGGGGTACGCCGAAAGTTCCGCGCGATCGATGGCAAGCAAGCTGTTGACAAATCACAACATCGCCGCGCGCGTGCGTTTATTGCAAAAAGAGCAGGCAGAAAGGCTGCAACTTTCCGCTGATGTGGTGCTGGTAAAGCTATTTGAAACGCTGTCTATGTGTATGCAGGCCGTCCCCGTCATGATTTGGGATCCTGTAGAAAGAAAAATGGTGGAGAGCGGTCAATATTCTTTCGACAGCAAAGGCGCAACCAAATGCCTGGAGCTTATCGGCAAGCACTTGGGCATGTTCACTGACCGGGTGCAGGTGTCCGGCAGTGTGAACGCCGGCCTGGAGCGGCTGGACAGCGTCATGCAGCAGCTGCGTGGCGGTGGTGACGGTGGCTGATCTCCTGCTGTCAGAAAAGTATAAGGCATTTCTGCGGTGCGATGCGCCGGTGGAATTCTTGGAAGGCACCACAGCGGCAGGAAAAACCACCGTGGGGCTGTTTAAGTTTATGCTCAGGGTGGCCGAAAGCTCGAAGAAAATCCACATCCTATCCGGCCTTGACCTGGGAACAATCGAAAAGAACATCATCCAAAAAGAATTGGGAATCCTGGACGACTTCGGCCCGCTGGCGGAATATAACGCATCGGGCCGCGGGGGGAATTCCCTGCCGCACATCCTGTTTCACACAGGTAGCGGAGACAAGGTGATATACGTCCTTGGATATGACAATAAAGCCCGCTGGAAAAAGGCGCTTGGTGGTCAGTATGGGTGCTTATACATCGACGAAATAAACATCGCAGACATGGAATTTGTGCGTGAGGCGGCCATGCGCTGCGATTACCTGCTGGCCACACTAAACCCGGACAGCCCAAATCTGCCGGTGTACGCCGAGTATATCAACAAATCCAGACCACTGCCGGAATGGGAGCGGGATACCCCGCGGGAAATCGCGGATATGATGCGGGAGCCGCCGGTGCCGGGCTGGGTGTACTGGTTTTTCTCTTTTGACCACAACGCAGGCCTGTCAGAGGCCAAAAAAGCGCAGATAATCCGCAATGTGCCCAAGGGCACGAAGCTGTATAAAAACAAGATTTTGGGCCTGAGAGGACGCGCAACCGGCCTTGTATTTAACCTTGAGCCGCGGCACATCATCACGGCGGCGAAGGCCGCGGAATACGATTTTATCCAGCTGTCCATCGGGGTGGATACGTCATACTCGCAGTCGTCACCGGATACCTTTGCGTTTGTGCTGTCAGGGATCACCACCTGCCGCAAAAAGATAACCCTGGCGGCCGAGGCACACAACAACCGGGATAGGGTCAATCCTTTGACGCCCAGCGACATCCCACCGCTGGTCATCGCTTTCGCGGAGCGCAACCGGGAAATCTGGGGGTTTGCCCGTAACATCTATATCGATTCCGCCGACCAGGCCACGCTGCTGGAATGCAAAAAGTACGCCCACCAAAATGGGTGCATTTACACCTTTCAGCCAGCCTGGAAAAAGACCAAAAACATTGACCGTATCAACCTGCAATGTGGTTGGATGGCCCATGGCGATTTTCTTTTTGTAGAGGGTACCTGCAAGCCGGAACTGGAAGAAATGGCCCTGTATAGCTGGCGGGAAGACAAGGACAACGAACCGGAAGACGGGAACGACCACTGCATCAATGCCGATCAATACAGCTGGTTACCGTACAAAGATCGCATAGGGGGCAAAGCATGAAACTGTCCGAAAGGGTGAAAACCAAAATGCAGAAATGGCTGGAAGTGCGGCCGGCGTCTGAGATTGGCGGTATCGTCATCCGAGAGCCGTACAGCTTCGAAACCGATGCGATCCGCAATCGAATATGGTATCGCGGCGACGCGGACGAGTTAAAGCAGCTGTATGCCCAAATCCCAGGAACGGACGCCGGGTGCAGCCGTTTTTGGGCCGCCGTGCCGACCGGAGATACTGTGCGCAAGATGCACACCGGGCTACCTGGGATTATCGTGGACGTTCTGGCCGGTGTCGTCGTGGGCGATTACGACGGCATGGAATTCCTGGACGACAACGGAGACGATGACAAGGCGCTGAATGACCGCTGGAAAGAAGTGCAGGAGGCCATCTCGTTCGCGGGCATCCTGGAGCAGGCACTGGTTGACATGCTGGTGACGGGCGGCGGGGCGTTCCGGGTGTCGTGGGATAGGCGGATTTCCGCGTATCCGTCGCTGGAGTTTTACGGCGAAGACCGGTCGAAATGCCACACCCGGAGCGGATTTGTCACGGGGGTGTCCTTTTTTACGGATTATTGGCAAGGAAATGACCGGTATCAGCTGGAGGAATTGCGGGAACCTGGATGGATCCGGTACATCCTGCGGGACGCCGGCGGGAAGCCTGTAGACCTAAAGACCGTCCCGGAACTGGCCGGATTAAAGGATACACCGGTGCCGGCCGGCATCGTGACCGCTATCCCGTTCCAGGTGTGGAAAAGTTCAAAGTGGGACGGCCGCGGCCGGTCTATATATGCCAGCAAAACGGATGATTTCGACGCGCTGGACGAGATCGCGTCCCAATGGCTGGATGCTGTACGACAAGGGCGGGTGCAGAAGTATATCCCGCAAGACATGATTCCGCACAATCCAAAAACCGGGGAATTAATGCAGGTTGACGCATTTGGAACAAATTTTGTCCAAGTGGAAAACCCTGTGGGGGAAACCGGAAGCAACAGCAAGCGAATTGAAATCGTGCAGCCGGACATCCGATATGAAGCCTATAAGGAATCCTACATATCTGCCATCGACCTGTGCCTACAGGGCATCCTATCCCCCGCCACCCTGGGAATCAATATAGCGGCCACGGCATCCGGGGAAGCCAAGCGAGAAGGAAAGGACGTCACCGGGTTCACGCGCAACCGCATCACCGCCAAGCTGGAGGACGTACTGCCGAAAGTGGCGGCCGCCCTGCTGATGGTACAGGACTGGATAAACGGGGAACCCATCAAGAAATATACACCATCCGTATCCTTTGGCGAATACGCGGCGCCGGATTTTGGGACGCGGGTTAAAGCTATCCGGGAAGCGGACGCCGCCGGCGCAATGAGCACCGAGGCCAAGGTTGACGAAATTTGGGGCAGCTCGAAAACCAGGGAGTGGAAAGCGGAGGAAGTGGCCCGGATAAAGCAGGAAAAAGGGATCATCGAGGTGGAAGAACCGTCCGTGGGGGATGAACTGCCGTGACCGCTCGAGAAATTGCGGACATTTTTGAAAAGATACAGCTGCGCCTTATCGCGTCTCTGAAACGCAACCTAAAGCGGCACAAAGCGGAAGAAAAGGAATACGGCTTTAACTGGCCTGCCTGGCAGGCTATCAAGCTGCAAAACCTGGACAAGTTCCGCGCCGAGTGCGCCGCCATCATGGAGGAATATAAGCCCCTGATTGACGCCGAGGCCGAGAAAATCATCGAAGAAGAATTCGAGGCCGGTATGGATCAGGTGGACGAAGAAACTGGGCGCGCGGACGAGCCGGGAAACGATCATTTTTTTGGCATGAACCGGCAGCGAATAGACAGCTTGATTGAAGATGTCAACCACAATCTGCATGAAGCGGAATCTTCCGCGCTGCGGATGATGGATGACGTATACCGGCAGACGGTTTATCGGGCGGAACTGGAGGCAGCGTCCGGAGCGGCGACGATGGAGCAGGCGGTAGATATGGCGGTCAAGGATTTTTTGGCCGCCGGAATCAACTGCATCCAGTACCGCAACGGCCGCTTGGTCAACATCGCCACCTACGCCGAGATGGCCATCCGCACCGCAAGCTTGCGATCGTACCTGCGCGGAGAGGCTACCCGCCGGGAGGCGCTGGGAATCGATACTGTACTGGTCAGCCAGTACGGGGCGTGTTCCGATACCTGCCTCCCATGGCAAGGACGGGTGTACATAGATGACGTGTGGGGAGCGTTCGCCGGCGAGCGGGCAGACAACCGCGGGAAAAGCAGCAGCGGGAAATGGCACCCGCTTTTGTCGGTTGCCGTGGAGGCCGGTCTGTTCCATCCGAACTGCCGCCACACGCTGACCACGTGGTTTGATGGCGTCAGCACCATGCCGGAACCTATGGACGCCGATAAAGTGCGGGAGACTGCCAAGCTGGAACGCCGGCAGCGCCGCATGGAGGCCAATATACGCCGGCTCAAGCGGCTGGCGGATGGTACGCTGGACGGCGATACCGCCGCGGAATACCGCCGGAACGTCCGGCAAGCCCAAGCACAACTGCGTCGATTTATCGACCAGCACAGCGACCAGCTGCGGCGGGATTACTGGAGGGAGAAAACCCACAAAATCCCCGCCGACGCCAACAAACACGCCTGATTGCCTGACTATCAGGAATTTATATAAAACCCAAAAAAGGAGGAACGAACATGCAGGAAGAGGAAAAGAAAAATCCCGAGCAGCCTGCGCCGGAAAAAGAGCCGGAGACGGAACCCACCAAGGAGCCGGAAACGGAGCCTGCCAAAGAACCGGAGGAACCGCCCGCGGGTGAACCGACTGTCGAGACCGAAGGCGAAGGAGAGCAACCCCAGGCGGATCCTGAAAAGGAAAAGCTGATGCGGGAGCTGACCATCGCCCGCGCCCAGCTGGCGGCCATCCAGGCGAATATCGATCCACGGATGGCGCCGGACGCGGTGATCTTGGCTGTGTACAGCCTGGAGCAGGAAGGTAAGACGGCAGACGAAAAGTCTATCGCTTCCGCCTTGGAAAAGGTCATGGAACGGCACCCGGAATGGAAAGCCGGAAAAACGCCGGCGGCCCCCGATAAAGGCGGGGCCGATGAACCCGGCAAAGATTCAGGCGACAAAAAGACGCCGCCGCCTGGTAAGGTCATTTTTTAAGTTAGAAAGGATGAAGTAAATCATGGCAAGAACCCAAGCTATCAGCATGCTGTCTGGTGCCAGCACCCCCGCCAGCCTGGCGGAAATCTATGGGCTGGTCATCGAAAACGTGCAGAAATCCACCCTGTCCACCGCGCTGAAATCCAACCAGTACACCGGTAACCCTGCCGCGGGTTCCGTGGAATTCACGCGGTTTTCCAATGCGACGCCAAAGGACTACGGCACCGCCCGCGCCGCCGGCAAGGGCGATAAAGTGACGGCGAAGCCGATCACCGTCAACTTGTCTGTCCATCGGGAAATCATCGAAGAAGTGGCCAAGTTTGACCTGGAAACCTTCGGGGTGCCGGACATCATGCGCCGCCGGGCGGATAACCACGTGCTGCGCATGTCGGCCGACCTGGATTCGGCGTTCTTCGCCGCAGGTGCGACGGACGGAACGGCATTTACCCCCGCTTCCGGCGTCACTGATATCCAGGCGGTGGTGGAATCGTGGGTGCAGACGCTGGAGACGCTGAAAAACGAATATGTGGACGGGGTGGATCGCAACCTGATGGCCCTGGTGCTTTCTCCTGAAAAGTACGGCCTGCTGCGCATGTTCCTGGATACGCAGCCCAACCCCAACGTCAACACCGCCGCGGAGGAATTTGGCCTGTATCACGGCGTCAAGGTGTACAGCTGCACCCGCCTGCCCAGCAAGACCAATGGCCTGTTGATGGTCAACGGGGTTATCGGCCAGCCGGTTGTGACCAACCCTTATGCCGATCCCGAAAAAATTCCGCTGTCCAATGATTTTGCCGTGGAGATGTTTTACGACTACGGCACCGAAACCCTTGCCCCCGATCTTGTTTTGAAATGGGTGACGGAATGATGAAGTACCGCAATAGGGAAACCGGCGTCATCCTGGAACCGGCGTCGGACGTAGCAGAAGCCACATTCGCGGCGGATGAGCGGTACGAAGCCATGGCGGCGGAAACCGGCGAAAAGCCGGTTGCCCGCCGCAGAAAAGGCGGAGAAGTCAAGGAGGAGTAGCCGTGTATGTGACCGCGCAGGAGTACGAAGCGCTTAGCCTGACCCATGCCGTGCCGGAGGAAGAACTGGAATCCGCCCTGAAAGCGGCCGAGCGGGACATAGACAGCTTGACATTTTGCCGAATACATAGGTGCGGACTGGACGGCCTTACGGATTTTCAGCGCCAAAACGTGAAGCAGGCTGTGGTGGATCAGGCAGATTTCCGGGCGCAATACGGAGAACTGCTGGATAACCCCCTGGCCTCCTATTCCGTCAACGGCGTGTCCATGTCGTGGGACAAAAGCAAAATCCTCCGTATTTCTGACGTGGACACATCCCCGGCGGTCTATTCCCTCCTGCGGCGCACCGGTTTGACCTATAGGGGGGTGCCGTGATGCAGTGGCCCAAGCTGGTGCCCAAGGATATATGCACAACGCCGATCGAAATCCATTTCGAAGGCCCGCCGGACGAATCTGGCGGGCCTACCCAGCTGGGCATCTTTATCGGGATGTGCAATTATTCCGAAAAATCCAAGTGGGTAATGGATGCGGAACGCGGCTGGATACAGCTGCAAGCGGCCGCCCTGATGGATGGCGACATACTGCCGGGTGCAGACATTGCCGGGGAGGTTGTCATCAACAAAGGGATCCGGCGTCGAATACAAGGCAGCAGCCGCGGGCGGAACCCGGATGGCACCGTGAATTTTACCAAGCTGGAGCTGATGTGATGGGTATCAAGGTGACGTTAGACCCTCGGGCGCTCGGCCGATTGTGGGAGGCTGCAAAAAAAGCGGCCGTCATGACGGCGGAGGCGCTGCACGGGGACTTGGTGTCGTCGCAGACCATGCCGTACAACGTCGGCACCATGCAAAACGACAACACGTTCACGGACATGCAGGACGACGGCGACGCATTTACCGCGTCCATCATAACCGATTCCCCGCAGGCCCGCCGCCTGTATTTCCATCCAGAATATAACTTCCAAAAAACCAACAACCCGAACGCTGGCGGCGAATGGCTGGAGCCGTACATCGGCGGCGAAAAGCAGGATTTCGCAGAAGAAAAGTTTGCCGGGTTTATGAAGGAGGAGATCGGAAAGTGACGCTGACCAATGTCATGAACTGGCTGAAAAGCCAGACGGATGTAGGAGACGGGATCGCCGTGGGCCTTGTTGTCGAGAGCGACGACCATCGGATCGGCGTCTACGACGGGAAATCATCCGGCGGCAATCAGCGGATATGCATCGGCGGGAAGAAAAACACCAAGTACCAGGAAAAAAACATCGTCATCCTGGTGCATTGGACGAAGAACCCAGTCGAAGCGGAGGAGAAAGCAAATGAGGTTTACCGCCTGTTTTACGGCCTGTCAGGCGTGGACATGGACGGGGTAAAGGTTATATCTGCCAACCCCGGAAATCAACCGGAATGGGCCGGGAGAAGCACGAGAGGCATATGTGAGTATGCCATCCGTGTGAAACTTACGTATGAAAGGAATGACCAAAATGCCAAATAGCGGAGTATTTCCGGTATACGACAATGTTTTTAAAATCGGTACCAAAGGGCGGGCGTCTGCGTCGCCGGGAGACCTGGTGCAGATCGCCGAAATGGAAAGCTTTTCGGTGTCCATCGATGGCGGCGTGGAGGAGTGGAAGCCCATGGAAGGGCGCGGATGGACTAACCGCATGACAACCGCCAAATCCCTGACCATATCTCTGGCCGGGAAATTGTGCCCGTCCGACCCCGGTAACGCCTATATCGCAGGCTTGGCATGGAAATCCGGCACCGACTGCGACAGCAAATTCGAATGGGCTTTCCCCAACGGCGACAAGCTGGCGTTTGATTGCGTCGTGAACGTGACGGCCATCGGCGGCGGCGACAGCACCGGGATCGCGGCGCTTGAATTTGATATCATGTCGCACGGAACCCCGACGTACACCCCTGCATCCGAGGGATAAAAGCAAAGCCGCCGGCGGAACAACACGCCGGCGGCTAAATGTGAAAGGACTGGTATACATGGCAAAAATGTACACCCTTGACGGGGCGCTTTTGACCGGCGCGCCCGAGGTGCGGATTGGCGATAAGGTGTTCCATGTGGATAACCGGGTCAGCACGGTCAAAAAGCTGGACAAGGTTGGACGCGAAGATACCGACGCCATCATCAAGCTGGCGTACGGCGACAAGGAAGGGAAAGAAATCATCGATATGGATATGCCTTTCCCGGCCTACCTGGAACTGGTCAAGCTGACCATCGCCGCCATGACCGGCGAGGACGCGGAGGAAATCGACAGCCGATTTCAAGAAGCAGCAGGCGCCAAGTGAATCATGGTATGACCTGGAGTATGACCGGACGTTGATAGAGCAGAGCATCGCCAAGCAGTACGGGATTATCCCGTCGGAGCAGGAAGACCTATCGTGGCCGGACTGGTGCAAGCTGGTGGGCGGTCTGATGGAAGACACACCGCTGGGGCGGGTGGTATCCATCAGGGCAGAAACTGACCGGGATACCATCCGGCGGTTTACGCCAGACCAACGCCGGATCCGCGCCGAGTGGGACGCGTTCCGGCTTGAAAAAATGGCGGGGAGCAAGAACGGGCAACTGGGGCTCCAGATGATGCTGGCAGCCATGTGCGGGGAGAAGGTGAGCGGGATATGACCATCGGAGAAATACAACTTGACCTTGTAATCAACAACACCATAGGCAAGCAGGTGCAGGACGCGGCGGACAAGGCTAAAAAGCCAGCGGAAGCCGCTTTCTCTGCCGTCGGCGAGGTCATATCGTCCGCCGTTTCTAAGCCTATGGAGGCCGCGCAAGCCTCTGTTAAAAAGTCCCTGGACGGCATCGGCAAGCAAGTCGAGGAAACCAAGAAGAAATTCAAGGGCATCGACAACATGTCGTCGAAGGAGCTTCACGAGCTGAACCCGGAGTTTAGGAAATCGCCCAAAGACATCGGCGAAACCACCATGGCTTGGAAAAAATCGCCTGAACTCCAGCAAAGCGGAAATCAAGAAAATGCCGCTGCGGATATGGGGCCTATTTTTAAAGCGGCAGAAGATCCGGTAAAAAGACTGCGGCAAAAGATAAATAACATCCAAGACGAAATTAACATTGCCACGAAAAAGCTGCAAGATCAGCGGGCTATTATGGCATCTATGTCCGACGAGGATATGGCTTCGGGCAAGTTTGATGCGGTCAACGAGAAAATAATATCAATAGAAGGCCGCCTTATTAGGCTGAAAGACCAAGCAGATTCCGCCAAAGCTAAGCTGGACAAAGCTCTGGACAGCAGCGCGGCGGCCAAAAAAACGGCGGACGCCGTGGACGCTGCGAAGAACAAGGTTTCTGAAGCGGCCAATCAGCAAAAGGCGGCCTTGGAAAAGCCTGCCGCCGCCGCGGAGAGGGCGCACGCGAAAATCGGATCTTCAGCCAGCAAGGCGGCGAAGATGGTAAAAAGCGCGTTCAAAGCGGCAACTTCCGGCATCGGCAGCGCATTTAAAAAAGCCGGATCTGCCGTCGGGAAACAACTGGGCGGCATCCAGAAGAAGGCGCACGGCCTGTCGAAAAGCGTGAAATCCGCCTTTAAATCTGCGTTTTTGATGGCCGGGCTATATGCAGCATTCCGTGGCATCAAGTCGCTGATCGGCGGCGCCGTAGGGCAGAATGAGGAGTTCGCAAAGTCCCTAAACCTGATAAAGGCCAATCTGCTGACGGCGTTTACCCCTATTATGCAGGTAATCCAGCCAGCATTAAATACACTGGCTGGTGGATTTGCAGCTATATCTAAACAGATTGCCACCGCTACCGCCGGAATGTTTGGTAAAACATACGCCCAGGCCACGGCAGCCACCAAAAAGATGCAGGGCGTGACCGATGAAGCGAAGAAAGCATCCGGAACCTTGGCAGGCATCGACGAGTTGAACACGCTGGACAGCGGCGCGTCCGACCAAGACAATGGCACCGACCTGGGAGCGCTGGATACTGCGAAGTATGACGATGCAGCCGGGTTTGGGGCCAAAGTGACAGATATGCTGTCCAAACTGGCCGCCGGTATAGGCCCGGCAATCGCTGGGATCCTGGGAAAAATATCGGGGGCCGCCCCGCAGTTTGCCGTCGCCGCCGCTACGGTGGTGAAGTCTCTGCTATCCGGGTTTAACAGCAATTTTTCCAAAATTTCGGAATCCGGAATCAGCATCCTGAAATCCCTGCTTGCCGGGCTGGAAAGCGTACTCCCGGAGCTGGGGCCGTTTGTGACCAACGTCATCGATTTGATGCTGCAAGCGTTCCTTACATATGCCCCGTCGCTGTTTTCAATGGGTGTGACGCTACTGGGTGATGTGATTCGCGGGCTGGCCGACCGCATGCCGGAACTGATCCCAATGGCCAAAGAGGCCATCCGCACCATCATGGACGCCCTAACAAAAAACCTGCCCCTTATCCTACAGTCCGGCATCGACATTCTGTTGGCCTTGATCGAAGGTATATCCGATATGTTGCCGGAATTGATTCCGGCGGCTATCGACTGCATTTTAACGCTGGTGCAAGGGCTGTTGGACAACCTGCCCCAGATTATTCAGGCGGCCATAGACTTGATCGTGGCGCTGGCTTTTGGCCTGATCGACGCCTTGCCCATCCTGATGGAAAAGGCGCCGGATATTATCCAAGCACTGGTTGACGGGTTGCTCGACGCGATCCCCATGCTCATCGATGCGGCCGTGGAGCTGCTGATGAAACTGGTCGATTATCTAATCGACAACCTCGACCTAATCCTAACCACTGGCCCAAAGATTATGATGAAACTGGCGGATAGCCTGATTGGAGCGATCCCAAAACTGTTTGATGCCGCCATGAAAATACCTAAAGCCATAGCCAAGAAAATCATAGAAACGGACTGGCTGGAGGTAGGCAAAGACATCATAAGAGGCATCGGGGACGGGCTGATGAACGGCGTGAAAAGCATCGGCGACACCATAAAAAAAGTTGCCGGCGGGATAGTGGACGGATTTAAAAATTTCTTCGGCATCCACTCGCCGTCAAGGTTGTTCCGAGATGAAATCGGTGAAAACCTGGCCCTTGGCATCGGCGAAGGCTTTACCGAAGAAATGGGAACCGTGGAACGGATGATGGGCCGCGCCATGCCAGATTTGACGGCGGCCGTTCAAGCGCCGACATTGGGGATCACAAGCGGCACCAGAGCAGGATACGCCACGACGCCCGCGGTCGTGTCACAGCCACAGGCTGCCGGAACAAACGATACCCGCGCAGCCCAGGTGCTGGAGCTTCTGACGCGGATCCTGGAAGCCATCGAAGGCATAGACCCGCAGCTGATTTTGGAAGGAAAGCTGGTAGGACGTCTGCTTAACCCATATATCAAGGAAGATGACCGCCGCAGAGGGAATTCCGTCGTGAGGGTGGTGTAAATGGTCAGTAAGAACATGATGGCAGTAAACGGCGTGTGGGTGCCAGACCCGGACGGACTGGAGGTTACATATTCTGTGTTGGATAAGTACGCAAAGCGCAACATGTCCGCCCAGCTAAGCCGGAAGATCGCAGGAAAAAAACTGAAATATGTCTTGAATTGGGCCTACATGCCCGAGCGGGCGGAGTTTATCGCCCTGTGGAACCTGTTGGCCGCCCTGCCGGAATACGCCATGTTTACCCTGCCGCACCCAGATGGCACTATGCACACGTTCCAGGGGTATCTTGGCGGCGACACTACCGTGACCATGATGTCCTACTGGGACATGGGGCAGGGATGTGAAAGCCGGTGGAAAAACCTAAAAGCAACCGTGATTGAAAGGTGATAGGCATGACCGGTGTGCGTATATCGTTCTCGGTGGTGGATGCCACCGCCAAAACAGAAGCGGCCTATAATTCGGCGTCAGCCCAGCCGTGGGTGGATTATAACACACTGAAGGACGGCCTGGGATTGCCGGGAAACGACGATCCCAGCTTCCCGCTGCGACGCTGGGCCACCGGGGAGCCAAACCTGTTTAAGCTGTCGGATTATCGCCTATTTCCATCCGACGGCGCCCCAGGATACTGGTCAGGCGTTATGTCCGGGGCGGACGGGACTTTCTCGGCCGCCCCGGTGCTTACGGCCTCCATGGAAAATGCCCATAGCAGCATCGGGGTGACAGTCTGCTTTGACCAGACTACCCACCTGTCCGGTTTTAAAGTGGACTGGATAGGCGCGGAAGGCGCGGTTATATCGACCGTAACGGTGTCCGATAACGACCAGCAAGCCGCGTTTGTGGACAATCATGTGGACGGCTATTACGGCCTGCGGATCACCGCCATCAAAACAGATGCGCCATACCGCTATGTAAAAATCCAGGAAATCGACTACGGGCAAAACCTTGTGTACGACGATAATTCCCTGGTGGACGCCAAAATCGTGGACGAAGTGGACTTGTCCGGCGCATCCGTCCCGGCCGGGGAGCTGAATTTTGAAGTATTGGATCCAGATGATCGGCTGAACCCGCTGAACCCGGAAGGAATTTATGCGTACATGGCCGAAGGAGTCCCCGTCCACGTGGATTGCATAACGGAATCCGAAACCTTCCCGGCCGGCATATATTATATGACCGCCTGGGAGGGGTCTGGGCTGGGCACCGCCAAAATGCAGGCGGTAAACATCGTGGGAACACAGACGGAAAAGACGTATGAATCCAAGTTTTACAGCGCGGTGTCCCCGTGGGATGCCTTGAAGGATATTGCCGCCGTTTTAGGCGTCAGTTCCAGCGTGACAGGGCTGCCGGTATCGACACTGACGGGGTACATCCCTGCCGTACCCGTGCAGGACGCTATCGCCCACATAAGCGTAGCGTCCGGCGGGTTTGCCAGGGTGACGCGCTGGGGTGACCTGGAGATTGTGCAGGCATCGGGAGACCCCCTAGTGATTGCCGAGGAGGACGTGCTTGGAGATCCGGTCGTAACACAGCTGAAACAGCCGGACAGCTTCGAAGTGGAGGTAAGCGCGTATACCATCAGCAGCACTGGCTATATGACAGGCATAAATTTTGACGCCTTGCTTGGCTACCCAGTGGACGCGGAGTTTACGCAATCCTTGGCGTTTTTGGATTCCGCCGGGCAGCCGGTGATGATTGCCGACGCGGCGCCGGTATCTACCCAAAACGTGATTGATTATCGGGTGTGTGCGGATCGCGTGGATATAACCCGCACGTATAAGGCGGGGTCTGTAAGTTACCGGGACAAGCAAGTGACAGTAGGGGCGCCGCAGGTGGTCACGGTGCGGGGTGCTGGGGCGCAAACCGTCAGCATCAAGTCTATCCCATTTATTACGCAGTCCAACTATCAGGCGGTATTGTCGGCCATGCAAGCCTATTACGGTCTGCGTCGCAAAATCACATTGACAACCCCGTTGGTTTACGACCTGACATGCGGCGCCCGCGTGTCCGTACCGACCGCATACGGGCGGGTGGTTGGGATTGTCACCAGGATAGACATAGACCTATCCGGTGGACTTTTGGCGGATGTGGAGGTGCTGGCCTGATGGACATTAAAACCGACTGGACGCCGGACGATTATTACAATATCCACGACGACCTGACCAGGACAGAGGGGAATATCCACGAAATCGCCGCTGTCCTTTCCGCGGCCGGCCGCCCGGCGACCTTGAACGAAAAACTGAATTGGACTATGCAGGACTTTCCGACGGATGAGGAAATGAACCGGATTGTAGGGAACATAAACGCCTTGCGAACGGCCATGAACGCCCCGGAGCTACCGGAGCCGCAGCTGTTTTACAGCGAGGAATACGTGACCGCCGATAGAATCAACGACCTGGAATCGTGCATACAGCGGGCATATTGGACATCGGTGCACACGCCGCCTGTCCAGGAAAGCGGCGGGAAGCTGCTGGCCGATTCTGCGGCGGCTGTGATCCTTTGCGTGGATACCGGTTTAAAAGCGGCGTATCCAAGTGCCTACACAGGCCAGCAAATAGAGGCATTTATCGCCCAGATTAAGGAGTGGAACAATGGACAGTTATAACCTGACGCATACCGGTGCGGAACTGGACAGCGCCGTAGGGCGGGCGCTGGAGGGGTTTGCGGCCGCAGACGCTGCTACAAAAGCCGCCAACGATGCGGCAAAGTTGGCAGAGGACACCGCCGCCGAAGTGCAAAAAAAATTGGACAACGGCGAGTTTATAGGGCCGATCGGCAAAAGCGGGGTGTACGTCGGAAGCGGCGAGATGCCGGAGGGGTACACCGTCCAGGTGGATCCCACCGGGGATATGCTGTGCTATACCGCCGGAGAAAGCGACGACCGATACGCCAATGTGCTGACCGGAACGGCTTCGGGGTCGGTGGCCGCGCTGGAGGACGTGTCCCCGACGGGGGCGCTGCGCCGGGCGGCGGTGCTGGGCGCGACCACCGAGACGGGCGAAGGGGATAAAAGCCCCGATAACCCGTATACCCTCGCGGGTGTACAGCCGACAAAGGTGACGGTGTGCGGGAAGAATTTGCTGGATTCAAAAGCGGCAAACGGGTCGTCAAACGGGGTTACATGGACGGTACAAAGCGACGGGTGTATAAAAGTCACCGGCACAGCTACCGGCACAGCAACTATTGATATTTTGCCGATGAGAAACACGCCGTATTTATGGCTGTCACAAGGCTATACGTCGTCCGGCGCCGCACATTTACCTGTATGTCTAATCAAAGAAGACGGAACAAAAGAGTATGGTTCCATATCCAATCTAGGGATTAGGCTAGGGCTTACACCCGTTACCGGAAAGGTCGGTATATTGCGGGTGTATAAGCAATATTTGTCGGGTGATGCTGTGGACGAAACCATATACCCGTACATTGGGCTGGAGCCGGATAGCCCTTATGCCCCCTACGCCGGACAGACCATCGATTTGCCCGCGCTGGCCCCCCTGCACGGCGACGGAACCGTGTGCGACGAGTACGACGCGGCCACCGGCGTGGAAAACCGGCGGTGGGGACGGGTGGAGCTGGACGGAACAGAGGCGTGGATAACGAGGACAAGCGGCACGGGAGTATATGGGTATGCGCTGCCGGATGTTTTTGATGCGCCGGCAGCGGCTGGCGTTTGCACCCACTTCAAATTTATCAAAAACGGGGCATCCGGGACGCAAACGGCGGTTTGTGTTGCGTCGGCCAGCACGAGAAAAGACCTATCCGTCTTTACCACAATAGCAACGCTGGACGATTTCAAGGCCTGGCTCGCCGCCCAAGCCACTGCCGGCACCCCGGTGACGGTGGTGTATCAGCTGGACGAGCCGGTCATTACCCAGCATGACCCCGCCCGCATCCTGCCGCCCGCCCCGGTGTGCCGCGTCTTTGCCGACGCAGGCAACACCGCCGTGGGCTATAACCGGGATGTCAATATCGTCATCCCCAAGCTGGAGGCCGCGCTGGCCGAACTGCTGGGCGGCGAAGCACAACCCATGACATAAAAGGAGGGAACAACCATGGATTTGCTGGAACGGGCCAAGCAGATGCGGGCGGTGGTGCAGATGTATGCCGCCGGCCTGGACGATACCCAGGCTGTGACGGTGCCAACCATGTATCCCGCGTGGGCGGCCGGTATCGATTACGCCGCCAAGGCGATCATCCAGTACGATGGCCGACTGTACCGCGTGGAACAGGCGCACACAGCCCATGCGCATCAGCCGCCGGGCGGAGAGGGTATGCTGGCGATATACCGGCCACTGCGTCCGCCCACCACAGACCCATTGCCGTGGATTTACGGGGAAGCGGTAGAAATCGGCGACAAGCGCATCGACCCCACGGACGGGCTGGTGTACGTGGTATATACGCCGGCCGGCGCCAACGTGTGGCAGCCGCACGAAGCCCCGTCCATTTGGCAGGTATATCAGCCGGATGAGCCGGCAGAAAGCGAGGCGTAGCATGGGCATACCGATTTTAAGCGTCCGGGACGACCAGGGCAATATAATCCCCATCCCGGCCATACAAGGGCGCGACGGGGTAGATGGTAAGGATGGCAAGGACGGCGCGGCCGGGCCGAACCTGATTAACCAGACCACGCTTACGCCGCTGGCAGGCATACTGATGGGAGCGGGCGGCAGTGTAAAAACTGCGGTATCTGGGACTGATTACGCCACACCGGCGGAGGTAGCCGCCAAGGTGGATGCAGACGACTACACCCGCACCATCAACACGGCCACCACGACCGGTACAGCCGGAAGTTTTGCTTTAACGCTGGATCCGGCCCCCGATGCGCTGGCACAAGGCATGGTGCTGCTGGTCAATTTCCACGCGGGCAGCGACTCCACCACGGCCCCGCCGCTGCTAAATGTCAACGGCTTAGGCGGCAAGTATCTGATGCCGGCAGGGGTAGGCAGCGCCCGCCCGTTTAAGGCTGGGCTGCACGTAATTTTTTACGACGGGACAAACTGGCGGATGTTAGATAACGCCTTTTTGCCCATTATCGGAGGCACTATATACGGCAGCATTATACCTAAATCTGCGCTGGAGTATAGCCTGGGGTCGTCCGAAATACCGTGGCAATATATGTAT
>ENA-UERN01001434-UERN01001434.1-human-gut-metagenome-genome-assembly--contig:-NODE-1434-length-22058-cov-3.881216_pt1 | contig 22058 bp, 17 predicted proteins | sample MGYA00242950_ERZ507950 | MGnify/ENA primary metagenome ERZ507950 (study PRJEB26167, sample SAMN06115515) | human gut metagenome | host: Homo sapiens | place: China:Ningxia | collected 2014-11-26...
GGATGGGATTCACAGCCGTTCTCCTTTCTCATTGTAGAGCGCGAGTTCGACCGGCAGCGCGCCGCCCCAGCCGCGCAGAACCCGGAGCGCGAGGGGTTTCAGGGCCTCCAGCACCGCCCGGTACGCTTCGGGGGCGAGCGCGGCTTTGAGTTCGCCCATGCTCTCGAAGCGGGCCGGATCGACTCCGGCGGGCAGCGGCACATTCAGTTCGGCGAGGCGGCCCATCAGCAGCCGGTTTTTGCGGGCGTGGGTGTTCTTTTCGCCGCACGCATACTTGAAGAGCTTGCCCGGCATGCAGCCGACGATCAGTTTCTCCAGCCCGGCGGAAGCGGCGGCGCGGACTGCGACATGGATGAAGTCCGCGATCTCGACCAACCCTTGAGGCGCAAGCTCCGGGTAGTCGCGGCGCAGCGCGGCGGCGGTGCGGCTGCCGGTCGCGGTCGCTCCGACGGTGAACCCGCTGGCGGCGAGACTGCGGAACTGCAGCGCGACGGTCGCCGCGTAGGCGGCGTTGGAGTAGGGGCGCACGATCCCCGAAGTGCCGAGGATCGAAATGCCGCCCTCGACGCCGAGCGCCGGATTCAAGGTTTCGGCGGCGAGCGCCTCCCCGTCCGGCACCGATACCGTGATCCGCATCCGGCGCTCCGGGCGGAGGTTGTCGCGCAGCATCCGGCGCGGGCCGGGATTGATCGCCCATTTGCCGACCGGCACCGCCAGCCCCGGCCGGGTCGCGACGCCGACGCCGCACCCGGCGGTCAGCACCAGGTTGCCGTCAAGGTAATCGCGCGGGCCGGGAACGCCGTCAAAGGGTTCGACCGCGACTTCGACGCGGTGGCCGGTGGTCACGTCGGGATCGTCGCCGCCGTCCTTGACCACCACCGCGAAACCGGGACGCACTTCGGCGACCGGGACGGTCAGAAGGCCACCATTCGGCAAGCGCAGTTCGATCGACGCGGGGCGCTCCGCCGTCTCCAGCGCGCGGCAGGCGGCGCAGGCGGCGGCGGTCATGCAGCTCCCGGTGGTGTAGCCGTTTCTAAGCATTTTCGATGATCCCGTGCAACGTGGCGACCGCGAGCGGGCTGCCGCCGCGCCGCCCGGCCAGCGTGATGTATTCGAGGCCGGTCTCCATCAGGTACTCCTTGGATTCGACCACGTTCACGAAGCCGACCGGCATGCCGACCGCCAGCGCCGGGCGGATGCCGCGTTCGAGCGCCAGCTTCACCATGCCCGCCAGCGCCAGCGGGGCGTTGCCGCACAGGAAGATCGCGCCGTCGAGCCGTTCGGCGTGAAGCTCGACCGCCGCCAGCGCGCGGGTGATCGACCGTTCGGCGGCGAGCCTGGCGGTGGCCGGATCGGCGACCGGGCACAGGATCGAGTCGCGGGTGTAGCCGGGGTGGAATTTCTGCAGTTTCGGCACGGAAAGCCCCGATTTGATCATATTGGAGTCGGTGTAGATCAAGGCGCCGCGCCGCAGCGCCGCCAGCCCCGATTCCACCGCGCCAGAAGTGAATTTCAGAAAGTCGAGAATGCCGAAGTCGGCGGTGGTGTGCACCAGCCGCCGCGCGACATGCCATTCGGCGGCGGTGAAGCGCGCCCGTTGCTCCGGCGAGGCTTCGGCGTCGATCCGGCGGAAGCTCTCCGCCTCGATTTCGGGGCCGGTCAGGTCCCACAACAGTCGGTGTTCCATCAGTAGTCCAATCCTTTCCGCGCCGGGATGCCGCGCCGGTAGGGGTGCTTGACCTCGCGGATTTCGGAGACGAGGTCGGAGAGTTCGACCAGCTCCGGCGGCGCATACCGCCCGGTCACGATCACATTCAGCGCCTCCCGGCGGCGTTTCAGCGCATCGAGTGCTTCGTCGAGGTCGACGAAGCCGTGGGTGAGCGCATTGTTGAGTTCGTCGAGCACCAGCAGTTCGCCGGGAAACTCCGCGAGCAGTTCCCGGGCGCGCGCCCAGCCGCGCTGCGCCATCCCGGCGTGGTCGCCGGGGCGGGAGAGCAGGCCCAGCCCGTACTGTTCGAAGATCATCTCCGGGAAACGGGTGCGGAAAAAGCTGCGCTCCCCGGTCTCCCGGTCTCCTTTCATGAACTGCACCACCGCGACGCGCCAGCCCCAGCCGAGCGCCCGCACCGTCATGCCGAGCGCCCCCGAAGTCTTGCCTTTGCCGTCGCCGGTCAGGTTGAGCAGCAGCCCGGCGTCGCGGTCTTTTTCGTTCAGCATCACTTCAACCCCATCTGTTGATAGATATACTTCATATCGAACCGGCTGCGGACATGGTCGGCGAGCCGGTTCAGCGCCTCCTCGGTGCCGTAGCGGGCGGTCACGCCGCCGAGCGGCCGCCAGCCCCGGCCGAGCCGCACCCGGTCGAGGAAGCGGCGGCGGAACGCGTCGTCGTCGAAGACGCCGTGCAGATAGCTGGTGAAGATCCGCCCCTTCTCAAAGCCGATCGCGCTGCCGTCGGGCGCGCGCCGCACCGTGACGGCGGGGTCGCGCGATCCGGTTTCGCCGTGGTGGATTTCATAGCCGGAGAACTCGCCCGCACGGGTGCGGCACAGCCGCTTGGCAGGGCGCATCACGGTCACGAGGTCGAGCAGTCCGAGCGGTTCGGCGCGGGTCACTTCGGATTCGACCTTCTCCGGGTCGAGGAACTCCCGCCCCGCCAGCTGCAGCCCGCCGCAGATGCCGACGAAGTGACAGCCGCGCGCCACAAGTTCGCGGATCAGGGGGCGGAATCCTTCGCGGTCGAGCATCGCAAGGTCGGCGGCGACGCTCTTGCTGCCGGGCAGGACGAGGATGTCCGGTTCGCCCAGCTCGGAGGCATGGCGGATTTTGCGCACCGTCACATCCGGCTCCAGCTCGAACGGCACGAAATCGGTGAAATTCGCGATATGGCCGAGCTGGATCAGCGCGAGGTCGAGCGTCCGGTCGTGTTTCGGCGCGGGGCGGATGAAGGAGAAATTCACCGAATCCTCCTCCGGCAGGCCGAGGTCCGGCTGCCAGTCGACCACGCCGAGCACCGGCTTGCCGGTGGCCCGCTCCAGATAGCTGTGCGCGTCGGCCAGCAGCGACGGATCGCCCCGGAACTTATTGACCGCGAAACCCGCGAGCAGTTCGCGTTCGGCGGGCGTCAGCGTCGCATAGGTGCCGAGAAACGAGGCGTACACGCCGCCCCGGTCGATGTCCCCGGCCAGCAGCACCCTTGCCCCGGCGTAGGCGGCCATGTTCATATTCACGATGTCGTTGGCCTTGAGGTTCACTTCGCCGGGGCTGCCCGCGCCTTCGAGCACGATCGCGTCGTATTCGGCGGCAAGGCTGTCGTAGCAGCTTTTGACGGTCTGCCACAGCCGGGGCTTGTTCGCGTAATATTCGCGCACTTTCATGTGGCCGATCGCGCGCCCCTTCACGATCACCTGGCTGCCGAGGTCGCTTTCGGGCTTGAGCAGGATCGGATTCATCCGCACGTCGGGATCGAGGCGGCACGCTTCGGCCTGCACCGCCTGCGCCCGGCCGATCTCGCCGCCGTCGGGCGTCACATAGGAGTTGAGCGCCATATTCTGCGCCTTGAACGGAGCGACGCGCCGGCCGTCCTGCAGCAGAATCCGGCAGAACGCGGCGGTCAGGATGCTTTTGCCCGCGTTGGAACAGGTCCCCTGCAGCATCAAGGCGGGCGTGCGGCGGCGGGGCAGCGCGAAGGTTTTCGGGGCGAGCGCGTTGAGCAGCCGGTCCTGCTCCTTTTCCGGCCGGACCGCGACGCGCACATACTCCGGCCCCAGCCCCGGATAGTTCGCGCAGCAGCGCACCGCGATCCGGTGTTCGCGAAGCAGCCGTTCCGCGAGGCCGGGACGATCGGTTTCGAGCAGCAGGAAATTCGCGTCCGACAAATGGACCGCAATTCCGGGAAGCGCGGCGAGTTTAGCGGCGAACCGTTCGCGCAGTTTCGCGGTTTCGCGGCGGGAGTTTTCGCCCCATTCCGGCGGCAATCCGAGCAGGAACTTCGCCATCTCGATCGCGGGTGTCGCGGTGCTCCAGACCCCCTGCCGGGCGCGGAGCTTCGCGATCAGCGGCGCGGGGCCGGTCAGGAATCCCATCCGCAGCCCCGGCAGTGCGTAAAATTTGGTCAGCGAACGGCTGACCAGCAGATTCGGCAGCCGCACCGCCGCGAGCGATTCCGTTTCGGGGACGAAGTCGATGAACGCCTCGTCGATCAGGAACAGCGCCTGCGGATTCGCCTCGATCACCGGCAGGAGTCCGGCGCGCGGCGTGAGCTGCCCGGTCGGATTGTTGGGATTGCCGAGCAGCACCAGGTCGCCCGGCCGAACCGCCGCCGCCAGTTGTGCCGGATCAAGCCGGAAGCCGTCGGCCCGGGTGAGCCGCAGCTCCTCGGCCGGGACGTGCGCCTTTTCGCAGGCGCGCGCATATTCGAGATAGCCCGGCGTCACGACCAGCGCCCGCGGCGGCGCGAACGCCTCCGGCGCAAGTCCGAGCAGTTCATTCGAGCCGTTTCCGGCGATCACCTCGGCGGCGGGGCGGTCGAGCTTCGCGGCGATCAGCCGCACCAGGCTCTCCGCGTGCGGTTCGGGATAGCGGTTCAGCAGGTCGAAGCTGCGGAAGTAGCACTCGAACGCTCCCGGCGGCGGACCCGCCGGATTCAGGTTCACGCTGAAATCGGCGAGTTCGGCCGGGGCGCAGTTCGCCCTGCGGGCGAGTTCGGCGAGGTCGCCGCCGTGTTGAATATCAGGATTCATAATGGATCACCACCATGGTTATACCCAGCGCAATCAGAGTCATCCCCACGCGCAGCGCAGTCGAAATCGTTGCAATCAACATCCCGTCCGCACCCGGATAGATGCCGAGCGAAACCGGGATGCCCCGCCGCAGCGTGCGGATGACCCCATTGATAATATTACCCGCCAACAGCACCAATACCAGCTGCGGAGTCGATAAAAGCTGCTGTTTGAGCAATTCCGCCGCCGCGCCCGCCGCGCTGAGCATCCCGCCGAAACGGGCGGCGAAGACCGTCCACGCGGCGGGCGGCAGGTAGTCGCGCACTCCGGCGGGCAGTTTGCCGGTGAAGTCGAAAACGCCGTGCTGCACCGCCGCCGCCGTCCACAGCAGGACCGGCATGGTCAGCAGCGCGACCCGCAGCAGGAATCTGCCGGTGCGCGCGAGACCGTGCCGGAACGCCTGCGGCCACGGGGCAACTTCGGCTCCGGCGGCGGCGTATTCCGGCGGGACGCCCCGGCACGGCGCGGTCAGCCGGGCGGCGCACAGTACGCAAAGCAGCATCGCCGCCAGCGACAGATAGCTGGCGAGATAGTACCACATCCCCGCCGTTTTCAGGATCGCCAGCACCGGGAACATGACCGTCAGGTTGAACATGAAAATCGACACCGGCGAACAGGCCAGCGCGCCGTAGATCATGTCGCGTCGGCCGAGCTTCCCTTCTTCGCGGGCGTCGGCGAGCATCAGCGCGGCGGCCGAACCTGACGCCAGTGCCGCGGTCATCGCCGCCGCGACGGAGGCGGGCAGCCGGCTGAACCGCACCAGCGGCGCGAAAACAATCCCGATCCGGCGCAGGAGTCCCCGCGCCTCCAGCACCGCCGCTGCCAGCGTCAGCGCCCCGACTTCGACGAGGATGTGCAGAACCGTATTCAAATTGGCTCCGAGCGTGCCGGGCTTGAGGCAGGAGGCCGCACCGAGCGTGGCCGCGGCGGAAACCGCTGCGGCTGCGAGCAGGCGTAAAGGCCGTTTTTTCCGGTGCTTACCCAAGACGTTCCACTTCCTCCGCGAAATACCGGGCGACGGCGGGATAAGCGGCGAGCCCGCGCAGTTCAACGGTACATTCGATGCCCGCCGCTTCCAGCTGCGACTTCCATGAACCCGGTTCCGCTCCGGCGAGGTCGTTTACCGCGTGGTCGCCCGCGACCAGCAGAAAGGGACGCAATTCAAGCCGGCGCACTCCGGCTTTTTTCAGCTCCGGCAGCAGCGTGTCGAGCGAACGGCCCCCTTCGACGCAGCCGAGACGCCAGGCCGGATTGCGTTTCTCCAGCTCCGCCGCCGCCGCATTGTACTGGAAATCGCTGCGGCCGTCGGCGTGGCCGTGGCCCATGAACAGCACCGGCGCGTCCGGCAGCTCCGCCGTGACCGCGTCGAGGAAACGGCGCAAACGCTCCGGCGTGGACAACGGCGGCGCGGTGACCGACAGCGAATCGAAGCCGGTCAGCGGATTGCGGAACGCTTCGAGGTCGGAGCGCAGCAGCTCGTATTCCTCGCCCGCCGCGAGCAGCCCCGCCAGCACTTTGACATGACGCACGCCGTCGAGGTAAAGCCGCTGCAGTGCGCCGGGCAGCGACGGGACTTCGCCGCCGAGCTTGCGGCGCACGAAGCGCGAGGTGTAGGCGCGGAGCGGCTTGACGGGAAGCTGCGACTCGGCGAGGTCATACGCTTCGCGCGCGGCATCGACGGCGGTGCCGAACCATGCGGCGACCAGCGCCTTTTTGCCGTCATCCGGCGGCGGAACCGCTTTGGCGAGCGCCGCTTTGAATAATTGTTGCGCGCGGGAGAGGTCATCCGCGTCGGGATGTCCGGCGGCGGCGGCGACCCGGGTGGCGCGCTCCTCATCCCAGCCGTGGACGCTTCCCGCCGGGCGGGCTTTCATGCGTTCGACCATGTCGGGGGCGTAGGCGCCGTGGCAGGCGAGCTTGGCCAGTACCTTCGAGGCGGAAAGCATCCCCTCGGCGCGGGCAAGGCAGACTTGCGCGTGTTCGGAATCCGGGTACGCGCCGAGCGTCAGGAAGATCCCGGCGTACCGCGGCTTCGCGCGGAGCATGTAGCTGCGCAGCTCCCCGTCCGGCCAGCCCCGGTAGACACCGAAGCCGAAGGCGATGAAGTCGAATTTCTCCGGCGGCGGCGCGTCTTCGGCGCGGCTCAGGGTGCAATCGGGGCCGAGCGCACCGGCGATCGCGCGGGCGAGTTTTTCGGTATTGCCGGTGCGGCTGGAGTAGACGACAAGGGTTTTCATTGGCGGCCCTCCTGTGGGTTGCGGGCGGTTCCGGTCGGGATGAAGTACGGGACGCCGTCTTTCCCGGTGGTGATTTCGGCTTCGATTTCAAAGATTTCGCGGAGAATCTCCGGGCGGAGGATCTCCTGCGGCGTTCCGGCATGGCGGACCTTGCGGTCCTTCAGGGTGACCAGCCGGTCCGAACAGCGCGCCGCGAGGTTCAGGTCGTGCAGCACCATCAGCACGGTCAGCCCGAGCCGCCGGTTCAGGTCGCGCACCAGCTCGATGATCTCGAACTGGCAGCGGATGTCGAGAAAAGTGGTCGGCTCGTCGAGCAGCAGCAGTTGCGGCTGCTGCGCGAGGGTCATCGCGATCCACGCCCGCTGCCGCTCGCCGCCGGAGAGGGTTGCGATGCGGCGGTTCCGCAGTTCGGTCAGCCGGGTCATCCGGAGCACCTCGGCGACTACCTCGCGGTCGTGCGCATTCATCACGCCAAGCCCGGTGCGGTGCGGGAAGCGCCCGAAACCGACCAGTTCATTGACTGTGATTTCACCGGAGGCGTGGTGCAGCTGCGGCAGGATCGCCATCCGGCGCGCCAGCGCGGCGGTGTCGCAGGCGTGGACCGCCTTGCCGTCGAGCAGCACATTGCCGGATTTCGGCTTCAGCAGCCGTCCGATCACCTTGAGCAGGGTGGATTTACCGCAGCCGTTGGGACCGAGCAGCGTGACGATGCTCCCTTCGGGGACGGTAAGCCCGACGCCGTCGAGCACCAGCTTGGCGCCGTACCCGGCGCGGAGCTCCTGTACTTCAAGCTTCATAGTTGTGCCTCCTCAGCAGCCACAGGAAAAACGGCGGCCCCAGCAGCGACATGATGACTCCGACCGGCAGTTCCGACGGGTCCATCGCCATGCGCCCGACGGTGTCGCATGCGACGACCATCAGCGCGCCGAAGAGCGCCGCCCCGGGCAGCAGATAGCGGTTGTCTGAACCGATCAGGATGCGCACGATGTGCGGCGCGATCAGCCCGACGAAGCCGAGCAGCCCCGCGACGCTGACTGAAGCCGCCGCCAGCAGCGCGGCGGTCGCCAGCAGCAGAAGGCGGATGCGTTCGACCCGCATCCCCAGCCCGGTCGCGACTTCGTCGCCGAGCGCGAGGATGTTGAGCTTGTTGGACATCAGCAGCGCGGCGGCGAATCCGGCGGCCATGTAGAGCCAGACCTGTTCGATCTGCGGCCAGCTCCGGGCGGACAAGGTGCCGATTGAGAAATCCAATACGCCGCCCGCCTTGTCCGCATTCAACAGCAGAATGGTGCTGCTGAATGCGCTGAGCATCCCGGCCACCGCGACGCCGGAGAGGATCAGCCGGACCGGGTTCACGCCGCGCTTCCACGCGAGCAGATACACCAGCACCGCCGTGGCCAGCGCGCCGGCGAAGGCCGCCGGCACCAGCAGATGTCCGAATTGCGGCAGCGCCAGCATCACCAGGATGCCCGCCAGCCCGCCGCCCGCCGAAACGCCGATGATGCCGGGCGCGGCCAGCGGGTTGCGCATCACCCCTTGCAGGATCGCGCCGGAAACGGCAAGGCTGCCGCCGACCAGCGCTCCCAGGAGGATGCGCGGCAGCCGGATGTTGAAGATGATCTGGTAGGGGATATCCCCCGAACGGCGCCACAGCGTTTCGAGGATCTGCCCGAAACCGAGCCGCAGCGACCCGAAGCGCAGACTGACCAGCACCGCAAGACAGAGCAGCGCCAGCAGCGCGAAATTGATGGAAATCCGTCCCGCGTGGGAACGGGAAAAGGTTTTGAAACTCATTCGATAAACTCCTGATCGGGATAAAGCAGTTTCGCAAGATGCCGGAACGCCTCCGGGAAACGGCTTCCGGGCAAATAGAGGAACAATTCCGGCGGCAGGAAGTGGACCCGGTTGTTTTTCACCGCCCGCAGCGATTTCCACTCCGGCCGCGCCTCGAACTCCTTTCGGAATACCTCGCGCGCCCCGGCGACGTTCCCGGTGGTCACCAGAAAGATCACGTCGGGATCGCGCAGCAGCAGTTGTTCATAGCTGAACGGCCCGCGCGACGATCTGCCGGGCGGCACGATGTTCCTGCCGCCGAGCAGCGCCGCCATGCAGGCCGCGTTGGCGCGGTCGGTTTCGGCGCGGATGCCGACGCCGATGTAGATCGACGCAAATGCCGGGGAAGGGAGCTGCCGGGCCTGCGCGCACAATGCATCCACCTTGCCGGTGATCGCGTCGGCGCTGGCGCCGGAACCGTTCAGGCGGCGGAACAATTCAAAAATCTCCCGGAAATCCCGGTAGTTGCGGTAGTCGATGCAGGCCGCCGGAATATTCAGCTCTGCCAGCGTCCGGCGCAACTGACGGTGGCCGGGCAGCTTGTCGTTCAGCAGCACGAGATCGGGACGGTGCATCATGATTTTTTCGGCGCTCATGGTGTTGTGCGTGCCGAGCTGCGGCAGGCCGCGGGCGGCCTCGGGCAGGGTGTCCCGCGTCGGGACCGCCGGAATCGCAACGGCGGTTCCCCCCGCCGCATACCAGACCTGCACCAGCGAACTGTAGCAGATCACGGTAGAGCCGGGGCGCTTGGGCAGCAGCACTTCCGTGCCGTCGTTCTGGCGGAATTTCAGGGAGTTTTCATCCTCCGAAACGATGCCGGACTCCGCCGCGCCGCAGAACAGCGCGGAAATCAGCAGCGGCAGAAGCGCCGCCGGGCGGAATCCGGCATACCGTCTCATCTGGTGAACTCCCTGCCGGGGTAGAGCAGCTGCGCGAGATGGAGGAACGCCTCCGGGAAGCGCGGCCCCGCCAGATAGAGATAGAGGTCGGAGGGCAGGAAATGCACCCGGCCGGTCTGGTCGGCACGCAGCTTTTTCCACGCGGGCTGACTCATGATCTCCTTGCGGAATTTTTCTTCCAGCGTCTGTGTGTTGCCCATCATCACCACGAAGATCACGTCGGGGTTGTCGAGCAGCAGCTGTTCGATGCTGAAACCGGTGCGCAGGCCGCCGGAGGGCGGCACGGTGTTTTTGCCGCCGAGCATCGACAACATGCAGCTGGTGTTGGCGAGGTCGGTTTCGGCCCGGAAACCGGCGGCCTGTGCGAATACGGTGCAGAAACGGGGGGACGGAAGTCCCCTGATCCGGGCGATGATCCGGTTCACTCCTTCCGTGACCGTGCGTGCGGCTTCACACCGTTCGGGATCGGTGTTGTTCAACCGGCAGAAAAGGTCGAGCAATGCCTCGAAGTCGCGGTAGTTGTCGTATTTGACCGTGAAGGCCGGAATCTTCATCGTCGCGAGCAGTTCGCGCAGCCGTACATGGCTGCCGATCTTGCCCATCAGCACAACCAGCTCCGGCTTGAGTTCGAGGATCTTTTCGATGTTCAACGAACTGAAAAAGCCGACGGAGGGGAGGCTGCGGGCTTCCGGGGGCAGGGCGGTTTTGGAGTGGATGTCCGGGATCGCGATCGCCGTGCCTCCGGCGCAGTACCAGACCGGCACCAGCGAACCGTAGCCGATCACCACCCGCTTCGGATGTTTCGGCAGGGTGACTTCAAGCCCGTTCGGCTGACGATAGCGGATGGCCGCCGCCGTCTCCGACACGACACCCGGCTCGACGGCGTGGAGCCGGGGCAATGCGAACAACAGTGATACCAGCAGACAGAACAGAATTTTCATTCGGATTCTTCCTCCCAGCATCTGGCGACGGCTTCCATCAGGCGGCGGCCGACCGGGTAGCAGCGGAACCGGCCCATCCGGGTCAGTTTCCAGCTGCCGTAAGCAGTGGCGGCGGTCAATCCTTCGCGTTCCAGCTCGGAGAGCTGTTCGCACAGCACCCGGCGGACCGCTTTGGCGAGTTCCGGCGGCGCAGTCGCGGCGGTGAAACCCGGATCGACCGTCATGCGGCTGTTCAACTGCCCCGCCAGCCGGAATGCGACCGGATGATCCGGCGGCAGCTTTCCGGCACGTTCCAACGGCTTTTTCCCGACTTCGACACTGGAACGGTACGACTCCGGGTCTCCGGTCTGCTTGAACTGGTATGCGCCGAGCCGTCCTCCCGCATTCAGGCCGAAGGGCAGGCAGGGCACTTTCCACGCCGAAGTTTCGTTGGAGAGGTTGCGTTCGCGCGGATCGAAGGAGAAGTGCTTGAAGCTGAGCCGTTTCGCCCCCGCCGCGTCCAGCCGTTCCTCGGCCAGTTCGTAGAGCCGGTAAATCGCCTCTTCCGACGGAACCGGCGGCATGGTTCCCGCCGCGATCCGGTCGGCCAGCACCGATGACGGATGCACGTTCAGCCGGTAGAAGGAGAGGCCGGAAACACCTGATGAAAGCAGGGTTTCAAGATCGGCCAGCAACTGTTCCGGCGTCTGGCCGGGCAAGCCGTAGAGCAGGTCGACCGCGACGGAAGCCTGATTCCGGGCGGTCAGCCGTCCGAGCGTTTCCAATACCGTTTCGCGGTCCGAAACCCGTCCGAGCCTGCGGCGCAGTTCCGTGTCGAAGGTCTGCACGCCGAGCGAAAAACGGTTTACGCCGTTTGCAATGGCTGTGTCGATCTTCCGGTCGGAGAGGCCGTTCAACCGGCTTTCGAGGGTGATTTCGCAGTCGTTGGCAAGCGGATAACGGTTCCGCAGGATGCCGAGCAGCAGCTCCATCTCCTGCGGGGCCAGATCGCTCGGCGTGCCGCCGCCGAAGTAGACCGCGTTGATCGGATATTGCGAAAGCCGTTCCGCCCAGTCGTTCAGCTCTTTGGCGAGCAGCCGCACATAACCGGCACGTTCGGAATCGGTCGCGGGGCCGAAGTAAAACGGGCAGAAACTGCACCGGCTCCGGCAGAACGGGATGTGCAGATAAAGAGTCCGCCGCCCGCCGTTGTCACCGGCGAGCGCCTCCGCCCACACCGCCCGCGGATCTTTCTGCGGCTCTGACGGAAATCCCATCAGGCCGCGGGAAGGACGTCTGGTTGTGTTCGGCTTATTCAATGATGTCACTCCTGCGGGTAGGATTATAAAGATCGATATTTTCACCGCCGACCCAGCCGACGAGATCGACTCGACCAAATCCGCTGTTCAAGGTTCCTACCGGTTCGGCGGAAGCATGTCCATCAACCCAAGCTACGTTAGCCATGCGACTGTGACGAAAATGTGTGGCTCCAAGTTTAGCAGGTTTGGCTCCATTGGGTTGTTGACGTGCATCAAGATAAGGGGTCATCGCCAGTTTAGAGTTCCCGTTTCTCCCATGGTTTGCACAATCCGCAAAAGCAACGGTACGAGAGGTTTCACGCATACCGGAACGCTTCAGAATGAATTTGGGCGAACTGCTGCTGCCGTAGCGTCCGAGCCATTTGCCGTTATAACCATATCCACTGCCGCCTGTCACTTTGGTCAAGTCGTTGCTGGAAAGTACGGCGCTCGGACAAACGGTCAGATATTTTGTATTTCCATAGTAGGAACCGAGCAATGGACTGACTGTCAGATCGAAGGTGCTGCCTTCTTTATTACCGAACCAGTAAGCTCCCTCACCTCCCATGATAGGAGGTTCTGCTTCTCCCGGCACACTATAGGAAACGAAATAATCGTCGAAGTCATTGGCGTACATCTGGTTGGATGAACCGATCTGCTTGAGGTTGCTGAGGCATTTGATCGCCTGTGCCTTGGCGCGGGCCTGATTCAGCGCCGGGAGCAGCATCCCCGCCAGAATCGCGATGATCGCTATGACAACGAGCAGCTCAATGAGGGTGAACTTGGCGGTTCGTCGGTGAATGGGGTGACGGCGTTGGAGTGAGATTTTTTTCTGCATGGTCTTTTCCTTCTTGTGTTGCGCGCACAATTTGGAATCCCGGCGTTCGCTTTGCGCCGGAATCGGTTGAAAATTCGACCTCAGCGCGGGATCCGACTATACGGTTGCGCGACAGCCACGGAATTTCACCATGATTCACCTGCTGTGGTCCTTGAGGATCTATAATATACTGCCGGAACCCGGTTTTACAAAGGAAAAACACCGGAAAAAGCACTCAATCCGCCAGGGTACTTGGGGAAAACGGGGAAAAAAACAGGACTCCCCCGCTGGGTAAGCCGGAGGAGTCAGAGCGGCGTTTCGTGAAGTCTGATTCCGCCGCTTTGCGGGATCGCTGATTGAGGGATTATGCTTCCCGCGGGGTGTCGCCGCCGCGCCCGGCGTAGAAGTCGCGGGCGAAATCAATTGCGATCAACAGCAGATTGAACAGAACCCAGATCCCGAACGTGAACACGACCAGCTTCAGCGGGGAAAGCAGACGGGCCTTCTGCAGCGAAACCTGGCTGATCGGGCTGTAAAAAAACTCAAGACTGGAGAGATAATCCCTGGTGAGCAGCTGCTTGAAGCTGCTGATCTTGGCGCAGGTGGCGATCAGGTTGTTCATCATCTTCACGAACTCCTGATTGAACAGCTCGACATTACCCGCGGTGTTCTTGGAGCGTTCCAGATCGCCGAGTATCTGCTGGTAATACAGCAGCCTGGCCTGAAGGCGGGCGATATCCTGGCCGAGAGTGACGTTCAGGTCGGTCAGTTTCCGGCGGGTCTCGTTGCTGGCGTCGCTGCGCACCAGATCGGCAATCTGGGCGAAGACGGTCGAATCGAGACTGACTTGCTGGGGAACGCCGTCGTTTTTGGCCGCGGCCGCGCTCCGGACGGGCGCCTGCACGATGGAAAGCGATTTGCCGACGCTGTCATATTGCGCCTGGCGCGAGGTGAGTTCCTGCTGCAGATATTGAATCTGGCTCTTGATGAAGTAGAGGTCGAGGTCGCTGCGCAGGTTGCTGCTGGTCAGTATCATCTGGCGCAGGAGATCAAGCTGGTATTTGCGGATGCTGTGCAGCGACTCGACCAGATCGCTGAGATATTCGCCGGAGGCGAGGCTGATGTTGCGGTTTCCCAGCAGTGGCTGCAAAGTGCTGCAGAGCTTCAGCAGCTGGTCGTTGTAGTAGGCGGCGCGGTCGAGGGCGATCAGGCGGCTGGTCTGAAGTTCGGAGCGCAGCTTCTTTTCAAAATTGGTGTCGAAGTCGGTCTGCGGGAGCTTGCACCCCTCCATCTTGCGGTACAGATTCATCCATGTCTGCGGGATGGCGGAGAGAATCTGGACGGATTTCTCATTGGTCAGCTGGATGCTCGGCTCCATATTGATCCGGTAAGTCGATTTGTCCAGCACCTCCAATTGCCTGTTGTAAGCGGCTTCAAGACGGTTGAGATCGACGACGGAGAGGTTGCGCCTGGCAAGTTTCTGGTCGAACTCGGCATCCAGCAGCGCCAGCTTCCGGGAGTAGCTGACGACGGAGAACAGATTCTGGAACTTGTCGAACGGAATCACCGAAGCGAGGTTCTGATCGGTGTAGACCTGTTTGAGCACTGCCGGGCTGATGATGTCGAGCTGGTTGAAAAGTTTGCCGCTCGGATAGATGATGGCGGCGCCGTTGTCGGAACCGGGGAGCAGGATACGGATTTTCTGGGAAAAGACCCGATTGGAGGGCAGCGCCAGCAGCACCAGCAGGCCGATCAGGAACAGCGCGCAGAAACTGATGACCGCCGTGAAGAGAATCCGGTGCCGCTTCCGCTTGAGGAAGTCGAAGATGTAAGCGGGAGTGATGAGCTTTTCTGTCTGTGCCAAAATGATACCTCAAAGTGTTTGCAATACCGTTGAAATACAGATTCGATGTCCGCTTAATATAACACCAGAACGGACTTTTGCAACCGGCGGGCCGGGACGGGGATGGAGAAAAAAGCGCAATACGGCTGAGTGAGGCGCCATTCAGCTTGACTTGAACCGCAAATGGCAATATATTGTAACGGAATCATGACGCTGAAACAAAACGTTTAGGAGAAAGGACGGTTCCGCCGTCAGACGGGAGGGGGGGCGTAACGCCGCCGTTTCCCGGAATAACAATTATGCTGAGTTTTTTCGAACATTATGCCGGGCTGTTCATTTTCCCGGTAATGGCGCTGTTCCTGTCGCTGGTATTCACCGGAATCTGCATTCGTCTGCTGCCGAAACTCGGTTATCTCGATAAACCGGGCGGCCGCCATATCCACTCCAAGCCCATCCCGCGCGGCGGGGGGATTGCGGTGATTCTGGCGTTTTTCATCACTTTGTTCTTTTTCGCGCTGGACAGTAAACTGGCTGAAGGCGGCATGAAGCTGTTCGCGCGTCTGGCGGTTCCGGCAACGGTGCTGGGCATTCTGGGAATGCTGGATGACCGGTTTGAGCTGAAATCGATGGTCAAGCTGCTGGTGCAGATTCTGGTGGCCGGAATCATCTGGTTCAGCGGGGATGAATTGCGTTACGTGGTCTGCGGGATCGAGCTGCCGTGGTTCGTGTCATTGATTCTGTGCGCGGTGTGGGTGATCGGGATCATCAACGCCTTCAACCTGATCGATGGGCTGGACGGGCTGGCCGCCGGTTTGGCTATTGTTTCATCCTGTTGCATGGCGATCTGGTTCCTGATCGGCGGCGGGAATCCGGCCGGAGCGGTCTGCATGTTGATCATGGCCGGGGCCTGCCTCGGTTTTCTGCGGTACAATTTTCATCCGGCCAGAATTTTTCTCGGCGATACCGGGAGCACGTTCATCGGGCTGATTTTCGCGGTGATCGGGCTTTCCACCATTGACCGGGTGGTGACGTTCACCTCGCTTTTGCTGCCGCTGCTGGCGGTCGGCGTGCCGCTTTTCGACGTCTGTCTGGCGATCTGGCGGCGCAGTACGCGCAAGCTGCTGAATCCGGAGGCGGGCGGCATCATGGACGGCGACCAGGATCACCTGCACCACCGGCTGCTGCGGCAGACCCGCAAGCAGACCACGGCGGCGCTGATGATGTATCTGCTGGCCTGCCTCTTTTCCGCGGTGGCGCTGGCGTTCCTGCTGCTGCGGGATTCGGCTCCGGCGATCGCGTATATGATCCTGCTCGTGGCGGTGGTGATCTGCGTGCGTCGCCTGGCGGTGGTGGAGCTTTACGACTCGGCGGAGCTGATCAAGCGCGGTTTGTCGAAGCCGCACCGGGGGGTGCTGATGACGATGACGCATCCGTTCATCGACTTTCTGATCGTGACCTGTTCGGCGCTGGTCAGTTGCTTTTTCATGACCCGGACGCTGCCGACGTTCCAGTTGTTTTTGTTTTTCTTCGTGCCGGTGGCGGTGACACTGTGCTGCTCCAAGACCTACCGGGTCTACTGGCTGCGGGCCGGATTGTACAACTACTGGCATCTGGCGATCATGCTGGGGATGGGATCGGTGGTGTCGATTCTGTTGTTGTACGTGTTCAAATTCCCTTATCTGGTGAATGATTACGGCACGAATCACACCCGGTTCGTCAGCGGGGCGATGCTGTTCGTGCTGTTCAATATCGTACTGGTCGAGCTGGAGCGTTTCATGCTGAATTATGCGGAGAACTTCCTGTTCCGGAAGCTCTATCTGCAATACCAGCCGGTGGACCGGGTGCTGAAAACGCTGGTGTACGGCGGAGGACTGAACTGCCGGCTCTACATCGGTTATCTGTTCAGCCATGCGTGGGGAGAGCGGCCGGAGGAGCTGGTCGGGATGCTCGACGACGATCCGGCGCTGCAGGGCTTCTACGTCTACGGCGTCAAGGTGATGGGCGGCGTTCAGGATTTAGAGGAAATTTACCGGAAAACTCCGTTCGACAAGGTGATCATCGCCACCGACCTCGCTTCGCGGGAGAAGGTGGACCGCCTTTCCGCGTTCTGCCGGGAGCATAAGATCGAAATCACGAAGTTCTGTCTGGCGGAGAGCAGTGATCCTTCGATGTTCTGCCCGATTGCGGAACACCGGGATTTCGTGCCGGGCCAGATCGTGCCGTCGACCGCCGTTTCGGCAAGCGCTGCGGAACCGGCCTGTCTGAGCACGAAAAAGCCGGAGGCATAATTCCCTGACGCGAAGCGTCTTTAGAAAGCGGAGATGAATCTCCGCACTCCAAGGTTGCGTCGCTGCTTTTTTACGGCCGCGGTTTCTTTCAGTCGGTTGCGGTAAGTTCGATTTCATGCCAGCCGGCTGCCGGCAGTTCCCAGATTCCATTGCTGCGGCGGAGCGTCACGGTTTTGCCGGCGGCTTCGCGGGGACGGGTGATCCGTCCCGTCCAGAAGTCGCCGGAGAGGCCGGTCAGGGTGAAAACGCCGTCGTCAGCCTCCTTGCCCTGCGCGTCGAGGGTGGTGCGGCTCAGCAGCAGCGATTCGCTTTGCGTGAGGCTGCGGCCGTCGGCGCTGACCAGCAGGAAGGTCACGAAACCGGGCAGGCCCCGGTAACCGAGCACCGGCAGCGCGACGGAGCCGGATTCGCCGGATTCGCCGCCGAAACCGTTGGCGAACGGTGTTTTCACCAGCAGTTGACGCCGCTTCAAATCCCGGATGATTTCGCCGGTGTCGGAGACGAGCGGCTCCGGCGGATTTTCCGTTGAAATCCTGTTCATCGCGGCGGCGTCGGCGGCGGGAGTTGGTTTGCCGAATACCTTATGGATGGCGTGGATGCTCTGCCAGCCGGGTTTGTAGCCGGTCCGGCCGCGCATCAGCCCGTGATAGTCGCGGACCGGCGGGATGTCGTCGAGGTGCCGGCGGACGGGGGAAGCACTGGGGCGGACCATGCCGTTTTTGAACAGCAGCCCGGCGGTGCGCAGGTGGTCGAGGGTCATGCCGTCTTCGACGAGGTTGCCGAGCGAGGAGACGCGCCCCTCGCGTCTGGCCCAGCCGTCGGAGCCGACCGCGCCGCCGCCGTGACACCAGGCGAACCAGACGATGCCGGACCACTCCTGAAACGCGGCGTTGGCGGCGGCGGCCAGCGGCAGCATCGCGCGTTTCAGCTTCTGGGCGTCGAGGTCGCGGCCTCCCTCGCTGTGGTTGAATTCGCCGAGGATATAGGGCTTGCCGGCGACTTTGGTGAAGGTTTTCTGGTGGACGAAATCCTTCGGATCGAGGTAGACGCGCGGGTCGGCGTAACAGTGATCCTCGATGGAGCCGTTGAGTTCGGCGTTGAGGCGGGCGGCGGGTTCGCCTTCCCACAGGTTGGAAAAGAGGATGGAGCCGCGGTAGCCGCACTCGCGGATCACCTTTTCCAGCCGCCGGAAATAGCGGGTCTGGGTTTCGCGCATGAAATCGGCGCGCAGCCTGACCTGTTCCGGCGCTTTGACTGTGTAGAAGTCGCAGGGGGCCGCGCCGTGTTTTTTCAGGTAGGCCTCCCATTGGGCGGTGAGTTCACGGTGCTGGTACTCCGGCAGGCGGTTGTTGCAGATCACCACATAGTCGAGCGCAAATTCATTCAGGAGTTCGACGGTCAGCAGTTGCGGGTCGTCGGCGAATTTGCGGCCGGAATAGGGATTGACCGCGGTGAGCAGCCGCCGGGCGTAGTTTTCGACCACGCGGGCGGCGCGTTCGTCGAAGAGCGGCATCATTTTGCGGGCGTCGATCGCTTCCTTCCAGTGGCGCCGGTTCATCTCCTCGACGGATTTCCGCCACGCGAGGTTGTCCGCTTCGCCGCCGTCGAGCACCTTCACGTCGTCCGGGCGGTAATGGCGGGTGTCGCCGACGGAAAGCAGCAGGTAAATGCCGTTTTTACGCAGTTCGTTCGTCAGGAAAAAGAACCGGTCCCACGCTTCCGGGTCGGGCGTCATCGAATCGCTGTGGTAATCCATCAGCGCGCCGCTGGCCATGCCGGGATTCCAGTCGCCGGAAGGACGCAGCATGTGGTGGGGGCGGGCGCAGTTGATGCCGAGCGACGCGAGGTTTTTCGCGGTCGCCGCCGCCGTCGGGCGGTCCGGGTAGAACGCGACGAGGTTGACGCCCCAGAGTTTCACGGGCTTGCCGGCGGGATCGACGAAATTGTCGCCCTGCGCCTTCAATGGAACCGGTTCCGCCGCCGCGGCGACGAGCGTCGCGGCGAGCATCAGCCCGCCTAACAGATGGGTAGAGAAAATACGCATATCGTTGTTCCTTTCGCTGTTGTCTGTCAAAAATCCGGGTCATCGGGAAGCCATGCCGCTTTCGCGGCAGGCGGGTCTTGCGGCCTTACGGCCTCCAGACCTTGTGCGCTACGCGGCCTGATTTGCAATCAGGCTCCGGTAGCTGGGCGCAGTAGCGCACAAGTTACCTCCGGTGGCAAGGGCGCTTCGCCCCTTGACCCCGACCGGCAACATGCCGGTGCGGTAAACCGTTTATAGACCCGACACAACCCACTATTAATACCCCCGGTTTTGAGATTTTTGCGTAGCAAAAAGCTCGAAACCGAACCCGGCACCGGCACCTTGCCGGTCGGGGGGACCGGGGGGCGAAGCGCCCCCGGCCGCCGGAGGCAAAGTCCCGCAGTCAGCCGCGTGTGCGGTCAAGCAGCGGGGCGACGGGGGCGACGGCGACGTTGACCTGTTCGTTGAACGTTGTCGTATAGGTGATGTAGCGGTCGGAAACGCTGAAATGCGGGTGCGGATGACAGTGGTAATTGCGTTTGATGTACGGAATTTTCGGCATCGCATTGACCAGAAATACCTCCTTCCCGTTGGTCAGGTCGGTGAAAAGCACACTCATGTGGTCCCATTCTTCGCAGCAGATGTCGGTGGCGAGCAGCGTGTCGGTCCGGTCAGCGTGGGAGTGGGAGATCGGCAGCGGGGTGGGGCGGACGCGGATCAACTCATGAGTGTTCAGGTCCGCCTTGAAGGTGCCGTGGCCGTAGTGGACGAACCAGATGTATCTGCCGTCGGCGCTCCACCATTCGTGGCCGTGCATCGGGGTTTCCTCGCCGGGGAAGAAGGCGGCCGCCTTGCCGTTGCGGCGGATGGTCCAGATGCGCTGCGTATAGGGGATGGACTCGCCGGTCACGATGTCGCTGCAGCCGTCCTGACAGAACAGGATCACATCGGGATCGACGGGGGAGAACTGGGCATGGTTCGCGTAAAACGGAATCCGTTCCCAGATATTGCAGGGGCCGCCGTCGAGCGGCATTTCGCCGAGAAAGCACTCGCGGCCGAATCCGGCGTCGATGCAGATGGCGTCGCCTCTGGGGGAAAAGGTGATATGGGTTGCAACGCGCACCGGATTGCGGCCCCGGACGATCTCATCCGGGAGGCGGTTCACATATTCCGGTCTGGCCTCCGGGTGCGGTGCGAGTTTCCACAATTCGGTGCGGCTGAAGAACCAGACCTCTCCGGTCTCCGGCTTTACGGCGGGGGAGGCGTCGAGAAACTGGGTCTCCGGGAAGAAGTGCATCCGGTCGGATTCAAAATCGAGCAGCCCGAGGCAGTAGGCCTTCGACGGCGGGTTTGCGCAGTAGAACCACAGGTAACGGCCATCCGCCGAAAAGCCGTCATTGACGAAATAGAACGACTGCTGGCAGGCGGCGACCCGTCCGGTCAGGATCAGGCTTTCGGCGCCGCTTGCCGGATCGCGCCGGCGGGTGAAGTCGCGGGAGGTTTCCGGGGTTTTCATACATTCTCCAGAGTTGTGTTTACGGAAGGCGCGGGACTTTCAGGCCCCAGTTGGCGTAGGTCGGGTCGAAGCGCCGGTCGATCATGCTTTGAACCGCTTCCGAACCGCCCGGTTCGGTGCAGAGATTGGAGTTGACGTACCGCAGGGTTTCGACGTGGCCGTCCCCCATGGTTATGACGGTGTTGGCGGAGTGCGGGGCCAGAACCGAGTTGGCGCCGTTGATGAAGCCGGTTTTTTTCTCGTGAATCCGCATGTTCTCGATTTTGGGGCCGTCGATGTAGTTGCATTCGCCGAAGAGCAGGAAACGCGAGGAGGTCCTGATCATTGAGTCCTTGACCGCCTTCTTGTACATGCCGTATCCGGCGCCGTAGGAACTGTTCGGGAGCTTGGTCCAGCCCTCGTCGACCCATGAACCGCGCGAATCGGTCGGGCAGAGGAAGATTCCCGGTCTGGTGGCTCCGGTGTAGGGATCGGTTCCCTGATAAGCGGTCATGAAATACCAGGCAAAACCCGGATTCACGCTGCCGTACGGATCGCTGGCGCCGTTGGCTCCCGGCACCGGAAAGCCGCCGGATTCATGTGCGTACATGCCGGAGTAGGTGCCGAGCTGTTTCATATTGTTGACGCAACTGCTCTGGCGGGCGGCATCGCGGGCTTTGTTCAGCGCCGGCAGCAGCATCGCGGCCAGAATCGCAATAATAGCAATCACTACCGGCAATTCAATTAAGGTAAAGAAGCTATGTCTCATTTCTGCATTCCTCCGTTATTGTTGAATATGGGGCAGGCTGAAATTCGGATGCGCAGGGAACCGGGAGTTTCAAGCTGTGATGACGGACGGTGCGGCAGTCTCCTTGACGTTTGGATTGAGAACCAGTTGACAGGGGATGAATTCCTGACGGATGGAGCCGGGCGGTGATTCGAGCAGGATTTCCATCGCCCGGCGGCCGATTTCCACAAACGGCTGGCGCATCGCGGCGAACCCGAAAGGTTCCTGGTCGTTCGGGGCGTCGAAGCCGACCACCGTGATCTCCTCCGGAACGCGGAAACCGAGCCGGGCAAGCTCATCCGCGGCATTGCGCGCGAGAATGCTGTGCGTACACAACAGCACCTCCGGCAAGTTTGAGCGGGAATGGAACATCCGGCGCACTTTTTCGCGTCCCTGTTCCGGCAGCGGCACATCGGCGATCTCCTGATGGAACGCCGCTTCAAACGGCAGCCCGAGCGCGGCCAGCTCGTCGGTGACGCCCTGATAACGCTGGTCGGAGGTGTAAACGCCGCCGAATACCCGGAGACTGCCGAAGCGGCGGAAACCCTGTCCGGCCAAGGTCCGGACCAGCAGCCGCATCCCGTGGTAACCGTCGCTTCCGACGAAATTTCCGCGGATGATTCCGCCCCGCGCCACCGGCGTGTCAATCGTCACATAGGGAATCCGACCGGCTTCAAACAGATCGAGGATTTCACCGTTGACCCGATAGTAATCCGATACAACCAGGGGACTGAAGATCACGCCCGCCAGCGGTCTGGTTTTCAGCTTTTCCACCACGGCAAGGGCTTTTTCGGAACTCTGGGCCAGATTGAAAAAACTCAGGTCGCAGTCAGCGGC
>ENA-UERN01001437-UERN01001437.1-human-gut-metagenome-genome-assembly--contig:-NODE-1437-length-22034-cov-6.461174_pt1 | contig 22034 bp, 24 predicted proteins | sample MGYA00242950_ERZ507950 | MGnify/ENA primary metagenome ERZ507950 (study PRJEB26167, sample SAMN06115515) | human gut metagenome | host: Homo sapiens | place: China:Ningxia | collected 2014-11-26...
TGATTCATTGTATTTCTTCTGAATATTATTTAATACATCATCACTGGCATTTGTTTTTATAACTGAATCATATACTACAAATGCAGTATCGTACCAATCATTTACACATTTATAATCAGTGCAACCCTCTCTCGAATTCCATAAATCCTTAGTTAGCTTATTAAATCCATTTTGGTTATGTGCGACTTTTTTTGCGACACTATAGACTTTAGCTAAAACCTCATCATCGCTAGATAGTTTTGCGTCAGAACAAATTGTTTTCTCGGCAAAACTTTTTGCCTTTCCACAATCAAAAGATGCGGCAAATAAACTACCAGAAGATAATGGCAAGACAAACAAAATTAAAAAAATTACACTTTTCATTCTTTCCTTGACCATGCTGTGAGTGATGCATAATTGTACACTACTCACCCAATGATAGTCACGCTAACGGGTTGATAAAAAGGCATGTGAAGAAGGCCGCTGTCAAAGGCTTGTTTGAACAGAGACGCATATTCATAGTCCGTGCTTTTTATCAAGACGCTTTTGTTTTGATTAAAAGCCTGTGAGTTATAAGTGAAGTGATTAAACATGGAGGCGTCTGTTAACTTCCTGAACCCCTTAATTATTGAGATGCTTGCCCCTGAACTTGAGAGCAAGACCGAGATACTCCACCTCTGATCGTTAACAACATCCACCCCGTCGACCCCGGTCAAAAAACGCATTATTCGGCGCTTCAGCCATGGGATAGTGAAGTAGTACCCATCACCCTTGTAGAAGTTCCATGTCATGATGCGCTTGAACAGATCATCGGAGACAACAACCTGCTCGGACTGATTGACGACCTTTCGACCATTGAATGGAAGCTGGTTAAACAGAACGGCGTTGTACGGGCCGAAAATGGATTGCTTTTCGCTCACCAGTACCGGTGGCTTCACACCGTATATACCTCGCGCAATCCATCGCAACTGATCGCCTGCGTTGTAACCGCCAACAAAAATAGGAAGGTTGGCGTTCAGCATCCATGAATAAATATCCTGCGCCATCGCGTTATAAGCAGTAACAAAAGCCCGGATATCATCATCGTCGTTATACTGCGTGTACAGATAGGATTTAATGATTTCGTCAAGCATCTTATATTCCGTCCACGATCACGCCATCAGATGCAATAAACCAGTAGCTGTACGGGTCGCCACTGATAATGTTTGTCCCCGCATCAACAGAGGTGATAATTCCGTTCACAGTCACAACTACATTCAGAGTTGTGATCAGGCTCATATCAATAGTGCCATTTACCGACTGAAGAAAAACATCCTTGATGCTGTTGATGTTCATCGGTTTGCCAGCATAAATGCTGTTTACATACTGAATTACCGGCGCTGATACAAGAGAGGCCACCGTGGCATCGGTCAGGTAATTAGCCCCTTCCGTAGACCACTCAAATTTTATGGTAACCAGTTGCTGCAGCGGAATGACGAACGGGATAACATAGTTATCCGGCCAGTCATTAATAGTGACAACGTTATTTCTCAGGTTAGGCGTTACTATGCCTCCACCTGTCCACGCGCCTGAGGCAGTGGTGTTAATGCCTATAGAGAAGGTGTGCGGGCTCAATACGGTAATGGTTAGTGACGCGTTATTAATGCCAGTCATGCCGGTTACACCAGCGATTTTTATAACCTGTCCTGTGCTGAAACCGTGGGTGATATCTGTCGTGACGACGCCAGGGTTTGCATTGGTGATCCCGGTTACATTCAAATCGGTCCCTTTCAGCCTGCTGATGTCGCCTGCTGATTTATAAATCGCCCCGGCCATCTCATAGATATCACCGCCACCACACATCACAATCCACGCATTACCGCTCTGAACGACAGAAACCAGTCGGGCCTGAACATTGCTCAGGTCGGTAAGCTTCTGCCGGATAAAACCAGGGTATCCCTGAACGGTCGACATCTGAGCTTCCCAGACGCGCTCGCGAAACTCGTAGTTAGTTTCTGGAGCCCCTCCTGGCGTTCCGGCAACAGGGTTTGTACAGGTCAGGGTGATATTCGACGGCAGACTGGTAAGTATCTGGTTAACAGATCCTGCGGGTACAGCCCATGACCCGGTATTTGTCGCAACACCGGTTACCATCGAACTGACACCTGATGACATAATTATTGTCGCGTCGGCGATCTGATAGGTATAGGTGCCATCACTGACCAGAAACCCCTGAGGCACTACGAATCCGGCGGGACCGCCAAACACCACCGGAACGGTTGTCGCCCCCTCGGTTTTTTGCTCGCTAATTCCTGACTGCTGCGCCAGAAGGTTCAGCATGTACATATTCGCTTTCAGCGGGCCAACTGAGTTTATGAGGTCGACGCGGATCTGATCGGCAATGAGCAGCGCGCCAACGTCGGTACCGACTATATCCTCAATCAGCGATCCCGGGAGGTCCGTAGTAATACCGGGTGATAACTCAGTGGCTCTGGAAACCAAATCTGCGCGCAGTTCTTCGGATGTTTTCGGCACTGGCCCGGCTGCGTCATAGCTTACGGACAAATCACTCATACGTTCACCGTTGTGATAATTTTAGAACCGGCGTTCGTTATCGCCGAAATGTTGTATACGGGCGGGTCATCACTCACCAGGGCGATCTGCAGCGATGAGAAATACTGGCTAAATTGCCGTTGAAGCCTGTCAACATAGTAGGTTGGCAGCACCTGCTGAATGACTGAGCTCTGCGCCGGAATGCCATTATTTGAAAAAAATGGTGACTCCTGCGGCGCTAGCTTCAGATTCTGGATCAGCGTCGTAAGATAGATGGAGTCGTTGAAGCCATTTTCATCCGGCACCACCGGCACCCACTTACCCTCTGCATTTCTCCCGTAGGTTCTCATTGCGTGATATTCCCGTTGAAAGTAGTGGTTGGCGCGCCAGTGTTCGCACCGCCATTTCCGTTTGTATGAGCATGCGCATTTAGCCATGCCACCAAGGCGGCCCAGCCAGTGTGCATAATCGCCGGGCTGGTGCTGGCGGTTGAGTCCTGCAACTTCCCGGCAGTCCCCGTGATGCTCCACATGCCCTGTGTAAGGGTTAGCACCGTGCTGCCGACTGTTACCTTAAACAAATCGACTGCCGCAATCGTCACGCTGTCAGGCGTTAACAGAAACGTCGTGTTGCTTCCCTGATCCCGGATGGTCACGCCCTCGGGCCCATAGATGGTAACAACGTTCCCGTCGACGGCTTCCCATTCCGTATTGCTGATCGGCAGGTATACCAGGGCGCTCAGGTTGGCTGGAGGGGTCAGGTCAGCGACACCGCCACCCTGCCCGCTTACGCCGCCTATATAGGTGTCGGCAGGAATGACAACGCCTTTGTCCCCAGGCTGCATTGGATAGCGGATGTACTGCGGGCCGAAAAGCGGAATGGTGACATCCGGGAAAATGTATGGCGTATCATGCAACTCGAAAGACACGGTGACCATGTTTCCCTGCCGCTCAACAATGCTGGCCGGCAGGATTTTACCGGCGGCCTGGAACGCCTCATTAAACTTCTGCTCCGCGAACCGGTTCATGTTCCGGCCGAAATTAAGCTTCTGGTCGACACTCATTTTGTCTTAACCGCCTCCGCCGGGTATGCCTCAATCACGGTGATCCACGCTTCAGCTGTTGGCTGCCTGCTGTTCCCCAGTAACCTAACCGATTGCACGACGAACTCACCGTTAAAGGCTGAGTCATCGCGAAACTGCGAATAAGAGGACGCCTGAATCATCGGCCTGGCCTTCTCAGGCATCAGGATGTGGTCACCAGTCTGCAGGTCTGCGCGCATGACACAGACGACACTGACAACCCCAAAACCGATCCAGGTTGGCTGACCGATCAGATCATTGAAATTTATCTGGACGGGGTTTTTGCTTCTTTCCGTCGCACTGATTTTCGATCCCTGATCTGGATGGTTAGCGTAATCGTTATCCCACACCCGGATTTCGTTGCCGTTCACCACGGCAATTTCCACACCCGTATAGCCAGGGTCTTTGATGCGGGACAGCGAAAATGCCCGTAGGTTTTTTGCCAGCTCAGCGAGGGAGCCACAAAACATGGGGCGATCGTAATTCAGCGTCAGCCTGTCACTGATGCTTATGTTCGGCGTAAAACCGCCCATCGTCATGACACATTGCGTCAGCGCTACGGAGAGTTTCTGCCCCATGGACCATGGCATGGTGAGCTGCAGAGGAACCATTTGCCCGCGGTTCGTGGTGTTAACCGGACCAGCGACAATTATGAAGTCCAGCCGTAACTCTGTACCCTGCCAGTTGCCGAACACCTGAAAAATGGTTCCCTCAATGGCAAGCTTTTTATCCCATACGCCCGCCAGCGGCAGTCCTTTCGACATCCCAGCAAAGATCTGAATTCGCTTACCGTAAAGGTTCTGTCTGGCCTGCTGCATGTCTTTTGGGCCTATACCCCATACAGTCAGGTGCGTTTCCCCTGCTGGCGTGGATTCACCAAAGCGCATGATGTCGAATTCCACCATCAGCGCGCCGGGGTTATAGACTCCATTCTTCAGGCTGGAATATTGCTGGATTAAGGTGTCGCCATCAAAAATGTTAATTTCGTAATAGCGCATCAGCTCGTTACCTCAATCTGCCCGTTCTTTTCACGCCAGATCATGGTTGTCGATGTGAATACCCCATTCAGAAGGTTTATCCCCCCCGAAGATGTTGATCCTACAACGGCAGTATTCAGAACCGGTTTGCCGGCGCTGTTAGTGACCAGCAGATACCAGCGCTGCGCGGCAATATTCCACTTTATCTGGCAGGTGTAGACCGTTCCGTCCAGAACTGGCGAGAACGTCATACTCTTCCTCTCAAGCCCGGTAAACGGATAATTGACGGTGCTCATATGCCAAATACCCCCTGCAGCTTGCCAATCACGCCCGTGATCGACTCGGTTACCGAACCACCAAGCGATGTGTTACCAAGAGCACTGACAGTGTTTGTCCATGCGCTGCTGTTGTTCTGGTCACCGCCATCAATTTTGCTGAGGAAGCTGTTTACGGCCTGGTCAGCTGCGGTTTCAGTAATTAGGGGTTGCTCAAAATCCCAGAGCCACGACCGCTGAGGAAGCGGGTCATTACCGGTAGAGCTGTCCTTAACCGTTTTCAGGATGCAGTTGTTGTATATCAGCGAAGGGGTGGCAACGATGTAAGTCCCGCCCAGGTTGGCATGTGCATGAAGCACCGCCTGCAGTGCGCTCAGAGTAACAAGCTTTGTCATGGCTCCGGTATTCTCGTTCACTGGCGCATCCATCATCAGGCTGACCCTCAGCGGCTGAGCCAGAAGCGCGTTGGCCGCGACTGTCTGGTTAGCAAATGGATATTTAGCAATGTCGTAGTCGACCATTGTCGAGCCCAGAACAGGCCGCCAGTGGCAGAAATATTTGTCCAGATCGGTAAGGTTGATTGCCCCGCCGAGCAGCCCGGTCACAAAGCTGGCGCTCTGGGTAAGCGCAACTATGGGCAGCATGCCGCCGGGGATAGCCTCCGCAACTCCATTGCAGAGGATAACCGGGGAGATTTCAAAACCAAGCCGATAAAGCTCACGAGTAAATGCCATAATCATCGAACTCCGAGTTGTGAACTGGAAACAACGGCATTCCCGCCTGTGTTGTTGTAAACGACCATTCCAGAGCCATTACCCTGAAGCCCTCTATCAACAAGCTGCTGCAGCAGTTGATTGGTCTTATTCGTGTTTTTGGCTACCTCAGAGTTATCACCGCCACCAGCAACTGCAGGAGCAGATTTTGAACCCTGCATCGCTGCGTACTGCTCGCGCAGTGTTCCGCTGGTGTTGCTGAATACCTGCATTACCGCATCTTCACTTACGCGGTTTCCGGCACCTTCTTTTGATGACATGCCCGATATCAACTTCGCAAGGATTGACGGGTCATTGAGATTAAGCGCTTCTCGCGCACCAATGCCGGTGCTTTTCACCAGATGGCGAATATATGCTTCGGTATCGTTCTCGTTCGATGGCGCCCATTTTTTGGCTATATCGCTGATGGTATTAATACCGCGCGTGCCGAAAATCTGGAGTTGTTTTGCAGACGCCAGAACACCTTCATCCAGTGTCGGGAATACCGCGAAATCACCGCTTTTGGTGTTGTGGGTACCATACCCTTCAGCCCAGCGAAGATTGGTTGGGTTATTGAACCGATCGGCAATCGTTCTCCCCTTGGCTGTGACGTCTGCTGGCGTTGGGTCTACCGGTTTAACGTCACCACTGGAAAAGAATCGCTTAACACCTTTCAGCCAGCCCCACACTCTCGGGTCATCTTCAGAGCTTGGTGTATAGGTCTTTCCTGTTTCGGGATCGGTAACTTTCTTATCGCTAAGAATTGAGGATCCTTCTTTCACATCAGCGACTGAAATGCTGGTTTTACCAACAACCCAGTCATAGACCTTCCCGATAAGCGCACCAAGCTTTTCGATGCCAGCCATGAAGCTGTCAACGTCCTTGGTAAACTCTGGCGATGCGAGATATTTCCCGAATCGCTCTATGCCGCCGGCCAGACCGTCAATCCACTTACCCAACTCCGGAGACTGCAGCACCGTATCAATGGCACCGGCCAGCGCGTCAGAAAGCTTGCTCAGTTGCGGGGTAAGCGGGCCAAGACCGCGCACAAACGTATTGCGGATGCTCTGACCACTGTAATCCAGCTGGACGTTGAAATCCTGCCACTGCCGAGCCTGCTGGTCGGTGATCTGCAGTAATTTTGCGTCCTTCTGCGCCCGGCGTTCCATCGCATCGATTTCTTCATCGCTCATGTTTTTAAAGCGATTCAGGTCATCCAGGCTGAAGAAGTTCGTCAGACCGTAGGCGTTTGCACCCTGTAGGGTGCTGCCGTTTTTGACAAAGATGTCTCGTGCGTTGCGAATCAGCTGCGGCAGAAGTTTTGCCGGGTCCTGGTCAGGGTTATTGATCCCCATGGCCTGGAACTGCCATCGCTTTGACAGATCCATCTGGCTGTCGCGGATAGCGCCCAGCGTGCCAGTCGGGTTGCCGAGAGCTTTCTGATAGTTAATGGCTGTGGAGTCCAGCGCGCCGATGCTCGTCCCGATCCCGAGGGAGGTGAATCGCTGAGACCCGGTCGTGGCCGCCAGTCGGTTAAGACCGAAAAGACCGCCTACGCCCAGCACGCCAGTGAACAGGCCAACGATGCCACCCCATGACAGCAGGCTTGTGGTGGCATCCCTGATGTGCCCAGCCAGCGATTTCGCGTCCTTCGTGGCATCACTCAAAAAACCCTTTGAAGAGCGGGCTTTCTTGTTGAAGTCTTCCTGACTTTTGTTTGCCCTGTCCAGACTGTCGGTGAGCCGATCGAGGCCGCTGTTTATCGACAGAATGGCGCTGGCCCCCTCAGAGAATGCCTTAGCCAGAAGGTCGCCTTCTGCTTTCGCTTTTGCCGTCTCTTTGGTGGCATCTGTCGCGCCATGCGCCAGCCCCCTCCATGCCTCAGGTAGTTCCTCAAGTGCGGCCTGATATTCTTTAAACTTCTCCATAAATGAGACAAATTTGTCGTCATTTACGTCAATATCGACAATAGACTTAGCCACCATTGAAGGAACCCCTGTCTTTTAGCGCGGAAATGATGTATCGCTGGCGGTACTGCGCCGGGCTGGCGAACTCTTCGCCGGTGATTTCCCTGATTACCCGCCAGAATCCCTCATTCGACGCCCAGTCTAGGAGGGTATATATGACGTTTCCTGCTGGGCATTCTGGATCTGGGTATCGCCAGGAGGATTCGACGTCTGCAACGAATCGCGAAACGCCGTAACGCTCAATGATTCGAGTCGCCCACCGTACATACCGATCACTGACCCCACCGTCGGCGCAATCAGTTGAGCCTTCTGAATGGCAGAGGAAACCATAAAAAAAACCACCTCGCCTTCGACTTCGCGGTATTCATCTGGAGAAATGATCCCCTGCTTCATGGCGGCATCAAAAGAGGTTGTTTTCCATGCCCCGCCATCGTTCCAGATAACGGATGTAAGGCGTTGGATCTCGTCGACGATAGTCGGCCCCTGTTGCCCCTGCTCAGCGCTCAGATCCTGCTCACGCTTGAGCTTTTTGCGAAGCATCATTGCCGCAACTCGCGCCGCGCCCAGGCCGCCGACCTGTGAGATGAAGTTGGTGAACAGGTTGCCCAGCAGCAGACAGTGCTCTTCCACCACCTCATACGGGAACGGGGTCACATGCAGGTACACGATTGATCCGTCTTCCCGGGTGATGTTTGTTACCAGGTTGAGCTTTTTGTCAATTTTCACAATCAGACCCACATGTTGTCGTTAGCCAGGATATAACCGCTGATAGTCACCACGTACCCGGCATCCATACCGGTAAACGGCAGCTCGTTGAAGTTCACCAGATAAGCGTTAAGCACGGTGAAATTACTGAGCGTGTTCGCGTCAGGGGTGATCACCACCTCGCCCAGTGCCGTATCGGTGGCGAAGCGGTTTTTGTAGCTGTCGCTCAGGCCCTGCGTGCGCAGCAGATGGACGGTGACAGTCACCTGCTGATATGGAGCCTGGCTGCCTACGGTGCCGGTCAGCGTCGGGATAATGTCCGTCGCCGGGCCGTCAGGACGCATGCTGATGGCGTCCTTGCCAAGGTAAGAGGCGGTGATGTTCAGCGCCGGAACGTCAGTTACTGACACCGCGCCGCGTACACGATTGAGGAATCCCTGCGGTACTAATGGGTTTGCCATTTTTTACGCCCCTACAAAGTTGGTTACGTTCACGTTAAACGTGATGGATTCGAAGCCGCGGCGCGGCGTCATTACGGCACTCAGTCCAGCGTATTTTCCAGCGGCGTAATCGGACGGATTCAGGCTGGTGTAATTCGCGAACGGCACGGCGTTAATTACCGCGTTTCCGGCATACGTGCCCTTTTCGTACTCGGAATTGAAGTCCTGCTGCGTCAGCCCGGTACCAATCACTCGACCCAGGATCAGGCCGTAACTGATGCCATTGCGCAGCGTCTTCAGTGCGCGGCGCTGCAGGCGGTCGATACCGTTCTGCTCGTAGTACAGCGGGTTAACAGTGGTATTTGACCCGTTGATGATTTCGTTTGCCAGATCGAGCTCGAGGTTGATTGCAGTCCACGCCACTGAATACCAGTAGTTGAACGGATTACCGTCCAGCATGTGGCCTGCCACCAGCATTTTGTTGCTCAGCCCACCTTCCGCGGCAGTGCCTACGTAGTTGATGCTGTTGTCCTGGAGCTGTTTAAGCAGCGTGCCATTACCTTCGACAGGATACTCTGTAACCCCGTAACCAAATCGGTACGCCATCGGCGGCACCATGTTTGACGAGCCAGGGTCGTTTGCCAGAGAGGACTGGAACGGGAACGCCATGGAAAACTCGCCTGCAGGGATGTTTGGCGATTCCACGCCTGCACACACAGATTTGTTCTTGGTAGCGACCCAGTCCGGATAAGTGGCTGTCGTAGTGGTGATGAAGAAATAAACCAGTGACGCCGGGCTGGTATACAGGCCAGTCAGGGTTTTAAACGTCGGCTCGCCGTCCCACTCGCGCGGCACCAGATACGAGAAGAATTTCTGGTAGGTGTTACCCAGCGAAATATCCTCATCGATAAAGTCAGACAGCGATGCTACTGCAGCAGAAACAGACACATCACCCAACTCCAGCACGTAGACCGCGCGGGTAGTTCCCTGGGCCCAGAACGTGGTGTTCATCTCGATGATTTCGTTTGCCGCTACGGTTTTCACCGTACCCATAACTGTTGCCGTGCCAGGGTCTGTCGCCAGCGGGTAAGTGAAGGCGGTAGAAGTGGTCACAGTGGCGGTGACCGCGCGGTTATAAGCAGACGGGGTAACGCTTGACACCACCAGGGGAATAGTGTCCCCAACGGTCCATCCATGCGCTGCGGACAGGGTAACCGTGACCACGCCAGTTGCCCAGGCAATAGTTGAAATGGTTTTTGCTGGTGAGGTAATAGCCTTCAGATCGTCTTTAGTTGTCAGGAGCTGATACTCGCCTGCAGCCAGGGTTGTTCCGCCCATAGAGATAATCGCGCCGGATTTAAGCAGCTGAGAGGGCTTCGGTGGATTGGTCACCGAGACGTTAATGTTAACAATTGCCATTTATTTATTTCTCCGGGTAAATGGACGGAATCGCTGACGTGATCAGCTTGCGCGCGACGTTCCGCATGCGCTGCTGGTAATAGTTGACTTTGAACTTAATGGTTTTTCTCATGGCGATGATGTTCAGCTCGTTCTGCGTGACGCGCTCGTCCTGAACGACAGGGATATTCATCACGCCCATTTCCGCGTCATCGCCGAGCGTGTACTGCTGCACGTACCTGAGGAAATCCTCAACCCCGGCATTGCGCAGGCCAGTGATAGATATCGTCACATCCTCGGAAACCAGCTGATACTGGTTCTGCTGCTCATCAAGATAAAAGCTCCCGGCGATCGGCGCGGTGTTGCTGCACTTCACCGTTGCATACGGCGGAGACAGGTTCTGCGTCGACAGCATGGCCGGGAACATCGGCATGTACTGGCTCAGCGCCAGCCATACCGGCAATGAGCTCGAAACCACAACATCTGACAGGTCGATATCGTCGGCAGAGTTGATGATCTGCGATCGCATGTAGGGGAAGATTGCCTCCCCTGTGTAGTGGTAGAGGTTGGCCGGCTCGTTCAGCCCGGTGCGCCGGGAGAAGGAAAACTGGATACCGAAGAACTCGCCGATATACAGGACATCAGATCCGATATCGTTGAACGGGTCGATATCCGCCTGAGCGGTAAACGTCACGACGTTCCGGTCATAGAGCTGCTCATCGTCCTGGATGGTTTCGGTCGTCAGGTGCAGATAGCCCTTAACGTCAACTGTATCCGGCTCGCTGCTGGGGTCGTCTGACAGAACAGAAGCTTTCACCCAGAAGACGAAACCATCGAGGGGCAGCACCTTGCGGATATACTTCGTGAACGTGACCACCTGAAAGCGGCTCAGGTCATCAAGACCCTGCGTCAGCGTGGCGTTAAGCTCTGTTTTTGCAGTCTGCTGCAACTCACTCAGGGAAGGCATTCAGCACCCCGCTTACCCAGGCGCGCATCGCGGCCTGATAGGTTCCGGTATCAATGAATGACGGACGCGGTGGCCCTTTTTTGTTTTTGAATCGCCGGGATATACCATCCAGCGCGCGGCGCGTAGGCACGCCCGGCAATCCGTTCATTTCCGTGTTGTCGAGGAAGGCCACAAACAGGTCATGGATCCGGGACATCGACTCTGCCAGAGGGTCTTTGGCTGGCGGCGCGCCGGCCATCATATTCTCAAGCGACGCGGCCATGTCATTCGCCATCAAGTCAGCGATGTCTTTGCTGTACCTGTCTAAAAACGTCTGCATGATCTGGTACTTTTCCTCCAGATACTCGGCGACGTCTCCGGTCGTGGTGTTTTCGTCCTCATACGGGACATCAATCACCCCCAGGTGGAAGGTGATCATGACAGCCCCCACAGGCTGCCGAACTGCTGGGCAATCATCAGGTACCGGCGTCCCCACGGGTCCTGCAGCATCTGCAGGTCAGCCAGCGACAGGTCCTTGAAGAAGTCCGGCACCAGGCGCTGAGCGCTGGTTGAGTTATCCCCGGCGCCAGTAATTACGCCAGCCTTGAAATTATTCAGGCCATACTCTTTCCTGAACTCAGCAAATACCGATTCGGTACCGTAGTTGACCAGGAAAGACGCACCCAGGTTGTACACGGCAATGGTGTACAGGTTCGGCGTGACGCACGCGATATCAGGGTTTACCCACTCAACCGCGCCGCCATACGCCAGGGTGAAAGACGGCGAGTCGTCTGGAACCTGCGCGGCGGTCACGCCCATGTCAGTTCGAACGAATTCGATGAATCCCGACAGGCTCGTTGTCATTTTTTCTTTCTCCCGGATTGTTCAGTCACGATTGTTTCGTTAACCGTCGGGGTGTCTTCGCTGTCTTCGCGGCCTTTCGCCTGCTCAGCGCTGACTTCCATCTCGCCGGAATAGCCGGTACCGCTTTCGCGCAGCGCGCTATCCAGAGCCGCTACGGATGCCTGGCGGCGACCGTGGGCGCCACGGGTCAGGTGAATATCGTTATCGCGGATTGCTTTTTCGATTACCGACGCTGATACAGGCTTGTTCAGGCTGTAGCACAGGCCGACAAACGCCTGGCTCTGGTCGATTTTGGTCGAGTCAACCAGGCCATAAACCTGGTGATGCTGCACCACTGCATCAACTTCATCAGTTGAGCCATCCAGCACCATCATCTGATCGCCGTGGTTAATAGGGATCTGAATAAGGCGGCCGGTCTCCAGCTTGCGATAGGCGAAAATCTGGCGCTGCTTGGTGGTGTTAGCGATATAGAGTTTCATTGGTTACCCTCGTAAAAAAGCCCCTGCTGAGTCTCCCCGGCAGAGGCTTAACCAGATCAAAGAATGGATCAGGCGCTGTACGCCATGGACAGGATGGTGATTGCTTCAGGACGAACTGCCCAGCCTGCGGTAGAGCGCATTTCGGACAGAACATCGATGGCACCACCAGCGATCGGCGTCGGAATCTCACGCGGCGCGGCCATGTCGGTAAACATCAGCGCGTTCGCGGCAAGAGACGGGGTCAGCTTGGCGAATTCGTTGGTGTTCACAGTCGAGTTGACCATTGGCACTTCGACCTCAGGGATGGTGATTACCACCGCGTCGGTACCGCCAGCGCCTGCGCCGATAAGGGTATCGTCATACACCCAGTCAACCTGGACGTTTGCGCCTTTCAGCACTTCTTTCACCGTGCCGCCGACGGTGTCAGTACCACCACCAGGACGCTGGTAAGAAGTCAGCTGAACGATCTGCTGAATCTCCATGGCACCGAGAACGCGCTGCGGCCCCAGGATAACGACGCGCTGCTGGCGGCCCAGCTGCATGGTGCGGGTCAGTGCGGCCTGTACGTGGCCCAGCAGATATACCGCCATCTGGCCGTGGTCATAGGTCAGCACAGTGGTATTGCCGTTGCTGTCCGGAGGCAGGGACTCGGTGGTCGCGCCAGCGGTGTTCAGCAGGCCTTCACCGCCAGCAGGGTTCATGCCGTACAGCAGAGCAGAGCGCAGCTGCTGGAAAATGCCCTGACGCATGCCCAGGCGCTGCGCTTCCGGCAGTGCAAAGTTCCAGTTACCGGCAGCGGCCATATCATGGTGATCGTAGATACCACGGCAGCGGAACAGGTAGGTTGGGGTTGAAATCATCTTCGCATCCAGCGCCACGCTCGGCAGCTGGTTACCGTTACCGGACTGGCTGGAAGTGGTCTGGGTGCGAATGTCCAGGCGGCGCATGTAGACGTACTGATCGCCTACGCCGAGACGGACTTGCGGGTTACCGCTGGCGATGGTTTCAAACGCACCTGACGCCTGCTGGTAACCAATGATCATCTCCGGCGCGATATACGACGGATTGACGATGGTGTAGCTGGGGGTAATTGCAGCCATTTAATTCAGCTCCCGATTAAAGTAAGACCAGCGCGCAGCTGTCGGTGTTGTTCCAGGTCAGGAAGCCCGTCGCGCTGTCATAGCTGACAGTCTTGGAGTTACCTGATTCGATGGCGAGCACTTTTACCGGCAGCGTGATGTCGGAAAGCGTAACTGCGCCGATGGTGCCCTGCGTGGTTGCAGCGCCGCCTGGTGCAGTTGCCGGTGCATAGGTAAAGGTTGTTGAGCTTGGAACAGACAGCACTACCACAGTGCCGTTGTACGCCGCAGGGGCAACGCCGCTGATTTTCACGTACTGACCAGCAGTAAGGCCGTGTGCCGATGCGGTGGTAGCCGTAGCCACGCCAGAGGCATAGGTCACTGCAGTTGTCGCAATATCAGAACCAGCGAAACCGGCCGCCGCCGCGGTGGTGATCTGGTTGTTCACGAAGTCCCAGGCCAGCGGAGTTTTCACTGAAGCACCATTGGTGCCCAGCGCAACAACCTGCGCAGATGCCTTCAGCGGAACGCGCATGTTGGAACCCAGGCGGTAGTAAGAAACGCTCATGCCTGATGCGTACAGCGGAACCGGAGACTGAGGTGTGGTCAGGCCGTTGTGAGCCTGATTGAAGACAGTGAAGCCTTCCAGCTCGGCAACAGACACAGCGCGACGGATGTAAGAACCGCGCGGGCTTGAACTGGTGCCAGGCAGAAGCTCAGCAACCGGCAGGCCGCCCCACAGAGGTTTGGTTTCGGTTGCCGCCACAGTGCCCGCCGCCAGATTAAAGCGGTTAGCCGGGTCATCGAGCGCCACGCCCTGGATATAACCGTCGGACTGCACACCGAAGGAACCCAGCGCGTTCGTGGTTGCCATCGGGTTAAGAGATAAATTAGCCATGCTTGAGAGCTCCCGTTAAGCCTGGTTGTTGAAACTGGTGACCTGACGCTTGCCGGACTGGAACGGAGCCCAGGTGGCAGCAGGATCGCCTTCGAAGGTGCTGATCTGGCGACCGGTCGCATCAGCGCGTTTAATTTCGCGCAGCATGCCAGGGCCAACAGACAGGCTTGCCGATTTCTGCGCGTCGGCGTAGATCGTCTTCTCGGCCACGCTCAGCAGGGCTGAGTCAGCGATAGAGGACAGGTCGACGGTTTTGAAATCAGGCGAATGCTCCTGAAGCTGGATCATCAGGCGGCGGCGATATGCCAGCGGCTTTTCACCAGACAGCGGTACCGGCGCGCGCTTGCCGAAGCATGAGAACACGCTATCAGCCTTCACCTGTGCATCGGCGACTTCGTTGCGCTCTTCATCGCTCAACTCGGTTGGGATGCGGGAGCGCAGGTCGGCGATCTCCTGGCGCAGCTGAGAGTCAGCTTTTTCTTTCGCCATACGTTCGGCCTCTTCGGCGTCGGCCTTCTCTTTGGCTTCAGCGTCTGCTTTTTCTTTCGCGGCTTTCTCTTCCGCGTCAGCTTTGGCTTTCGCCTCTTCGGCCTCTTTTGCCTCAGCATCAGCCTTTTCTTTCTTGGCTGCTTCTTCGGCATCGGCCTTGGCCTTCAGGTCTGCTGCTTCTGCGTCAGCCTTAGCCATGCGTGCGTCAATCGCCTTATTGATTAGCGCTACGATTTTTTCCTCGTCCATCTTTTCAGCCTCGTTTGGAATGGAATCAGATTTAACACCAGTAGGGGCAAGGAGCTTGTCCCATACGCCCTGTTCACAAATTGCAACGTGGTCGAGCAATACCGGGGAACCTTCCACCAATAGAGGCTGACCGTCGATTTTGATGATTGAGTCCTGCATTTCGCTGTACGTGACGGTTGGTGAGGTACTCAGCTGCCGTGTCGCCATAATTTCGGCGGCTTCAGCGTCGTACACCCGGGCAATAGCCCAGACCTCGCCATTATCAGCAACCCAACTGTTCGTCAGGGTGCCGATAACACGCTTCGCAAATTCATCGCTATCGAGCTTGTTTTTCTCCGGGTGCAGCCAGATAAGCGGTACACCGGCAACTCGCTGGAGAAACTCTGGAGTGAGATAGTCGTCCGGGTTACGGAAGGCCATCTGTTGATCTGCAGAGCGCCAGGTAACCCCTGTTCCGGTTACCCGGATGGCGAACATCCACATGTTGATAAAGAATTGCGGGCTGCTTAGCGTCCCGTCAGCGATGAGCGCGGCCACCTCGGTTTCATTGAGCGCCTGCTGCGCCAGCATCTCAGCGAAGGGCTGATGAAGCGGTTTGGGCAGATCGTCAATGTGGAACCATCCGGCGGCCAGCGATTCGTCGTTAAGCTTCGCCTCGAACCTCTCCGGCACCTCAGCGCGAAACGTCAGATAATCGCCGTATACGCTGTGTGGAGTGAGCTGGCCATCGTACTGATAACCAACCTCTTCCAGCACCTCGCGGCGCGCGGCATCAATAGCCAGCTCGCCAGGCTCTACCGTGCCGCCAGGCGGGCACCACGTACCATCATCCGAGCGCTGGATCAGGAAGACGAACTTACCCTGACGGAACATTATCCCGCTGCCAAAAATAGCCACGTTTTAATGCTCCTATGCTGCTTTCTTCATCGACTCCATGAACTTCTGCCCCTTCTGGGTCAGCATGTATTCAGGAATGCTTCGGAGGTTGTAGATGTATGTCACGTAGCACTGGCAAAAAACCTCTTCGCCTGGCTGAGTGATTTCGTCCAGGTAGCCGGCAGGACCTGCTTTCACGTACCCGTTTTTTTGCGCCCAGTTCCCGCGAATCAGGTAATACAGCTGATCGCGTTCCTTGTGGTCTTCCCGGAAGTCATAACCCGGACGCCGCCAGTGGCTGTGCCATATCGCTGCAATCGCGTTATTGCTCGTTGCGATCACGTTGTCGATGTTGGCTATCAGCTTATGGTTCTGGTCGATCATCACCCGGCGCGCTTCATAGTCCACCTTCTCGGCGGCCTTCTGAATGTGCGCTGCCGTCTCCCGCATCGTTCCCTGAATACCGGTCAGCGCGATGCTGTCGGCAGAGGGAATGCTGCTGGCCCAGCCGCTAAACCGCGACAACGTGGTGTCGATGGCTTTTTTGCGGTTGAGCTGGATTAGGTCAGCGCTGGCGAGGATCCGCCTGTCGAGCTCAGTCCTAAGCTTCGGCTCAAGGTAGTTGAGCGTAAACCGGGATATGCCCTGGTGGCGCTTCAGCGCGCCAGCGCGACCAACCTGCAGGTCGTAAGCTTTCGTCAGGTTGCGGGTGACCATCTCCATGTAGTCATCGGCGGTTTCGCTTTCGGCGGCCTGGCGGATAATCGCCTGCCAGCGTTCCAGCTCTTCCCGGGACGAGTAGCCGTTGCGGAGAAAGAACTTCACCGCGTCTCTCACTGTTCGGGTGAAAGTGTTCATAGCATCATCCCGCCGCCAGGCTCTTCAGCTTTCGGCGGCACCGGCGGTGGGTTATCTTTCAGCGAGTCGTAATCGAGATTAAGCCGCTGAGGGAAGAGGTTCTCGTTTGCGTTGGCGTTTTCACACGCCCACTCGATTAGCGTCGCGCGGTTTTCCGGGTCAGCCGTGAGCTGCGGCAGCACCACTTCCAGCATGCTGACGATAGCCTTAAACCGCGTTTCGTCGACCTTCACCTTCTCGCTTTCCGGCTCTTTCAGGGAGGACGGCCAGCGATATTCGAAGTTGTTTATCCAGCTCGCGAAATACACGCTGTAGGTGTTTTTCAGCTCCGGGAAGTCAGCACGCAGCGACTGGAAGAATTCAATGCTCCAGGCGCGGTACTGGCACACGCGGATGAAGAACGCATAAAGCGGGTCCAGCCACTCGCGGATGTTGTCGATGTACACCGCTACAGCGCGTGCATCTTCAGTGCCTTCACCGAAGCCCTGGGCGAACGTCTCGGAGTTGAGGATGATTGCCGGCATGTCAGCGGCGGCGGCCACGTTCTCGAGAATGTGCTTACGCGCAGAGTCGAGAGGCTTTTCCAGGTTGCTCAGGTCGATTGACTCAATTCCATCTTGCGGGCCAATCTGCAGAACTTCTCCTGTTTTCCCTCGCTTCAACATCATGCGCTTCATTCCGCCAAGCGCCTGCATGACTTTGTTAACGACCGCGCCAGCACCAGCGATTTTCGTCACCAGCAGACCGCCCTTCACCGCAACCATGTCGTCGGTACGCATGGTCTGAATGAAGGATTTCAGCGGGAAAAGCGCACGCTGATACACACTGCGTCCGGTGAACCCGAACGCCGCAGGGTTGTACGCGAGATAAATAGGATCTTCGTTCTGCGCGACTATGCATCGCGATTTGTGGTATGGCTTGCCAGCCACACGAATGCCTTCGATTTTCTGGAAGTCATGGGCGTTTGGGTCCTGGTTCAGCACGATACTGCCCGCGGTATTCAACGGATCGAGAATGTTAAAGCTGACGTTGTGCTTGTACAGCGTGCGGTAGTCCAGCGATTCATTCGGCTCCTGGTTATCCACCAGCATTGCTATCGCTGATACGCCGTAAATACGGGCTATGCGCGCGGCGTTGGCGATGTGCTGGTTCGCACCCATCTCTTTCCATTCGCGCTCGAACGCGTCGCGCAGGCGCTGCTCAAGGCCGTACGACTGGGCAACATGCACGGTGCGCGGCTCATTCATCGCCATTTTAATCGGGCGATCCACCATCTTTCCGCCCAGGGGGTGGAAGAGATAAATCGTCTTGCAGGCCTGATACCCAGCCGAGGAACCAGGCTGAATATCGTCGCTGTCCAGCAATGCCATCAACTCTGGAGAGCAGCTGCCGATTTCGAAATCGTCTTCGTTCATTGGTTCTCTCGTCAGATTGCGTCGCCGCTGCCGAAGGCGATGATCAGCCCGTAGGTGTAATCATCGAGCAAATCGTCGGCGCGCTTGTGCGCGTTCTTATCGGCAAGGTGGAATCGTGAAACCTGCTTGTGCAGATGGTTTGCTGTTTCGCCCTTGAAGACGGCCGTCTTCTCGTAGGCGTATCGGGATATTTTCGCCAGCCCGCGGTAGTGATAACCGGAGGCCATAATGGCGCGCTCGTCCTTTCCTTTGCTGGTCAGGGCGGACTCAATTTTGTTGACCGGCCATCCCAGGCTTTCTCCTTTCTGCAGGAGGATGCTGCCCATGCTGGCGTCTTCGATGAACACACCAAGGCTGCCGTTGATGGCTACACACTGGCCGGAAAGCTCGTTGAGTCGGTCGAATACCGACGGCATCCACGTTTCCAGCAGCGCGCCGTCAATCTGCACCACATCCCAGTCCAGAATGGTGAGGCGCTGAATGCCGGGTCTGGTGTCGACGGCGTAATACACCACCGCCGTACCGTCATGTTCTGATCCACCTTTGACGGCGGTATCCATGACAGCGAAGACGGCCTGGCACATTTCAGGGTAATCGACAGGCTGATCCTGATTTTCACCCTCGAACCATTTGCGGACGTCGAACAGCGAAGCGGCAGACCAGTCGACGAACTCGGCCAGAAACTCCTGGCGGAACACGCGCGGGTCGTTGTTGGCCCTCACCTTCTCCAGTTCCTCAGGAGGAACGAAGGGGTTGGATGACGTCGGAGCATGATGCTCATGGAAGCCGAGGTCTTTGTTATGGCAGATGGCATAGAAGAAGTTTTCTTCGTCCACACCGTCAGGCGTTGAGAATACGTAGGCCCGGCCTTTTGTCGTCAGTAGCGTCGGCTTAATCGACTTCGGCCAGATTTCCTTCAGCATTTCAGGCGACTTGGTAAACGCCGCCTCATCGATCAGGATAATTTCGTACTCACGACCACGACCGGCCAGTTTGTTGTCGTTGGTGACCCAGAAGTCAATCTTCCCGCCGTTCTTCAGCAGCAGGCGCTTTTCCTGCCGGCTGAAGCTCTTTTTCAGCGGCAGCAGGATTTCTTCCAGCTTGTCGTAGATCTCCTGGTACTGGCGATACTCGGCAGTGAAGATACCGACCCGACCGCCCAGCTCGATATCCATGCCCGGGCGCCGGAACTGCGACGTTGCGTAGGTCACCGCAGCGCTCGACAGCATGAAGGTTTTCCCCCAGCGTCGACCACAGCGAACCGCATTCAACTGGTGATCCCAGGAGTCAGACCAGACCGTTAACTGCCCGTTGTGTAGCGTGGGTAGGTAAATGTCGGCCATGATTTATCTTCCCGGGATTGGTAGCGAGTTATGCACGACGATCGCGTTATCCTTGTCACCGTCTTTCAGCACATCGATTTCGAGCTCAACCTTTTCGGTCGCGGCTTCGCGGTAAGCGGCATCAACGCGCTGTTTGATAATCGCCGACTTGGTGTACTCCAGCGACTCAATGCGCGCAGTGTTGCGATGCATGGCTTTCTGCGCCTGAGAGATGAGGTCATGCAGATCTTTGGCCTGCTCGCTGTCGGCTGTCTCCAGCTCTGTCTGCCAGCGCCCGATATTCTCCGCGGCTGTCAGGCTCGCCGCACGCAGCCAGAAAAGCTCATCGTCGAGCGTGAGCATCTGGGCATCTTCGGTGATAGCGTCAGAGAGCAGCATCCGGCGGCCGTAGCCACCGTGCTTGAGGGCATACTGATTGCCAGGCTGGAATGGCTTTATAGGTGGAGCGTGGCGGGAGCCTCGAATAGGTTTCGCGCCTGGGGAAATCTCACCATCCTGCGAATCGCATTCTTCTGGCTTGGCCTTGTTATGCTCACGTTGCGATTTATTAGGCTTCTGCGAATTCGCACTTTTTTTCGCATTTCCTTTCTGCGAATTCGCACCATAACTCGTTACCTTGATATAGCGCTTCGCACTTGAGTAATTCAGTCCCTGCGCTTCGCACCAGTCTCTTGGGGAAATGCCGGTTTTGGCATGCTCGGACAGGAACCGTTTTTGGAGGTCTCCCCAGTCCGGTTTTGCCATGTTGAATCACCTGCTGTTTGACATTATCGAAGCCCCTCATAGAGAAGGGCTCCTGTAATGCCCAGTCAGTCCTTAATGAACTCTTCCGTGTGAATGCCGATTTCACCAGTAAGCAGCTGAGCACTGGTTGCGTCGATGCTCACTGATGTATGAGGGTTGGCGTTTTCGTTAAGCCATTTGATTACCGGATTCACTACGTCTTCGAAGGAGGAGCTGCGAGCCTTATTAACGTCGGAAATGTGGCAGTCACCAAGGCATGGGCCTTTATCGGAAAAACAGTTAACGCAGGAATGATCGTGGATTTTCTCAGGGACGCTAAAAGTCTCATGAAAACCATGGCCTTCTTGGTACCAGCGCCAACAAGCGCGATATTCATAATCGACCGCCTCGTCATGCAACTGCCAAAGCAGATCAGGATTGCTAATGAGCTCATGGCAGATTTTAGGCTGATAGCCTTCCCCAATGGCCTGCTTGATATATTCAATCATGGCCTCGCGTGAGGGTGGCTTAGTCTGCTCTTCCTGAGTCCCGTCAGTTTCATCATCATATTCAAACACCGGGAAGCAACGCACACTGTCAACGAGGTGGTCACGAAAGATACGGGTTTCCAGCGAATCGGGCGCTGTAAACAACTCAATATTTACTCCGGAACCGAGGTTAATTTTCGGTTTATCTTTCGAGTACCCCTCAAACAACAGGCTTTCGACCAGATTGTGGGCGTTGATAATGCCGGGAAGCTTGCCGGAAGGCTGAGAAAGCTGCAGAAGCTGAACTTTCCAATACTTGATAACTTTCATGCTGTTTTCCTTTAGATGTGAGCCTGTCGTACAGGAACGCCGCCCGAGAGAGGTCGCCACCTTTAACGGCGTTCCTCAGGCTCACGACTGAAAGACTCTCGATGGTTTGCGTGTACGATACGCATAAAAAAGCCCCGCTATTGCGAGGCTGTTATTTCAGGCACTGCGTGGTGATGTATTCCTGCAGCGCCCTCAAGGCTGTTTGGTCGCTGACGATTCCGGACCGGATACCGAGAACGTTTCGTCCAGCAACTGCAGAGAGTTCGACGGTGGCATCATCGCCCATGCCGGAGGCGCTGGAGGTTTCGGCTGAGGATGGCATAGGGCATTTTCCTTTGACGAACACCCGACCACCATTATCAAGCTTGCGCTGCAGAGCATCATTTTCAGCTTTTGCATCGGCTAGCTCCTTCGTGTATTTGGCGTCCAGTGCAGCAACATCACGCTGGCGGGTCTGCATGTCTTTGATGGTGTCGTTAGCCATGCGGACACTCTTGGTGGCTTTATCTCGCTGGTCTTTGTAGGTAATGGCGTTGTCGCGGTAGTGGTTCACGAGGAGCGCCAGCACGCCGATTAACGCCACCACAATCAGTTGCAGCCAGTAACGCCTTAGCAGCGCGGTAATCACGACAGGAACAGAGCGCGCTCTGCCTCCCGCCGACGGGTCAGGCCGTTCAGGACTTTACCGCCAGCTTTATTCCAGCGCAGGAACTCATCGGCAGCGCCAGCGTAATCTCCGGCGTTGAGTTTTCGCAGGAGAGTCGATGTCGACAATGACCGCGCACCGAGGTTATACGTGAACGACACCAGGGCATCGAACTGGCCTTGTGTCAGCTTCACCCTGACAACTTTCAGCACGTCATTCTCATAACCAACAAGCCCTGTTTTCAG
>ENA-UERN01001479-UERN01001479.1-human-gut-metagenome-genome-assembly--contig:-NODE-1479-length-21580-cov-5.376599_pt1 | contig 21580 bp, 21 predicted proteins | sample MGYA00242950_ERZ507950 | MGnify/ENA primary metagenome ERZ507950 (study PRJEB26167, sample SAMN06115515) | human gut metagenome | host: Homo sapiens | place: China:Ningxia | collected 2014-11-26...
CTCGCAGCGTTTTCATCGTGCTTCCTCCCTTAAATCATGATTTTGCGTGCCATTTCATCGCTGATGGCAACGCGGGATTCTTTGACCTTCACGATCAGGTTCCCGCCGATTGCCGATACGACCGTGGCCGTCCCGCCGGGGACGAAACCCAGATCGGCCAAATGCTTTCTGGTCTCCGGGTTCCCGCCGACTTTCAGAATCAGTGTCTCCTCGCCGATGTTGGCGAGATTCAGCGGCATCATAGATATCCCTCCACTGGTAAATGGTTAGAGCGTGCTAACCCTGGATGAAAAAAGAACGGTTATATTTGTTTAACAAAAGTTAAATTTCCCTAACCTTGCTAAAGTTTAATCTATCTAACAGCGCGTGTCAAGGGGTATTTGTAAAAATTTTTGCATTGCTTGCATTTTTGGTTAAGGTGTGCTAACCTAGAAGCAATTTTACGAAAAGGTTGGTGGAATCCGCTATGCAGATCTTGAGAGCCGCGGAGGACTATCTGGAGGCAATGCTGATGATGCAGCAGAAGCACGGATACATTCGCTCGATCGACATCGCAGAGCACCTCGGTGTCACGAAGCCGAGCGTGACCTACACGACCAAGCGTCTGCGCGAAAACGGCTACATCACCATGGACCGTGACGGGTTCATCACGCTCACGCCGAGCGGGATGGACATCGCCTCGCGTATGCTCGACCGGCACCACACGCTGACCAAGTTTCTCATGGAGCTCGGCGTGGACGCCAAGACCGCCGAGGAGGACGCCTGCAAGATGGAGCATGACATCAGCGAGCAGACGTACACGGCGCTGTGCCGCCACGCCATCGGCAAGCTCGGCATCCTCGGGGAGGACAACGCGGGCCTCGGCGAGACGGCCGGGACCGACGAGAATTAAAACCGCATCCGGACATGTCCGCCCGCGGCAGCCAGCGCTGCCGCGGGCGGTTTTCTTCTGCGCGGCGGGCATTGACGCGGCGGCGCGGATTTGCTATGCTGAAAAAAGAGAAAATACCCCCTTGACTCTGACACGGTGAGAGGGCTTATGCTGTGCGTGAGCTCAAAAAAATACGACCGGCACGGAGGTACCGCCATGCTGAAAATCGGTGAATTTTCAAAACTGTCCAGAGTCAGCGTTCGTATGCTGCGCCACTATGATGAGGTGGGGCTGCTCGCCCCGTCGGAGGTCGATTCCATGACCGGCTACCGCTACTACAGCGAGCGGCAGCTCATCACCGCCGGACGCATCGCCGCGCTGCGCGCGCTCGGTTTCGGCCTGAGCGAGACGCGCGAGCTGCTGCGCCTGTACGACGACCGCGCGGCGCTCGATGCGCGCCTGGCCGCGCAGCGCACCCGGCTGGAGGCGCTCGCCGCCGACACGGCGCAGAAACTGCGGCTTCTGGACACAGCCCGTGAGCGGCTGAGAAAGGAAGCAGACATGAACTACAATGTGACCATCAGGACCCTGCCCGAGCGTTACGCCGCGTGCGTGCGCATGACCATCCCCTGCTACGACGCCGAGGGCATGGTGTGGGACGTGCTGTGCCGCGAGACCGACCACATGCACCTCGTGCCCGACGACCCGTGCTATTGCAGCGTGACGTTCCTCGACGAGGAATATAAGGAGCGCGACGTGCTCATCGAGGCGAGCAAGACCGTCCGCGGCCGCTACCCCGACACGGAGCACGTCCGGTTCCGGACGCTGCCGCCCGTCACGTATGCCGGCTGCGTGTACCGCGGCAGCTACGCGCAGATCAGCGACGTGATCGCGGCCGTCGCGGCGTGGGTCGCGGCCAACGGCTACGAGAGCGCGGGGCCGATGTTCAACATCTACCACGTCAGCCCGCACGAGACGCAAAACCCTGACGAATTTGTGACCGAGGTGTGTTTCCCGGTGCGGGAGGCATAACCCCATTCTTCCGGAGGTGCAGCCCATGCTCCAGACCCGTAGACCGGCCCTGAGCGGCAACGCGCTCAAGGGTATCGCCATCCTCGCCATGACGCTCGACCACCTCACGTGGACGCTCTGGCCCGGCTACGCCGCCGACTGGTGGGTGCTTGTGTGCCACCTGCTCGGCCGCGTGACGGCGCCGATCATGTGGTTTTTCATCGTCGAGGGCTACCACTACACGCACGATGTGAAAAAGTACGCGGCGCGCCTGTTCGCGCTCGCGGCCGTCTCGCACTTCGCGTATGATTTCTGCTTCGGCATCCCGTTTGTGCCGCTGTCCACCGGGCCGTTTAACCAGACGGGCGTCGTGTGGTCGCTCGCGTGGGGCCTCGTGCTGCTTGTCATCCACGACGATGCGCGGCTGAAAGGCTGGGTCAAGATCGTGCTGACGTTTGGGATCTGCGCCATCACCTTCCCGTCGGACTGGAGCTGCGTGGCCGCGATGGCGATCCTGTTCATGGGGCAGGCGCGCGGAGACTTCCGAAAGCAGATGTGCTGGCTCATGGTGTGGTCGGCCGTGTACGCGCTCGTGTATTTCTTCTTTATAGATAAGGTATATGCGCTCGTGCAGCTCGGTACGTGCCTCGCCATCCCGCTGCTGCGGTGCTATGACGGCACGCGGGGCCGCTGGCGGGGCATGGGCAAGCTCTTTTACGTCTATTATCCCGCGCACCTCGCGCTCATCGGCGTGCTGCGTATTCTGCTCTGGGGCGCGGGGGCGTCCACCGCCGCCGGCAGCCTCTGACGGCAATGTGCACAACGGCATCCGCCCGGACGAGGGAAAACTTCGTCCGGGCGTTTTTGTGCCGGTGGTGGTATTCCACCGGGGTTCGTGGTAAAATGCTGTGCAATGTGAGACAAAGGAGGCGGCGCGCATGCGCTACCAGTGCCTGGTGCTCGACCACGACGACACCGTCGTCAACAGCACCGCGACCATCAATTACCCGGCCTTCGTGCAGACGCTGCAAAAGCTGCGGCCGGACGTACACATGACGCTCGACGACTTTTTTTCCTACTCGTTCGAGCCGGGCTTCGGCGCCCTGTGCAGCAACATTCTGGGCTTTTCCGACGCGGAAATGGACATCCAGTACCAGACGTGGCTGGACTATGTGCGCACGCACGTGCCCGACACGTTCCCCGGCATGCACGACCTGCTGCACCGGTTTCGCGCTGCGGGCGGGCACATCTGCGTCGTGAGCCACTCCGTGCCGGAAAACATCCTGCGCGACTACCGCGCGCACGACTTGCCCGCGCCGGAGCGCATCTACGGCTGGGATTCAGACCCCGAGCGGCGCAAGCCCGCACCGTGGCCCATTTACCAGATCGAGCGCGAACTCGGCCTGCGGCCGGAGCAGCTCGTGGTCATCGACGATCTCAAGCCCGGCAAGGACATGGCCGACCGCGCGGGCGTGGACTTCATCGCGGCGGGGTGGACGCACACCGTGCCGCACATCATCGAAACGATGCAGCGCATCTGCCCGCACTACTGCCGCACGGTGGCGGAGCTGGCCGCGCTGCTGCTGGACGAAACGGAGGCATAACGATGGATAAAATCATGCGCACGGCGACCCTCGCCGACCTCGACGCCGTGGCGGCGGTGGAGGCGGCGTGCTTCCCGGCGGCGGAGGCCGCGACGCGGGAGGAGCTCGCAGACCGTCTGACGCACTACGGCGACCACTTCTGGCTGCTGTTTGACGGCGGCACGCTCATCGCGTTCGTGGACGGCATGGTCACCGACCGCGCCGACCTCACGGACGACCTCTACGCCGACGCGTCCCTGCACGACGCGCACGGCGCGTGGCAGATGATCTTCGGCGTGAACACGCTGCCCGACTACCGCCGGCACGGCTACGCGGGGCAGCTCATCGAGCGCGCCATCGCCGATGCGCGCGCGCAGGGCCGCCGCGGCCTCGTGCTCACGTGCAAGGACCGGCTCGTGCACTACTACGCGAAGTTCGGATTCGTGAGCGAGGGCGTGTCGGAATCTACCCACGGCGGCGTCGTCTGGTATCAGATGCGCCTGACGTTCTGAACATTTCCCGCCCCGGCGCAAAAAAAATCCGCGCCGGGGCAAACAAAGCCTTGACTCTACACCCGTTGTAGAGTTTAGAATGACGGTATCCCACGCAAAGGGGCAAGCACCATGGAGAAAAATCTCACGACCGGCAGCGTCTTTGGCAACATCGTGCGCTTTTCGCTCCCATATCTGCTCTCGTACTTCCTGCAGACGCTCTACGGCATGGCCGACCTGTTCATCATCGGCCGGTATGAGGGCGTGGCGAGCACGACGGCCGTGGCCATCGGCAGTCAGGTCATGCACATGCTCACGGTCATGATCGTCGGCCTTGCCATGGGCGCGACGGTCACGATCGGTCAGGCCGTCGGCGCGCGCGACCGCCGGGGCGCGGCCGGCTACATCGGCAACACGACGACGCTGTTTCTGGCGCTGAGCGTCGTGCTGACGGGGCTGCTGCTCGCGCTCGCGCGGCCGATCGCGGCGGTCATGTCCACCCCGGCCGAGGCTGTACCCGGCACGGTCGCCTATCTGCGCATCTGCTTTCTCGGCGTGCCGCTGATCACGGCGTACAACATCATCGCGTCCATCTTCCGCGGCCTGGGCGACTCGAAGCGCCCGATGTATTTCATCGCCATCGCGTGCGCGGCGAACATCGCGCTCGACTATCTGTTCATGGGCGCGCTGCACATGGGCCCGGCGGGCGCCGCGCTCGGCACCACGCTCGCGCAGGCGGTCAGCGTTGTCGTGTCGCTGCTCGTCATTCACCGCGAGCGCGACGGCATCGCCCTCACGCGGGGTGATTTTCGCCCGCAGCGGGCGGTCATGGGCCGCATTCTGCGCATCGGCGTGCCGGTCGCACTGCAGGACGGACTGATCCAGATCGCGTTTTTGTTCATCACCGTCATCGCCAACCGCCGCGGCCTCACGGACGCCGCCGCCGTCGGCATCGTGGAGAAGATCATCAGCTTTCTGTTCCTCGTGCCGTCGTCCATGCTCTCGACGGTGTCGGCCCTCGGCGCGCAATGCATCGGCGCGGGCAAGCCCCGCCGCGCGCTGCAGACGCTGTGGTACGCCATCGCTATCGCGTTTGGCTTCGGCATCCTCATCTCGGTCATCATCCAGTTCGTGGCCGAGCCGGTCGTGGGGCTGTTCACGGACAGCGCGGCCGTCGCCGCCGCGGGCGGGCAGTACCTGCGCGGGTATATTTTCGACTGCTGCCTCGCCGGGCTGCACTTTTGCTTCAGTGGGTATTTCTGCGCCATCGGCCGCTCGGAGCTGTCGTTCCTGCACAACATCACGGCCGTCGTGCTCGTGCGCGTGCCGGGCGCGTATCTGACGAGCAAGTGGTTTCCCACGACGCTGCTGCCCATGGGCCTGGCCACGGCGGCGGGCTCGCTGCTGTCAGTCATCATCTGCGTGATCGCGTTTCTGGTGTTGCGGCGGCGCGGCCGGCTCGTGCCGGAGGAGGACTGACATGGCGCGCACGCGCTCGCCCCGGCGGACTTCTCGCGTGAGATCACGATGATCGACTACGGTCTGACCAGCGACCCGGAAAAATTTGTGACTGAGATCCGCATCCCCGTCCGGGCCGCGGAGTGAATGTATATGCAAAGCCCCTCAGATCCATTCGGATCTGAGGGGCTGTTCATTTGGTTGATTACTTCTTTACGTTCTTGCAAAACTCCATCAGGATCGTCGCGACCTGTTCGCGCGTCGCGCTGCCCTGCGGCTCAAGATAAGTCTGGCCGCCGTTGCTCGCGCCGGAGATCAGGCCGAGGGCCACGGCATCCGCCAGCGCGTCCTTCGCCCAGCCGGACACGCTGCCCGCATCCGGGAAGACGCTCAGATCGGCGGGCGTCCACGTGCGCTCGAGCTTGAGCACACGTGTCATGTATTCCATGAGGATGACGGCGATCTGCTCGCGCGTCACCGGCAGGTCGGGCGCAAACGTCGTGGCAGACGTACCGGAGACGACCCCGGTCTGGTACGCCCAGAGGACTGCGTCCTTGTACCAGTTTTGCGTCAGGTCGGTAAACGGCGTGGTGCCGCTCACCTTCGGCTCGCCCTCGAGGTTATAGAGGATCTGGACGATCTGCGCGCGCGTCGTCGTCATCTTCGGTGCGAACAGATTGCCGCCGACGCCGGACATCAGCTGATGCGTCACGCAGTACTGGATGCCGGGGTAGGCCCAGTTTTTCGTCACGTCGGTGAACATCTGCGTCACGTCAACTTCCGCCGTGTCCTTCCATGTCGCCTTGAGGCTTTGGTCGATGGAGGAGGTTACCACTTCGCCGGCGGGGTACACTGTGCCGTTTACCGCGAGCCAGCCGGCAAATTCCTTGCCCTCCGGCGGCGTAAAGGTGCATTCAGGGAGTTCAAATTTCTCGCCCGACTTGACCTTCATGGGCTGCATCGTGCCAGTGCCGCCGTTGGGGTCAAAGGTGATGGTGATTTCTGCTGCTTCCTTGTCCTTCCATGTCGCCTTGAGGACACTGCTGCCGACGCTGGACACGATTTCGCCGGCGGGGTACACTTTGCCGGTTTCTGCGAGCCAGCCGGCAAACTCCTTGCCCTCCGGCGGCGTAAAGGTGCATTCGGGGAGTTTAAATTTCTCGCCCGACTTGACCTTCATGGGCTGCATCGTGCCGGTGCCGCCGTTGGGGTCAAAGGAGATGGTGGCGAGGTTTCTGACCGTGAACGTGGCGGTCACGATGAGCTTGCCGCCCTTGTACGGCAATACCTTTTCAGCCTTTTGTCCGTTGACGGTGACCTGCATGGATTCGCTGTCGGCAAAGTGGTAGCCGCTCTTCGGGGCGAGCAGGAGGTTCAGCGTATAGCTTTTGCCCTTCTCAAACGCGCCGGTGTATACCGTCATGCTGCCGCTGACTCTCCAGTCGGCGCGCTCAACGACATACTTCGCGCCGGAATCGGTCGTCACCGTGGGATTCGCCGCGCTCTCGCCCTCAACAGGACTCTGCACCGTGAGGGCAGCGCTGCTGATAACGTAAGCGGCGGGCACCTCGGTCTTGAGCGTAAACGCCACCTTGCCGATCTTGGTGTTTCCGGTGTCGTACTTGTAGGTGACCTCCTTGACGTCGCGGTTATCGAGCGTCAGGACGTCCCAACCGTCGACCTTGCTGACCGTGCCGCCGGTCCAGTCGCTCGCGCGGACGGCCGTGAAGTATGTGCCCTCCGTCGCGCCGTAGCACGGCAGGTCGGGATAGACCCTATACTGGAGGTTCCGGTCGACCTTGATGTCGTAGACGTTGCCCGAGCAGTCCACATAGCGCGGATCGAGCGCCGTGTTGCTGCTCAGGTTCAGCCACGTGAGACGGTTATTCTGGCAGTAGAGCGTTTCGAGCTTTTTGTTGCTGCGCAGGTCGAGCGTCTCGATCTGATTGTCGTTGCAGTACAGCCGCCGGAGCTCGGTGCAGCGGCTCACATCCAGCTTTGTGAGCTTCATTTTGTAACACGAAAGCTGCTGCAGATTGCTCAGCGGGTGAAGATTGAGCTCGGTGATCGGATTGTCGTTAACACTAAGAGACTCGAGGGCGCCATTGTAGCTCAGGTCGAGCGCGGTGATCTGGTTTTCATAGCAGCCCAGCTTCTTGAGCAGATAGTTGCTGCTCACATCGAGCGCGGTGAGCTGGTTATTATAGACATAGAGCTCAACCAGCTTCCGGTTGTTTTTCACATTGAGCGAGGTCAGCTTGCCATGGCAGGCACTCAGAATCTCCAGCTTGGTGTTTTTGCTGACGTCAATGGATTTGAGGTCATGATTGCCCCAAAGATTGAGATACGTCAGCTCCGGCAAGTTCCGGGTGTCGAGGGCTGTCAGCTTGTTGCTGCCCGCACTGATTTTCTGGAGCTTTGTGTTGGCGCTCAGGTCGAGCGAGGTGAGCTTATTGCTGCCGCAGGACAGCTCGATGAGCTCTGAGCACTTGCTCAGGTCGAGTGCGGTGAACTCGTTTACGCTGCAGGTCAGATACTTGAGCGAGCTGCCCTTGTGAAACCACAGACCGGTGAGCTGGTTTCCGGAGCAGTTGAGCTTTTCCACTCTCGAGTTCTGCTCCAGATTGAGTGTTTTCTTCAGTTCCTGGCCGCTGCAATTGAGATCCTTCACATATCTCAGGTATCGGATGCCCATGAGACTCGTGATGGGGTCGCGTTTGCCGAGCACCTCTTTGATGTTATCATCGCTGACGTCGAGCACTTCGATCTGCTGGGCCTTTTCCTCAGTCAGGACCGAGCTGCCGACGATCTTGAGCACGTATTCCCGGAACACCGGGTCGGGGAAGGTCTCTTCGTTGATCGGTATGGCGCTTGCCGCGCTTGCCGTGAACGGCAGCAGGCTGAACACCATGACCAGACACAGGACAATGCTGAGAATGCGTTTTTTCATCTGTTTCCGCCTCCTTGGTTTGGAATATGTGGGGGTGGGCTTTCGTATCAGAACGAGCCGCTGCGTCCGTGGCCGCCGCCGCCGGAAAAGCTGCTCGAATCGCTTGAGCTGCTCGAGTCGCTCTTGCGCTCGATCTTGTGGCGCGCCGTGGTCGTGTGGGTGAAGACGTCCTCGCGCGTCGTCAGGTTCAGTCCCTCCGCCGTGACGTAGGCCGAGGCCTCAGCCTGGCGGTAGACGGAGCGCATCTTCATCTTCAGCAGCTGGCACACGATCAGCGCGAGCAAGAGCCCGACGCCGAACGAGATGCCGAGGCGGCGCAGAAACTGCGGCCACGTGAATTCGCCGGAGTCAACGCTGAGGATCCCGGCGCAGCCCTCAAGATAGTCCGAGAAACCGTCGTACCAGTCATCGTCCGCGAAGTCGTCGAGAAAGGCGTTCTCGAGCTTGATGAGCTTGTCGTCCGGGAAGATGGGCTCTGCCTTGTCGCCGTAGACAAAGGTGGCGTACTTGCGGTTCGACATACTCAGCAGCAGGAGGATGCCGTCGCGCCCGCTGCCATAGCCGAGCGACTGCGCATGGTAGATCGAATAGGACGCGGTCGCGGCGTCGGGATAGCCATAGTCGCCGAAGTCATCGACTATGCAGATGTACACGCCGACGCCGTAGTGCTCCGAGATCTCGGCGGCGCGCGCCTCGAGCGTTTCGACCTCCGAGAGCGTGAGGATCGCGGCTTCATCGTCGACATAGGGCGCTGCCGCCATGACGGGCAGCACGAGCGTGACAGCCAGCAGCAGCACGAGCAGCAGCGCGGTCAGTTTTTGTTTCATGGTGTCCGCCTCCTTACATAAACTGCAGGATGACCGTCAGCGCGACCGTGACCACGCCTGCGATCGCACCGAACGTGCCCCAATAGCGGCCGCGGTCGGTCGGCAGGTCGCCGACAAGCTTGCCGGTCTGTCCGTTCATGGCGAAGAGGAAGCTTTCGTCGTTCCACTTCGTGCTCAGCATCCACACCGGCAGCAGGGCGTAGTGCACCTTGCCGCGGTGCAGGCGGATGTCCGTGTGGTCGGTCACGCACGTGCCGTAGCCGGTCACGGTCTCGCGCAGGGCGTTTTCGAGCGTCTCTCTGCTGCGGCTGTCGGCGCGGGCGCGGCTGTCGTCCACGGTGACGTCGTACTTGTCGGCCAGATAGCCGGGCAGGTACGCCGTGGAAAACGGCTGCATCTGCGTGTAGTCAAACGGCTCGATGGAGTCCATGTGGTCGTCGGGCATCTTGCTTGAGGCGTCCACCGGAATCTTCTCGAACGCGATCGAGCCGCCGCGGTGCACGTCGTAATGGTCGGTCTCGGTGACCTCGTAGTCGTCGTCCCTATAGGTGCGGGAGTTGGCGGCCTTGTAGTCGACCTCGCCCTCCGCGCCGCCGTCAAACAGCCAGAACGGGACATACACGCCCTGGATCTCCTCGATGTGGTTGCCGGCCGTGAACGAGCGCGGCAGGAAGGGCTTGCCCCGGTAGTGTGCGCGCAGCGCACGCACCGCGTCGTCCTTCGTCATCCTGAACGGGAGCACGAACTCCGGCTTGAGCGCGCCGGAAAACTGCCCCGGCACGACCGTCGGGTTGCCGCAGTAGGGGCAGGAGGTGGCGGCGGTGGTCTCGTCGCAGATCAGCTCCGCGCCGCACGACGGGCAGGTATAGACCCGCAGGCCGTCGGCGTCCGCGCCCCAGTCGCTGCTGAGGCCGGAGGTGTCCCAGCCGCCGTCGTCGGCGGCGTCCGCCTTCGCTGCCTCCGCCTTTGCATCGGCCGCCTCCTTGGCAGCGGCGGCCTCGGCCTCCTTTTGCGCATAGAGCGCCTCGATCTCCGCGACGTCATACGCAGAGCCGCAGTAGTCACAGGTGAGCTTGCCGGTCTCGGCCGAAAAATGCAGGGGGCCGGTACAGGCCGGACACTGATAGTTGGTTACCTGGGTGGGCATGTGCGCGCCTCCTTTCGTTGTGGGTCAGGAAACGGTGTCCCCGTCGTTGAACGGGTCGCCGCACTCGGGGCAGAACTTCGGCGGGTTGGTCGGGTCCTCCGGCTCCCAGCCGCACTTGTCGCATTTGAATTTCTTCACGGCGGCCGGGCGCGGTCTGCCGCACTCGGCGCAGAATTTGCCCTTGTTCACCGCGCCGCACGCACACGTCCAGCTCTCGTCCGCAGGTTTGGGCTGGCCGCAGTTGCCGCAGAACTTGCCGGTGTTGCCGGTCTGACCGCAGGCGCACGTCCAGCCATCGGCCGCCGGCGCTGCCGCCGGGGCGGCGGGCTGCGGTGCGGGCTGCGGTGCGGCAGCGGGCTGCTGCGCCGCCTGCTGCTGACCCATGGCGTAGAGATTCTGGGCGTTGATGCCGCCCATCTGACCGGCCATGCCCATGCCCATGAACGCCATGGCCGGGCCCGTGGCCGTGTTGGACGCGGCGGCCTTCATCGCCTCGCCCTGCGAGCGCGAGAGCATCGCCGCGGCGCGCGTCGGGTCCATGTAGGCGGCCTCACGCTGCATCTCCTTGATCATCTGCTCGTCTTCCTCGTTCGCCTTCACGGACGAGACGCCGAAGGCCACGATCTCCAGGCCGCGGCGGTCACGCCACTGCGCCGAGAGCTCCTCGTTGAGCGCCTCGGCGATCTCGCGCGTGTGACCGGGCAGCGACGAGTAGCGGATGCCCATATCGCTGATGCGCGCGAACGCCGGCTGCAGCGCCGTGAGCAGTTCGCTCTTGAGCTGACCGTCGATCGTGTCGCGGGTGTAGGCCTCGGTGACGTTGCCGCAGACGTTGGTGTAAAACAGCAGCGGGTTCGTGATGCGGTAGCTGTACTCGCCGAAGCAGCGGATGGCGATGTCGATGTCGATGCCGGCGCGCTGATCGACCACGCGGAACGGCACCGGGCTCGGCGTGCCGTACTTGTTGCCGGTCAGCTCCTTGGTGTTGAAATAGTAGATGCGCTGATCCTTCGGGGCCTCGCCGCCGAAGGTGAAGCGCTTGCCGATGTTCTGGAACACCTGGCCGATGCTCTCGCCGAGGTTTCCGGCAAAGATCGTCGGCTCGGTGGACGCATCGTAGGTGTACTCGCCCGGCTCGGCGCAGACCTCGACGACCTTGCCCTGCTCGACGATGAGCATGCACTGTCCGTCGGCGACGGCGATGCGCGAGCCGCTGGTGATGATGTTCTCATCGCCGTGCGTGTTGCTCGAACGGCGGGTGGTTTTCTTCTGCCCCTTGACCGCCAGCACATCGGCCGGCAGCGCCTCGCAGGTGAAAAATTCTTTCCACTGGTCGGCCATGACACCGCCGGCAGCTCCGGCGATCGCTTTGACAAGTCCCATAAGTATGCTCCTTTACGCAGATGTTTTTCATCAGATCTAACTGCTTTTGATGATTTTTCAGCTATGCTGATAGTATAAGGCATCGGGGTCGGAAATGCTATGTTTGCGGCGCAAAAACCCCGCCAAAACCGCAAAATACGACTGAGTAGTAGACAAGGTGCACAGCCTGACGACGGTCAGGTTGTGCACCTTGCAGTATCCTCTGCCCGCGGCGCGGCGATCTCGTCGAGACGGCCGCAGCGGCGGAAGAGGTCAATATACAGCATGAGCTCCTCGCGTGAGGTCACGCCGAGCTTGCGGTTGATGTTCGTGTTGTGCTTTTTGGCGGTGGCCACGCTGATGTACGCGCGCGCCGCGACCTCCTCGAGCGAGCAGCCGTCGATGTAATACTGCAGCACGGTGCGCTCCATGGGCGTGAGCGTCTGCACGCGGCTGCGGAAGCCGGCGAGCAGCTCCTCGATGTTCGGCGGCAGGCCTCCGGCCGTGAGCTGCTCGGCCGCGCGCGAGCGGACGAAGGCCAGCAGCTCGTCGATCTCCGAGATGCCGGACGGATGCTCGCCGGGGGCCTGCTCGCGGATGGCCTGCAGGCTGCGGGAGATCGGCGTCACGAACCGGCGCGACAGGTATGTCGACAGCAGCAGCATCGCCGCGAGAAACACGAGCGAGCCCGCGATCCACACCATGCGGCTGCGCGCCTCGAGCGTGCGCAGCCCGATCTCCGGCACGAGCACCACGGCGGCGAGCTTCCGTCCTGCGGCGTCGGTCGCGCCGATCGGTTCGTGCAGACCGAGATAGGTGCGGCTGCCGTCGGAATACGTATTATAATACCGGCCGGTTTTGCACGTGAGCGTGCCGTCGGCCGTGAGATACGACCCGCCGGGGCTGCCGATCATGGCCTGCTCGAGCAGCAGCCGGTCGCCGTCTATGGGGGCGAGCACCGTGACCATGCTGCCGTAGGCACTGTCCACGGCGGGATAGGTGAGACGAAAATACAGGTCGCTGAGCTCCGCGCCGCAGATGCCGCGCACATTGCCGGCGCTGTCGAGCATCGGCACGCACAGCAGCGTCACCGACTCCCATGTGTCGGGCAGGGTGACGCGCCCCGTCCACAGGCAGCGCTCGGCGAGACGGCCGTCCGATCCGCGCAGCAGCTGCGTGTAGCCGGGGACGGCCTGCACGTTCAGCTCCGGATTCCAGCGGTTGTGCATCTGCACCTGCGCGCTGCGCGCCGTCTCCGCCGTGCCGCGAAAGCACGTGATGTGCTGGTCCGTCGCACCGATGGCGCGCAGCGCCGAATAGCGCAGGTACAGCCCCGCGCGCGAGGTCGCCGCGCCCGGCAGCGCCGTGTTGGCCGTCGCGTCCAGACAGAAGACCGCGCCGCTGCACGCGCTGGATTTCAAATAGGTGTTCAGCGCGGGATAGAGCGCCGTCTCGACGGCCGCGATCGCGCCGGGATCGTCGTTGAGCGCGGAGAACGTCCGCCCGCCGGCGGCGAGCTGCTTGTCCAGCTCGCGCGTGAGCTCCTCCGACAGGGCGATGCTCTGCGCCGTGAGCTGGTCCATCTGCCCGGCAAGCGCCGAGGCGGTGTTGTGCTTCTGGATCGTCAGCGACTGGCCGAACTTTTGCGCCGTGTTGGAAAACACCCCCGTCAGGCTCACGACCAGCAGCACGGCGGCCAGGATCGCCAGCGCCATGCTGAACCAGTACAGCACGAGCCGCCGCTGCATGCTCACGCCTTGCGTCTTTGCTTTTTCCAGCACCGAGCGCATTTCCCGTAACCGGAGCATGGCTGTCACCGCCTTTCTGCCGCCTCAGCGGACGTAGGTTTTTTCAAATTGGTCGAGCGTGGACCAGATCAGCCCCTCGCGCGCGCCGCCGCCCTGCTGCTCGCAGAGCACGCGCCCGGCCGTGAGCTGCAGGCGCACCTGCTCTTCAAAGCGGGTCTCGAGCTCGAGATAATCCCTGCGCTGCGGCGGGGTGTAGAACGTGTAGCTGCTCTGCGTGTCGAGATACGCCTGATAGAGCGAGATGTACATGGGGTCATCGAGCGTGCGCATAGCGCTGGGCAGCTCGTTTGCAAACGCCGTCTGCGTGACGGGCATATAGCCCAGCCGCGTCACAAAATCGACGTTGCGCTTGGGCGCCGTGAGCCACTTGAGAAACGTCATGCACGCGCGCTCGCGCTCGGGCGTGGACCTGACCGTGCAGATGCCGGCCCCGCGCTGCATGACGAGCTTTTCCCCGTCGGCAAATGTCGGGCACGGCAGGGAGATGATCTCCACCGGCTCGGACGTGTTGTCCGGATAGGTGACGGTGTCGGCATAATACAGCACGCTTGCCGACGAGGCCACGGACACGACCGCGTCGCCCGTGCGCAGGGGCTCGGTGGCGTAGCCGCTTTTGAGCCAGACGCTGCCCGCAAGCGTCGCGCGGGCATACGGCTCCCACACCCGGCGGAACGTCGGGCCGAAGGACACCTGATCGCCGTCGAAGAAATCCGCACCGAGAGATTCGACACCGACCTGAAAATAATCAAAATGGTAGTCGTGCACGAAAAACACCTTGCCGTCGTTCGGCGTGTCGGGGGTCTGCGCGTCCGTCCAGGCGGTGTAGGCCTCCGCCGTGCGGTAGAGCCCCTCCCACGTGGACAGATCGTCGAGCGTTGCGCCCGTCGCGGCGGCGAAGCGGTCGAAGAGCGTCTTGTCCACGAACATGACCTCCGTGCTCTTGGCCACCGGCAGCACGGTCAGGTGTCCGTTCACCTCGCCCTCGTCGAGAAACGCGGGGATGAAATCCGCCAGCTCCGCATCCGAGAAATAGTCCCGGTAGTCGACGAGAATGTCTGCGTCCGGCAGGGCCAGCACGGTCTTGGGATAGGACACGAACATGTCCGGCAGCGCCGTCGCGCCGGGCTCGCCGTAAGCCGAGGCGAGCACGGCCTCATGGATGGTGTTCGTGTTCGTGACGCTGCCGACCTGCACGCGGATGTTCTGCTCGCGGCCGACGGTGTCGTTGAACGTGTCGATGAGGTCGTTGAGCGGGGACTCGGTCTCGCCGCCGTAGACGTGCCAGATCGTCACGGTCACGGGCTCGCGCCCGCCGCCGCAGCCGGCGCAGCCGAGCAGCAGCGCAAGGGCGAGCAGCAGCGCGGGGATACGCGCGCGGTGGTTCATCCGGGCACCTCCTTACAGGGCGTTTTTTTCAGTATAGCGAATTTTTGCCGTCCCGGCAACCAAAATCGGCATATTTTTTACACGTGTCTTGACACGGGACGCGTCCCGGCGCGATCCTGACGGCGGAGCTGAGCGACGGCGAGTGGTACCGCACATCCGGCCACCCCATGCAGCGGGAGCACTACCTGTCGTTCGCGGCGCTGGTCAATGAGGACACGGTCGTGCTGCGGCGGCTCTACCCCGAGTGGGGCGCGCAGACGCGTCTGCCGTACTTCGCGCAGAAGATCGACGCGCACAAAAAGTGAGCAGAAAACAGCAAAGGCGTCCCCGAGAGGGGACGCCTTTGCTGCGGGTTTGGAGGCATTACGCGATGCCGGTGACGGTGTAGTCCTTGGCCTCGACCGTGCTTTTGAGCACGGCGTCGTCCACCGGGGCGCTGAGCGTCACAACGGCGGTGCCCGCCGTGTGGCTGACGGCCGCCTCGGTGACTTCCGGCAGCGCCTCGAGCGCCTTCTTCACGGTCGCCTCGCAGTGAGTGCACATCATGCCTTCGATCGAAATGGTTTTTTTCATTGTGGTTTCCTCCTTGATTTCGGTGGTTTCTTTGAGATGGTTTGCACGTTTATGATCGTGGCGCGTATCGCGCAGCTTGAACAGATTCAGGCGCAGGGCGTTCGTGACCACGCAGAAGCTCGACAGGCTCATGGCCGCCGCGCCGAACATGGGGTTGAGCGTCAGGCCGAGCGGGACGAACACGCCCGCCGCGATGGGGATGCCGATGGTGTTGTAGAAAAACGCCCAGAACAGGTTCTCGTGGATGTTGCGCAGCGTCGCGCGGCTGAGCCGGATGGCCGCCGGCACGTCGCTCAGGCGGCTGTTGACGAGCACGACGTCGGCCGCGTCGATGGCCACGTCCGTGCCCGCGCCGATGGCGATGCCGATGTCCGCGCGCGTGAGCGCCGGCGCGTCGTTGATGCCGTCGCCGACCATGGCGACCTTGCCGCGCGCGCTCAGGCGGCGGATCTCGCGCTCCTTGCCGTCGGGCAGCACGCCCGCGATCACCTCGTCCACGCCGGCTTGCGCGCCGATGGCCTTGGCCGTGCGCGCATTGTCGCCCGTGATCATGACGACGCGGATGCCCATGTTGCGCAGCTCGCGGATGGCCTGCGGGCTGTCGGGCTTGAGCACGTCCGCCACGGCGATGATGCCGAGGAGCTGCCCGCCGCGGGCGAAAAACAGCGGCGTCTTGCCGGCCTCGGCCAGCGCCTGTGCCTGCGCCTGCATGGGCGCGGGGATGTCGGCCGCGGTGCGGACGAAGTCCGCGTTGCCGCCGCAGAGCGGCTGCCCGTCGAGCGTGGCCTTGAGTCCGTTGCCCGGCAGGGCCTGAAAGTCCGCGACCTCGGCGGCGGTCAGCCCGTCCGCCTCCGCGCGGCGCAGCACCGCCTTGGCCAGCGGGTGCTCGCTCCGGCGCTCGAGCGCGCAGGCCAGGCGCAGCAGCTCGCCCTCCGTCACGCCCGGGGCGGGGCAGAGGTCCGTCACGGTCGGGTCGCCGGAGGTGATGGTGCCGGTCTTGTCGAGTGCGACGATCTGGATGCGGCCGGTCTCCTCGAGGGCGGCGGCCGTCTTGAAGAGGATGCCGTTTTTCGCGCCCATGCCGCTGCCGACCATGATCGCCACCGGGGTGGCGAGACCGAGCGCGCACGGGCAGCTGATGACGAGCACGGAGATGCCGCGCGCAAGCGCATAGCCCACGGTGCGGCCGAGCAGCAGCCAGACGATGAACGTCACGAGCGCGATGCCCATGACCGACGGCACGAACACGCCGGACACCTTGTCGGCAATCTTCGCGATCGGCGCCTTCGTGGCCGCCGCGTCGCTGACCATCTGAATGATCTGCGAGAGGGTCGTGTCCTCGCCGACGCGCGTGGCGCGGCACTTGAGAAAGCCCGACTGGTTCACCGTCGCGGCCGAGACGGACGCGCCCGGCGCCTTGTCGGCCGGGATGCTCTCGCCCGTGAGCGCCGCCTCGTTGACCGCGCTCGTGCCGGCGAGCACCACGCCGTCGACCGGAATGCGCTCGCCCGGGCGGACGACGAACACGTCGCCCTTCTGCACCTGCTCGACCGGGACGGTCACCTCCGCGCCGTCGCGCTCGACGGTGGCGGTTTTCGGCGCGAGCTCCATGAGGCTGCGCAGCGCGTCGGTCGTCTTGCCCTTCGAGCGGGCCTCGAGCGTCTTGCCCACTGTGATGAGCGTGAGGATCATGGCGGCGGACTCAAAGTAAAAGTCCATCATGTAGTTCATGACGGCCTGCTCGTCGCCGCGCACCTGCGCGCCCGTCATGGCGAAGAGCGCATAGGTACTGTACACGAACGCCGCCGCCGCCCCGAGGGCCACGAGCGTGTCCATGTTCGGCGCGCGGTGCCAGAGCGCCTGGAAGCCGCTGATGAAAAACTTCTGGTTGATGACCATGATGATGACCGTCAGCAGCAGCTGCGTCAGGCCCATGGCGACGTGGTTGCCGTCATAAAACTTCGGCAGCGGCCAGCCCCACATCATGTGGCCCATGGAAAAGTACATCAGCACGAGCAGAAAGCCCAGCGACCAGAAGAGTCGGCGCCGCAGCTTCGGCGTCTCGTGGTCGGCCAGCGCGTCGGCGCCGGCGGCGGGGTTCGCGCTCTGCTGCGCGCCCTTGACCGACGCGCCGTAGCCCGCGGCCTGCACCGCGTCGATGATGGCCTGGTCGGCCGCCGTGCCTTCCACTCCCATGGAGTTGGTCAGCAGGCTGACCGAGCACGCCGTCACGCCCGGCACGTTCGACACCGCCTTTTCCACGCGCGCCGAGCAGGCCGCGCAGCTCATGCCGGTGACATGGTATTGCTTCAAAGTGGTTCCTCCTTTGCGGTGCGGCTCATTTCATGAGCTTCTGCAGCGTCGCCACCAGCTCGTCGATCACCTCGTCCTTGCCGTCGCGGATGTCCTCGACGACGCAGGTGCGGATGTGGCTGGCCAGCAGCTCCTTATTGAATGCATTGAGCGCCGCACCCGCCGCCGCCGACTGCACGAGAATGTCCGGGCAGTAGGCGTCGTTCTCGACCATGCCGCGGATGCCGCGGATCTGGCCCTCGATGCGGTTGAGCCGGTGGATGAGCCGTTTGTATTCCTCCGGCGTGCGCTCCTTCTTGCGCTGCGAACAGCCGCAGCAGCAGGTTTTTTTCTCATCGTCCATGGTCAAATACCTCATTGTTTCCCGTATACCCCTTGGGGGTATTTTTGAATATATACCCCTGGAGGGTATTTGTCAAGAGGGCGCGTGCATGTTCTTGACAGCGGGCGCGCCCTTGCATATCATAAGGACACAACGAAAGGAGTGTCCCCATATGAAGGTATGGTTATCCCGCAATGCAAAGCGCCTCGCGGCGCTCACCCTCGCGCTGGTGCTCGTGCTGGCGCTGGCTGCCTGCGGCAGCAAGACGCAGACGCCGGAGACGTCCTCCACCCCCACGGTCGTGACGCCGCCGGTGCAGACGCCCGCAGACCCGGCCTCCGACCCGGCCCGCCCGGCCGGCACGGAGACGGACCAGCTGACCACGGTGCTCGACGACATTGAAAAGAACGTGCAGCTCGGCGTGACCGGCAGCTCGCTCAAGGCAGTACCCTACGCCGTGAAGCTGCTCGACTGGGGCGCGGCGAGCACGATGACCCAGAGCGAGATCAAGTCCGCCGTCGTCGCGTGGCTCAGCGACAAGGGCAACGACGCGCAGGTCTCCTTCAGCCAGCAGATGGACCTGATCGACACGACCTGCCAGACGCTCATGGGCAGCGGCGCGCGCGATCTGCTCGATTCCGCCGGCTGCCAGAACGTCAAGGGCGGCTGGCCGGTGCAGGCGTCCGACCGCGTTGAGGCCGTGCTCGAGGCCGTCGGCCTGCGCGGATAAACCGCGCGGAAAGCCGAAAAACAGCCACGCCCCTGCGCGCCAAAATGGCGCGCAGGGGCGTGGTTTTTGTTTTGCTGCCGGTGCTCAGCCGTGGTAGTCGCCGGTCGCGGAATCGACCGTGACGTAGGGCACGACTTTGCCGTCGATCTCCACATAGACCTGATAGATGCCGTTTCCGAGATCCTCGTAGTGGTCGGGCGTGACGCCGTAGTCTTCGAGCAGGCTCCGTTCAAACTCGGCCTTCCAGCCGTCGCTGCCGGCGTCTTTTCCGGCGGCGGGCGTCGGTGTCGCGGCCGGGGCGGCGATGACGGGCGTCTCAACAGCCGGGGCCGCAGGCGTTTGTGCGGGATCGGATGCGGCGGTCTGCCTGCCGCAGGCAGTCAGCGCCAGCAGGAGCACGGCGGTCAGCAGCGCGGCTGCGTGTTTGCGGTGGGTCATGGGCAGTTCCTCCTTGGTGATGGTGTTTTCGGTGTTTTTGCAGACATTTTACATCAAAATTCGCAGAAATACCACCATGGGGTGCAAAATTCAGATGTGAATGTTGCGCCCGCCGGTCATTCTTTCAGCGTTCGGACGGAAAACGGGCAGGCGCAGGTCAAGCGGTGCCAGAACTCCGGCGCGGTTTTTGCCGGATCGTCCGCCGTCGCGATGACATCGGTCCCATCCTCGATGATGTTCTGGAAGAAAAACGCGCAGGCTCGCTGCCACTGCTCCGTACCGCAGACAAACGCCTCGAGGTCCTCCACGACCAGAAAGCCGGCGTTTGCACACAGCGATTCCGCCGCGTCGTCGAGCGTCCCGGACGGTGTGGCGCACCGGCTGCGCAGCTGCGCGCCGCTGGTGCGCACGATATGCGCGCGGTCGAGCCGGTCCACAAGCTCGGCGGCGAACTGCGCGCGGTCCGCCGTGCTGAGCACCAGCAGGGAACAGGGCAGCGCATGACGCGTTTGCGCGCGGCGCAGCAGGCGGCGCCGCCGCAGCGCCGCGAACGCCTTCCGGCAGAGCGACAGGAACTGCTGCGGGCTGTATGTACCGGCCAGAACGCACAGCAGAAGGGTGCCGGCCCACGGGAGCACATACCGGAAGATGCCGATGCCGCCGCGGTAAGTCAGGTCCGCGCGCACCAGATTTTCATACATGTGCGGCACGTGTACCCAGCCGCTGTCCAGCCGGCAGAGCATGTGCAGACAGTTGTTGTGCAGGCAGACCAGCGCCGTGGCGATCAGCGCAAAGACCGCCGCCGGCAGCCAGCGGAGCCGGGGCCTGCGGATGCGCGCCAGCAGCCTGCCGCAGCCGTATGCTGTCAGGGGGAAAAACAGGGCGTAACCGGCCAGCTTCAGGAAGCGGAACGCGGGCAGCCGGTCGGGATACGGGCCTATATCGAACAGCGCGCGATAACCGGGCAGCAGCGGCAGAAGCAGCAGCGCCGCGTCCAGACAGATCAGCAGGATCAGAAATACGGTATGCCATGTTTTTTTCATGTCTCGAGTCCCCTCTCTTTTTGCGGATTCTGTTCCATGATAGCATAAAAAGGCAGCCGGAGCAAACGGACGATAGACGCCATCCGGGCGCAACACCTGCGGCGGGCGGATTTTTTGCGCTTGACAGGGCCTCCGGCGCAGGATATTCTGTCAGCAGAACGGAGGGGACGCGCCAGATGAGACAACGAATTCCAGTAACGCCTGTTCCGGAGCGCCCGCCGGACGTAGAGGCGTTTTTTTCATTCAATGACGTTCGGAAAAGCCCCGCCCGTGACGGGTATCGCCCGGCGCATCGGCTGACCGATACCTGTCTGACGACCGGCGTTCACTATTATTATGATGTGGGCTTCGTGCCGCCGGGCGCGTCGGCCCGCGGAACGATCACGTTCCTTTCTCCCGAGGCGTATCCGCATTGCCTGTGGGTCGGAAAACGGATCCCGATGCAGGAAGGCGCGCATGTGGTGGGGTATGCAGTGATCACGCGCATTGACAACCCGCTCCTGCAGGCGGAAAAGCCGGAAGCGCGAGCGTCAGTCGCGGCTTCCCCCGACCACAGCGACGGCAGAAAGCCGCGGTGATGACATGCGCGGAAAACAGAGTTCAAAAATCAGTCTGAAAAAGCGGCTGCTCAAACGGCGGCAGGCGCTGACCAGGCGCTGGGACAAGCAAAGCACGCGCCGTCATCTGCTGGTATATCTGCTGTGTAACTTACTTCTGGTCGGCAGCCTGTACGGCTGCATTTTTGCGATTCCGAATGTGCGGGATGTCCGCACCGTCCGCACAAAAATCACGGATGTGCACTATGAGGCCGTGCGGTGGGCGCAGTGGATCGCGTTTACAACGCCGGACGGAGAGCGATTCTTCCTGCGCAGAGATTGGCGCGGCTATGACGCAGCGCGGGAAGATACTGCGCGCCTGCAGGCGTTGGCAGCAGGTGGGACGGAGCTGGAGCTGACGGTCTCCGGCCGCCGGTTTTCCTTTCTGGATATGCACAGCGGTGAACAGCAGGTCGTCGGGGTACGCGCGGAACAGGAAACATTTCTGCCGGTGTCCGAATGGGTGGCAGATGTGTGCCGCTCCCGCGTGACGGACAGCGTCCTGCTGGGTGTTTATGCCGTTATAACGCTGGGCGGGCTGCTGTACCTGCTGCTTCTTAGCAAAACGTAAAAAAACACCGCCGCAGGGTTTTTCCTGCGGCGGTGCTTTTCTGCCCGCGTGCGAATAAAACAAAAAATTGAATGAATAAATACTAATGTACGCCGTTTCT
>ENA-UERN01001498-UERN01001498.1-human-gut-metagenome-genome-assembly--contig:-NODE-1498-length-21389-cov-7.525713_pt1 | contig 21389 bp, 16 predicted proteins | sample MGYA00242950_ERZ507950 | MGnify/ENA primary metagenome ERZ507950 (study PRJEB26167, sample SAMN06115515) | human gut metagenome | host: Homo sapiens | place: China:Ningxia | collected 2014-11-26...
TTCAAGGGCGTTGTTGAGCGCGTTGCGCGCCGCATCCACCATTGCGGCAGAAATCTGCACTTCACGCATCACGGCGTTATAAAACCGTGAGCAGTCCGCGCCGCGCAGAGGGTGCGTACCAAGACGCGCCTGTGAGAACTGCACATCGTGCATATTCAGCCTCGAAAGAATGGTATAGGCCGCTTCAATGCTCGCCGCGTATCGGTCATAACTTGCGAAGCGCGGCAAGCTCCTCATATCGGGCAGGGCGGGCTCCGCAACCTTAAGTTCCAGCCCGATCAAATACTCCACAGCCTCGCTCATCCTTTCCGGCGGCAGTTGCGTGTACTTGGCGATCTCGAAGTGGCGGGCGAAGCGGCTCCACACTTCGCCGTAGCCCTTGCGCTGGTGCTCCTTCGGCAACATGCCGACCTTGGCGTCGACCAGTGCCTTGAGCTGCGCCTGTTGCGACGGGGCGAGGGCGTCGGCGGGCGGCAAGGCCCCTTCCCGCTGGCGCTGCAACTCGGCCTCCAGCGCGTTGAAGGCTTCGATGTAGGCCAGCTTGATCACGAGAGCCTTCTTGCCCGTGTAGCCCATGACCAGTAGCATGAAGCCATCACGGTAGATGATGTACATGGGGCGGTTCTTGGCTTGTTCGTCGATATAGTTAGCCCCCTCAAAATTGAGGGCGCTAAACGATTCCGGTGTGTTATCTATGATTTCCTTAATATCGCGTACCACATTGTCGTGACGCTTCCCGAAGAACTTCGCCACTTCCAAAGAGGTAGTGGCGGGGCGTCCATTGTGCAGCATAACCGAAGGCGTGGGCATAGGCATGAGTTCGCACTGTGACATGGCACATCCCCTACAGACCCACGGCGGGGGTAAGGGTCGCGGGGTAGTCGACGCCCGGCAGAACGCCGAAGTCTTCACGCGGGGCGGGGTCAGCTTCATAACGGCGGGTCACGAGAACGACCGTCGCACCCGTTCCATCGGCGGCGAGTTCCGTAGCGAACTGTTCGGCTGCTCCGCTCTTCCAGTAAGAGCTAGAAACTTCGCCGTCATCCGAGCAGACGTAGTACTTGCCCGGCTTCATGGCGGCGAAAGAGGCTTCATAGAGCTTCACGAGGTTACGAAGGCGGTTGTTGTCGGCAGTGAGACGATTGACGAGAGATTGAAGATCGGTGATGCTAGGCGTAGCCATAACATAACTCCTATGTCCTAGGGTTTTGTGGTTAGGCCCGGTCTTGAAGTTTGCCCCTTCAAACCGGGCTGTTTTTGTATTGCCCTTTCCGTAAGTTTGTTTTACTATATCGAACATAAAAGAGTCAACATGTTTTTATAAAAAGAACAAAAATAAATTTGAGGTTCAAATGTTCATAAGTAATGTAAGAGAGTTGATGAATAAAAAGAAAAAAACAATTCGGGAAGTTGCAGCGGAAACAAACATGTCAGTGAGTACAGTCCACCGCGCTACCCAAGACGATACCATTGGCGGTTGCCAGCTCAACACTCTGGCGAAGATCGCGGACGCTCTCGGCGTGAAGACGAAACGCCTGTATGAAGAGGTGGAAGAGTGCAAAAAAGAACACTCTTAACTCCTTACGCTCTATGGAAAAATATTGATTGGCATTTTTTGCTTAACAAATAATCTTTAAAAGGATAATTTTCTACTTTATCCGCCTACACGGCGGTCTAACATACTAACAATCTGTAAAAATTCTAAACCACCTTTGGGTGGATAAAAATACTATGCCTTTTTAGGCTACCTAGCTTCAGTTTCTTCGTCAATAGCAGACGATTCACATGTAATACCACCTACACCTTCTAAACCGCCTACACGGCGGACAACAAGAGGTTCGCCCTGCAACGCCTTTTCCATGACTTCTAAACCGCCTACACGGCGGACAACGCTGCCAATGAAGAGTATAAACAGCGTAAACACTTCTAAACCGCCTACACGGCGGACAACGCGCAAGGCGCTCACCGCCATCATCAACACATCTTCTAAACCGCCTACACGGCGGACAACATTAATCAGGAGGCTACCTCTTTTGATTTAGACTTCTAAACCGCCTACACGGCGGACAACACGATTGCCCGGATGCGCTCTTTCATCCCTTTCTTCTAAACCGCCTACACGGCGGACAACCGCCGCCGATACGCTCGGCATCCGCATCACATCTTCTAAACCGCCTACACGGCGGACAACAACACTCATGCCAGCTATGCTGACGCTTAAAACTTCTAAACCGCCTACACGGCGGACAACCGACAAATTCGAGCACGAGAGGTCCTTCTAGACTTCTAAACCGCCTACACGGCGGACAACGACTCGGGCCTGTGCCGTGGGCGTGCAGTTCACTTCTAAACCGCCTACACGGCGGACAACGGGAGGTTTCCGCAGCCAGTATTCCCGCTTGACTTCTAAACCGCCTACACGGCGGACAACCTTCCGACCATGTACGTGTCTCTCCCTTGGCTCTTCTAAACCGCCTACACGGCGGACAACATATCGACGCCGGAGCATAGCCGCCCTTCACTCTTCTAAACCGCCTACACGGCGGACAACAGCGCCGCGACGTCCCGGAGGAATTGCTTCATCTTCTAAACCGCCTACACGGCGGACAACACCTTAAAAGCACGGACGACGCCAGCCCGGAACTTCTAAACCGCCTACACGGCGGACAACCCTCATTTCCCAGATGCAGGAGTAACGATGAACTTCTAAACCGCCTACACGGCGGACAACTAGAGCGATACGAGACAATATCTTTATCTTTCAAAGGATTACATCTTGGCACCCTCCAATAGCTTCGTCCGCATCGCTTCTTTTTAACTACTTTATTCCAAAAGGTTTTTCCGAACAACTTTTTTATGAAGCCAAAAGGAAGCTACAAAAAAAAGGAAGCTACAAAAAAGATGAGATGCTGTTCCCCGTGTCATATTGCTCTCATCTGTATAAACCGATACCTTTTCTTCTATGCACGTCATCTTCATTTCCGCTTGTCAGAAACGGGCCATCCGCCGCAGCCGCGCCATACTGGACAGCTACGCCCTGCGCGCAGGGGAACGTTGCTGGATATCGCCCATGACGACCGAAGGGTTGCAGGAAGTGCGCGCCGCTTTGGCCCGAAACGCTACACGGCAGACTTCCGTGGCCTGCTACCAGAACGATGGTCGCCGCCGTATGAAGTTACTCTGGATAGTGGGTGCACGGGGGCGTTTCGGGCCTGAAGGCCATTTCCCAGCAGGGTATCGCCGGATTACCACTCCTGTGCGTGTGTCCGAGTGGGTTCGCCATGCCGGGTTAGCGGCGCGCTTGGCGGGCCTGCTGCATGACTTGGGCAAATATTCTCTGAAGTTCCAGGAAAAGCTGCGAGGGAAAGCGGAGTTGGCCGATGCCGTGCGGCATGAATGGATTTCGCTCAAGTTATGGCAGGCGGTGCGATCCGGCATGGACTGGAAGACGGCATGGGCGAACGTGTATACAAAACGCCTCGAAATGTTCATAGGAGAACGGGAGATTTGCAACGCCTCGCGCTATGGCCTTGCTTCGGCACAGGAATGTGTGGATGCGCTTGTTTCCACACATCATGGCCTGTTCTCCTCGCGTCTGCCCTGCCCGGAAGGCAGGCTTGTACGGGAAAACCTGCCCTGCCCGCCTGATGACGCGCTTTTCACCCCGTGGTCCGAACCTGAAGGTTCCTTTTGGGAACTCGCGCAACGGCTGGACAAACGCCTTTCCGCAGCGGCTGTGGGCATGGCGGGTGAAGCGTGGATTCCATACTGGAGATCCGTTTTCCTGTATGCACGCGCGGCTCTTGTCTTTGCGGATCACACAGTATCGGCGCTGGAGTGCCCGCCAAACAAAGATACTTCCCCCGCCTTCGCCAACACGCATGTCGCACCCGATGGACGCCGCTTGAATCAACGCCTCGCCGAGCATTTGTCCCGCGTTTCGGAAAAAGCGGCGGATCTGGTTTGGCGCATGGCGAACCTTGTGGAGCGTCCCGAAGCATCCCTGACGGGCCTACAACCCTGCTCGCTGGAGGCCGTTTTGCGCCCGGCGGATCCGGAAAGCCGTTTCGCATGGCAAAATACGGCGGCTGATGCGCTGGCCGAAGCGCGGGAGGCGTACCCCACAAGCGGTGCCCTTGTTTTCAACATGGCGGGAACCGGCAGCGGCAAGACACGCATGAACGTGCGCGCGGCCTGCGTTCTCTCCCGCAGCGACGCTCCCCGGTTTTCCATCGCCTTGAACCTGCGTAGCCTTACATTACAAACGGGGCGGGCCCTGCAATGCCAGCTTGGCCTTTCCGACAGCGATCTCGCTACGGTTATCGGCGATGACGTGACGCGGAAACTGTTCAATGCTTCCAACATCAAAGAGAAAGAAAACATTGCCGCCCCGTGGTCAGACGATGACGGCAATCCTGCGGAAACGGAAGCGCTGACCTCCGGCGGAAACTGGCCATTGCCCGCATGGCTGGAATCCTTCTTCCCCAAGCCGCAGGAGCGGCGCATCGTTGGCGCTCCTCTGCTGTTTTCCACCATCGACTACCTGATCGCCGCCGGAGAACCACATCGGCAAGGGCATCACGTCAAAGCCCTGCTGCGCCTCATGAGTGCCGATCTTGTCCTCGACGAAATCGATTCCTATGACCCCGAATCCCTTGTCGCCGTACTGCGCCTTGTCCAATGGTGCGCGTTTTTCGGGCGCAACGTCATCTGTTCCTCAGCCACACTGTCCCGCCCCGTAGCGCAGGCCGTGGAAGCGGCCTATGCTTCCGGCGCGGAAATGGCGCGCGCATTGCGGCATGGCAAGAGCGCTTGCACTGACGAGGAAAAGCCCCGTTCCGAGGCAAAGACGCTGTATGTGCTGGCGTTCATTGATGACGCCCTGCCGCCGCTCATAAAAGCCGTACCCCATGTGCCGGAAAAAGGCCGAGCGGAAAGGGCTGCGGCCCTGCTTGCACTGTACGACAGCCGGGTGTCCGCACAGTTGGAGGCCATAGCCGCCTTACCCGTGTACCGCCATGCCGAACTGCTCCCGATGGCTGAAGAAAGCGTCTGCACATGGATGGGTGCCGTGACCGCGGGAGTTCAAAAACTGCACGCCCGCCACGCCCTGACGGATGCCCGCTCCGGAGTGGCGTACTCCTTTGGCTTGGTACGCGTGGCGAATATCGCAACAGCCGTGGACGTGGCCCGGCATCTGGCGAAAGAACTGCCACAGGCGCGTGTTGCTTGCTATCATGCGAACGACTGGCACATCGCCCGCTTCCACAAGGAAAAGAGGCTGGATTTTCTGCTTTCACGTGCGGAAGGCGACAGGCATATCGTGGCTGACCACGAGATCCGCGCCTTTCTGGATGAAGCCGTGCACGAAGAGCGCCCAGACGTGCCTTTCATCGTGGTTGCCACTCCGGTGGAAGAGGTGGGGCGGGATCACGACTTCGACTGGGCCGTACTGGACGTGTCCAGCGCCCAATCGCTGGTGCAGGCCGCCGGCCGGGTCAACCGTCACCGCCTGCGCCCTTGCGGGGATGCTCCCAACATTGCCGTGCCGCAGTTCAACTGGCGGCATTGCCGCAACAGCGACAGGGGCGAACCGCGCGCGCCCGCGTTTTGTTGGCCCGGCTATGAAGGGAAAGACAAGGAAAGGTACTCCATCCATGATCTGGCCCAAATCCTGCCGTGGCGCGAAGGGCGGCTTGTCATAACGGCGGACGTACGCCTTGGCGAGGATTGCCGCCTTGCCAGACGCGACGACAAGGCCATTGCAAAACGGCTGTTTCCGTATTTTGGGCCAGAGACCGGCGAATACTCTTTCGTTGCGGAGCATTCGCCGGCCGCCCTGCTTTCCGAATGGGTTTACAACGAGACACCGTTGCGCAATCGTATGGGAAGAACGGAAACGTGGCGCTTGGGACGTGACGCCGAACGCCTTGGCGATAGTTACGAGGCATTTGTATATCAGGGAGAACGGCGTGGCTCTGGCGGACAGTGGGTGGAGCGCGACGAGCGTTCCTTCCGTGAAGTCGATGCCCTGCCCAACGCATGGCTGTGGCTGGATGCCGAAACCATGCGCGCCCAATGCGAAGCTGTCGGGGTGGACGAAGAACGTGCGCTCTCGGCTGAACTGGTTTCATACAGCGATACTGACAGATGGGAATATGACAAGGGGTTCGGCATTGTCCGCCGTCCGGCGGCGGAATGACAAGGAGAGAAAGGATGGATGAAGCGAACATGGAGGCGGACGGCGGACTGCAGGAACGCCAAGCCAAGAATGAAAAACTGTGGAAAGCCTATCCACCAGAAACCTATCGCAACACAATCGCGGAACTTGTTCATTTCAGCTCGAAAACGGTCAACTCCAACGCGGCCCTCGCGGGGGTGCGTCTCGCTTCGGACGATGCTCTGGATGCCCCTTATGTCTCGGCCCGTACGCTGATGGCGCGGGGGGTGTCCCTTTCGCTGGACTACGGCAAGGGCGGCGCGGCGGTGGCGGGCATCTGCAAACAGGTGAATGCCATGGTACGGGGCAATCCCTTTGCGGAAGCCGCATCGTCAGAAGAACGTCTCGCCATCGAGGACGCCATGACCGGAGCGTGCTCCTCGGCCTTCAGCGTCGGCGTTGAGCATGTGGATCACCGTTTGCGCCAGATCCTGATTCCCAAAGAAGGCGCTGAAGGTGGTTATGTGTCCATGACGCCCATGACAGCGGGCGGGATATGCGAACTGCTCTTCGAAAAGGACAACGGGCTGGTGCCCCGCCATAATGCCGCGTGTGAAGAGGAAGGGAAGCGCACCGGAAAGCCCGAAAACGGAGAGGAGGTGGGGAACGCCCCCCGCATGAAGATGCGCAAGCTACGGCAGGCGCAGTTCGGCATCGGCGGTTCCAACCCCCAGAACGTTGGTGGTCTCGTACGGGTCATGCAGCGCCCGCTCTTTGTGGATGCGCCACGCAGCGCGGATGACTTGAGAGCAGCTTTTTCCCTCTATTACAAAGGAATATCTATCGATTTTTCCCTGCCCGGTCCTCTGAGGCAAGCCCTGCTCGCCTACGCGGATTTTCGGCGGCGGCATGGATTGGACAATGGGGAGTCCGCCACGCCCGGGCGAACCGATTTGAAAGCGCGGGAGGAAGAGGAAGCCCTTCTGGGGAACATCGCGGCCGCTGTCCTGCAGCGGGCTGACGAGGCACGGGAAATGCTGCGGGATTATGCCGTTATGCTCCCGCAGGAACAGAATCCTGAAACAGGAACCGAGGCGCTGGTCTCGCCGGAGTTGAGGCCGATTGCGATGCGCGGCTTGCTTGATCCCGCCTTACGCGACAGTACATGGCCCCGCGATATGGCGTGGCTGGTGATCGACGGCATGGAACATGCCTCATATGCCAACGGAAACCGAGTGATGGTTCTGGATGTGACGGCAACCGCGACGGTTGCGGGGCTTTTGGAGGAGGCGTTTCGATGAGCTATCTTGTCTTTCCCCGCGTGCGGGTTCAGGCCGCCAACATGCTTTCCGCATCTTTCCTGATGGGCGGGCCGCCGGTCTTCGCTGCCTACGGCCTAGGAGAAGCGCTCTGCTTTCATCTGGGTGGAGGGGCTAAAGTGACGGGCATGGCTCTGATCCACCATAACCGTGAGGCGCTGGGGCAATCTTTTAACGGCGTCTTTTCGCCACAGCAACGGCGAGCCGCCGCGTTCACATTTAATAAGCAAGCATTTTTTGCCAGTAAGACCCCCCCTCCGGGCAGCGACTATTCCTCGAAGAACCCGCACGCCCTTTCCTTGCAGCCCGTGGCCTGCGCCCATCTGCGCGTGAGCATTATCTGGGAGCTGGAGCAGGTGGCGGGTATGATGGAAGCCCGTGAGTTCCTGCACCGGGCGCGGCTTTCCGGCGGCCTCGTGACGGGGCACGGCGAAATCGTCCTCGAAGACTCTCTGGAGGCCGCGTTCGATCGCATCGGAAACGGGTATGTCGTCAAGGACAGGAGGGATATGCTCGAAAACCGGGGCAAGAATCAGGCCGAACTTCTGGTGGAAGCGCTGGGAGCGCAGCCTACGGCTGGAGAGGACAACACATGGCTGTCCGCAGCCTGCCTCGGCTACGCGGCGATCACACCTTTCGAGCACCGCAGCGGAGCGCGCTGCGGCTATATACATGCCTTTGCCGAGCCTCTGATCGGCATGGTGCAATACCGTTCCTTGCGCCAGTGGCGGAAGGAAGCGGATGCGGAAAAGGCTTTCTGGCGTCCCGTGTGGCTGGATGATCGGCGGGGTGCATTTGTGCTGCGGCAAGAACAAACGGAACCTGAGGATATGTAAGGAGATACCATCATGGCAAAGAAAATGAACAAACTTCCGGGCGTACTGTCGTTTCAGCGCTGCCTTCTGGTGACGGATGGCCTCTTTTACAACGAATTGGACAATGGGAACCTGAGCCCTTTGTGGGTGATGAGGCACGGCATCCGTGGAACGCAGAACATCAACAAAGCCAGCAAAGAAGGACAAGCGGCTTCCGCCAGCGCCAAGCGAGATGAAGTATCCAATATCCAGACCACGGACAGCGCCAAACTCGACGCCAATGCGTCGGCCCTGCAAGTGCGTTTCAACCTGCGCGGCATGGACATACAAAAGGCATTGTTCGCTTGCGCCCCCGGACAGAAAGACTCCATGGATGACCTGAACGCCTTCAAGGCCGATCTGGCGGCGTTTGTCGACCGGGCCAAGGAGAGTGAGGCGCTGGTTCACCTGGCCTGCCGCTATGTGCGCAACATCGCCAACGGACGTTTTTTGTGGCGTAACCGCACAGTGGCAAGTTCCGCTACGGTTGAGGTGCTCTTGCCCGACGGTACGAAAAAAATGTTCGACGCGCTGGCGACTCCCTTCAATCATTTTGAAGAGGTAAGCGATGACGAGCGTACTGTGGCCGAAGTGCTGGCGCGCGGCTGGAAAGGCGATCCGACAACAGAATTACGGGTGACGGCCCACGTCGATCTGGGAGTCGGTGGGGCTGTTGAAGTCTTCCCTTCGCAAAACTACCTTGAGAATAAGGCACGCGGGTTTGCCCGCCCCCTGTATTGCGTAGGAGGCGCGCCGGATGGACAGGATCAGCACAGCGTACGCATCATGGGACAGGCGGCCTTGCGTGACCAGAAGATCGGCAATGCCCTGCGTACCATCGATACATGGTATCCGGCCTATGGGGAGCGCCGTGTGCCGCTGCCCGTGGAGCCCAACGGCGCAAGCCTCGATGCACAGGAATTCTTCCGCAACAAGGGCGATGCATCCGGCTTCAAGTTGATGCTCCGCGTGAGCGAGCTGGACCCCATGACGCCCGATGGGCTGTTCCTGCTGGCCTGCATTATCCGTGGCGGCGTCTTTTCGGGGAGTGAATGATCATGAGGCCCCAATGGTATTGTGATGCCCTGCCGCTGATCGTGGGAGGCGATACGGGCGCAAGCGGGCCGGTGCTGCGGAACCGAATGTTGAGCTTGCTGCACGGCATATTCACCCAGCGCCCCGGAGCATTTGCCGTCGCTTTCCCCGGGAGGGAACAACTGGCCGTATTGCCTCCCCCCTTGACGGGGGCGTTGCGCGTTTTCGCTTCCTCCCGTGAAGACATGGACTGGCTGGCGGAAAACGTGATTTCACAGCCGTGGTTCCGCGATTACGCCCGGTTGTCCTATCCACGGGCTGTCCCTGCCGACTTTTGCGGTGAGTGGGTACGTTTCGTCAGATACAGAGTGCCCTCTTTATCATCGGATCGTCATGAGGGCGAGGAACATGGACTGTTGAGAAGACGACGCATGGAAACCGCCCGCAAAGCCAAAATGACGTATTTCATACTGCGCAGCGCAGGAACGGGACAGCGGTTCTCACTGGTGGTGAACCGTGAACAAGGAGAACCGCAACGGGAGGAATGCACACCCAACGGTTATGGTTTTTGTGTGACCAGCAGCCCCTTTAGCCTGCCGGAGTTGCCGTGGGCATAAAAAGGCACAGCGAACCACGGCCGCTTCAACTCTCCAAACGGGCCAATGTCTTCTATCTAGAACATGCCCGGGTAGTGCAGCAGGATGACCGTATCGTCTATCTGACGCAGGACGGGGGTGAGTTCGAGCAGATGTTCAACATTCCCGAACGGAACACGGCATTCCTGTTGCTGGGCAAAGGCACTTCCATCACGGATGCCGCTATGCGGCGTATGGCGGCATCCAACGTGATGGTGGGCTTTTGCGGAACGGGAGGATCGCCGCTGTTCAGTGTATGCGACATCGCTTTTATGACGCCGCAAAGCGAGTACCGCCCGACGGAATATATGCAGGCATGGGCGGAAATGTGGTTTGACCCCGCACGCCGACTGGAGAAAGCCCGTTGCTTCCTCAGGCGGCGCGCGCAGATGACGGCGGAGTGCTGGCGGGAAAACAGCTACCTGCAAAAACTGGGAATAGTACTGTCCGATGCCGTACTGGAGCGTTTCCATTCGGATCTGGAACAGGCCAAAGATGTTCAGGAGCTTTTGCTGGCGGAGGCACGCTGGGCCAAACGTTTGTATGCGGATCTGGCGCGAGGACATGGATTTTCATTCGTTCGCGAAGAAGGCGCGCGGCGTTCAACCTCAAAAGCGGATGCCTGCAACGGCTTTCTGGATCATGGCAACTATATCGCGTATGGGTATGCCGCTGTGGCGCTTTGTGGTCTTGGGATCAGTTTCGCCATGCCCATCCTGCACGGGAAGACGCGAAGAGGCGCGCTGGTATTTGACCTCGCGGATGTGGTCAAGGATGGTTATGTCATGCCGCTGGCCTTCGAGTGTGCCAAAGAAGGAGAGACACAAAAAGATTTCCGGCAACGCCTTATCGAGCACTGCCAAGAGGAAGATGTTTTGGACTTCCTTTTTGACTTCATGAAAAACCTGTGTGTAAAAAACACATGATATAAACGTGTTACATCTAGCTCACCAAAACGAAACCTTCAGAAGGATTTGAAATACAATCTGCTGAAAAATAAGTATATTGTTTTCAAAAACTCTAGTTATCCGCCGAGTAGGCGGTTTAGAAGCCTCACCGCCGCCCTTGAGCGTACATGCTGCAGTTATCCGCCGAGTAGGCGGTTTAGAAGTTTCCCGTGAAAAGCTTGAAGAGAATCGCCGGGTTATCCGCCGAGTAGGCGGTTTAGAAGTCAATGGGGGGCTTCTTCGCGCTGATTGTCTTGTTATCCGCCGAGTAGGCGGTTTAGAAGTGTTCATTTCCTCCATAGCATTGGTTCTTTTCCGTTATCCGCCGAGTAGGCGGTTTAGAAGGCTTCAGGGCTGTATACGCCTTGCTTGACAAGGTTATCCGCCGAGTAGGCGGTTTAGAAGACTTCGACCACGATGTAGGCGTTTCTTCGGTAGTTATCCGCCGAGTAGGCGGTTTAGAAGACAAGGAGGCTACCAGTGCATAACATCGACATGTTATCCGCCGAGTAGGCGGTTTAGAAGATATCGGCGAGCTTTTCCAAGGAGCGGAGCTCGTTATCCGCCGAGTAGGCGGTTTAGAAGCGCATAGGCCCGGCAGATCTCAAGCACCTTGCCGTTATCCGCCGAGTAGGCGGTTTAGAAGTACCGGAGTCAAGAACATTCACGGCGTGATGCGTTATCCGCCGAGTAGGCGGTTTAGAAGTGAATCTCAAAGGCCAGATAGTTCATCTGGCCGTTATCCGCCGAGTAGGCGGTTTAGAAGCATCGGCGGGGGAGGGACGCGCGGAGACATCGGTTATCCGCCGAGTAGGCGGTTTAGAAGTTTCGGAGAGCCCTTTGTGCTGCGGGATTGAAGTTATCCGCCGAGTAGGCGGTTTAGAAGTATGTGTGGGATGTGCGGGCCTTGCGCTCCAAGTTATCCGCCGAGTAGGCGGTTTAGAAGTGCGAGAGCGTGATGAGGCGAGAGCTCAAATAGTTATCCGCCGAGTAGGCGGTTTAGAAGTCCCTGAGCATTTTCCTGTCCGCTTCCCGTAGGTTATCCGCCGAGTAGGCGGTTTAGAAGGTGAATAGCCTGTCTCCTCAATGAGCGTCTTCGTTATCCGCCGAGTAGGCGGTTTAGAAGTTCCATTATTCCATCGTGTGTGAATATCAACAGTTATCCGCCGAGTAGGCGGTTTAGAAGACCTATTCCTGAGCGTCTAGCCTCTAGCCATTGTTATCCGCCGTGTAGGCGGTTTAGAAGCCGAAGATTCTCAGCATGTAGTCGACTCGGTTGTTATCCGCCGTGTAGGCGGTTTAGAAAACCAAGCGGGAGGTTGCCCCCCGAAAGCCCCTTCCTCACGGTTGGGGCTTTTCACGTCTACCCTTGACATAGACTCGTTTATATGGCGTGAGTGGCAAAAAGGGAGGAGGACATGTTTGAACATTTTTTAGAACGGATCAAGAAACATCCGTTCAAGTCATTCATACTGATAGTGTTTATTATAGGGATCGTAGGAAAATATTTCGATAAAGAAACTGCTGTTGCATCCTCTCATCTTGTTCCTGTTGAGCAAGCACAGCTACAGGAGCAACCCAAGAATCTGTCTCCTGAAATACAAGCTGAGTTACAGCGAAAAATAGCAGATGGGGAAAAGATTGCAAATGCAATGATCGAGAAGAAAAAAGCGTTCATTGATACGTCTGGGGTGGCTACACCGTCGCCATGCCTCGATTTCATTATTATGAAGAAAGCATACTGGAATAAATTGACAAAAGAACAAAAAATATCTCTTTGCCTTTATGTCAGAAATACCGTCAATGAGGCAAAGAAATTCCCGCATAGGTTTACCCTCGTACCCAGAACCGCACCAGCATATCAATCTGTGATACAGAAAATATCCAAGATGGATGCTGAAAGCTGGATGATAAGCAATAATGATGGGGGGACTCCGTTTGTCATGGGCGATATGGCTTGGGAACGCTACCAAGCGAAAGACGAAGACATAAGCTTTGCAACATTTTCGGGCGGACGATATTACCCACAATAGGGATGAGATAGACAAAAAAGGCGGCTCTTCGGAACCGCCTTTTTTGTTGCCATGTCACTTAAGTTCTCTCAGACAACCCCTTGCTCCTCCGCCCTTTCCCCGTCGTATACTCGAAAAACCTTCCAACAACCTCTTGCGGAGTGCCAGAAGGGACGTGGTAGGGTTGAGACAAATTTGCGAGGTGGAGATATGCGGTTTGCAGCGACATTTGACGCAGGAGACATCAGGAAGGGAGCGGCGGAGGCAGTCGCAAGCCTGAAAAACGTTTCCGGGGAGGCCGGGAAGACGGCTTCCGCTCTTGACGCTACTGGTGGGGCTTTCCGTAAGGCCGCCAAAGAATCTGGATACTTCTACGATCGGCTTGGCCGTCTTCACGCCGCGAACGGGAAATATGCATCTTCCGCCCAAAAAGCCGCCATTCAGACCAAAGCCGTCGGTTCCAGTTCCGAGAAAGCCGGAAAGCAGATGCAGGGCTTCGGCTCAGGTTCGGACTCGGCCTCGAGATCTCTCGCCCATGCTTCGTCCGTCGCGGATGCTCTTAATCAGCGTTTCGCGTCCCTCACACAGCGCGTCTTATCCGTTTATGCCGCATATAAGCTCTTAGACGGCGTTGTGGCGACTACTAATATCGGCATTCAAGCGAACAAAAATTGGGAATCCCAAAAGCTGGCCATTGCGTCCATCGTCAGTTCCACGAATCAGCTCGCGGACGCACAAGGCAGGGTGCTTGAGGGAGCTGAGAAGTTCACAGCATCCCAGCAAGTAGCCGAAGAACTGATGAAGCGCATTCAACAGCTTGGCCTCGAAACCACAGCTACGACACAAGAACTGGTGACGGGTTTTCAGGCGATCATCGCCCCTGCTCTGAAAGCCGGATACGCCCTCGAAGAAATTCCTGAGCTTGCTACCAGAGCAGCTCAGGCTATGGGGGCCTTCCAGATTCCGATTCAGCAGATGCGAACTGAGATAGAATCCCTTCTTTCAGGCAATATCAACCGGGCGCAAGACCTTCTCGCCGGGTATCTTAACGTCACCGGGAAGATGATCAAGGACTGGAAAGCGCAGGGCATCCTTGTCGAGGAGATCAACAAACGCCTTGAGAGCTTCAGGTATTCCAGCGACGCCATCGCGAATACATGGGCTGGCCTGACCTCAAACATCCAAGAATATTTTGAGCTTATCTCTCGTGGTTCCACATCCGGACTTTTTGACTCGATGAAGTCGTCCGTCCGGGAACTTCAGTCCCTCATGATCTCCATGAACAAGGATACTGGGCTGGCCGAGGTCAGCAGTAAAGTCAACAACATCGCAGAAGCATGGAGACGGATGAATGATTTTATTGGGAACAAGATTCTCGTTTCCACTGGGCGGTTCACTGATTGGATTGAAGAACTGAACAATCCTGAAAATCTTGCTGTTTTTGAGACGACCCTCTCAAATATATGGACTGGTATTGAAAATGGGGCTTCTTTGATTGGAAAGGTTAGCTCTGCCTTCGGTGAGCTCTCTTCAAAAGCAATATCTGGTTGGAACAGTATGCCGGAGATTATCAGAGATGTAGGGATTGCTGGAGCGATGCTTTACGGAAAACGCGGACTTCTCATCTTTGGAACGGCTATGGCAGCTTTCGATAGACTAAATAATATCGCAAAGGGAACGCTATACTTTGTTCAATCTGGCGAAATGTCCTTTTCGGAATTGTTTTCTATGCCGTGGGATGAACTCGGGAAAAAAGTCGGGCAAGTCGATAAGAATATTTCTGGATTCAGAGGAACATATAACGCGACTGTTCAGGACGTAAAGTCTGGCAATACATCCATTAAGACATCTTCTCTTTTGGATGCAGGGGCTGGAGACAAAAGCAAAAGCGAACTCAACAAGATCTCAAACGCCTTGAAAAGCGTAGACACCGATCTTGCCCGTGTACAGATGACTGACGCCGGGTTCCGCCAATTTCAGATCGACCAAAAAGTTGCAGATCTCGAAAAAACACTTGGCGCAACCAATCCTCGTGTTCAAGAACTTCGTGCTGAACTCGAAAAAAAGCTCCAAGACGATTTTCTTGAAGAGGTGATTGGATACGCCGACCCCGCCGAAAAACAGATGATAGATCTGCAAAAGGCTTATCAAAAATTCAATGATACGCTCAAAGCTTCCGCAAAACTCGACGCGGAGGAAAAGTTCGACTTACAAGCAAAGGCGGCTAAACGATACACTCACGCGATCGATGAAGTTAATACAGAGCAAAAACAGCTCCTTGAATTCCAAAAAGAAACGTCACGTATCGAAGCTGAGAACAGCAATGATCAAGCCACGCTCTGGCAGATGAAGGTAGATAGATACGAGAAAGAGCTTTGGTACGTCGAAGACATTGCCGAGCGCCGCAGTCTTATAGAAGGCCGCATCAACGCAGAACTTGCAGCGGAAAACAAGCGGTACACTGCTGACTTCGGGAAAATGTGGGAGGAAACATACAACCGCGTCGATCAAGCTGGCGCGGACATGCTCGAAAACTTCCTCAACGGCACGAAGAACACTTTTGATTCGCTCAAGAAAATGTTCATCCGCACGCTGGCTGAAATGGCAAACGCGGCATGGCTGCGGCCTATCACCGTTCAAGTCATGGGTGCCCTCGGCAGCGTCTTTGGCGTCGGCGGGACGGCGCTTGCGTATGACTCGGCTACAGGAAAAATGGTCAATGCTTCAGGTAGCGGACTTCTCGGCAATTTGCCGTTCTCCAGCCTTTTGCCCGATTCGTGGACATCGGGGGTTTCCAGTTTCTTGAGTTACGAGCTTCCCGGTACGGCCCCCGGCATTTCCGGCTTGTATGGCCCAACTATGGGCGGCGGCAATCTCGCCAGTGGCCTTTCCCTCGGTTCCGCGCTCATGTACGGGGGCCTCGGTTCGCTCGGGTATTCCCTGCTCGGCGGGGCGTTGGGGCTTCCCCAGAACAAGTACAGCGGCATTACCAGCGGCCTTGGAGCGGGGCTTGGCGCATGGGGCGCCAGCGCCGCGTTGTCCGGTACTGCCCTTGGCGCGACGCTCGGCAGCGCGGTGCCTGTGGTTGGCACGGTCATCGGCGCGGCTCTTGGCGGGCTGGCATCGTCTTTGTTCGGCGGCGGGAAGAAAACACATCCTTCCGTCTACACCAATGTTGTCGACGCCAGTCTGTTTGGCTCGGACTGGGAAGCCCTCATGACGCAAGGGGCATGGACTGACCGGGCCAGCGTTTCCGACGCGGCCGGGATTTTCAAGGGGCTTGGCGAGGTGGCCAACACCACGGCCAGCTCAATTATGGGGTTCGCGCAAGCGTTGCCGGAAGAGTATCAGGCGCAGGTCCTTGCCCGGCTCAACGCCGAGACGGTCAGCTTCGGTCGCGGCTCCACGGCGGGACGTAAGGGCGTCACCGACTACGGGCCGAGCACGTGGAATTTCCAGTTCCATGACGAGGAACAGCTTCAGGAGGTCATCAATACCGCCGGGGAAGATATCCAGCGCGTTATGCTGAACGCGCTCCAGCGGGCAATGGTCGGAACGGATTTGTCCTCGATGCTGGCCGTGGATCTGTCGTCCACGGAAGGTCTGGATAAGGCGATTCAGGCCATCAACGCCATCAATACGGTAACGGAAGCCACGGCGAACATTAAAGAACCGTTATCGGAGATGGAGCAGCAGGCGAAGGCGGCACGGGCGCAACTGGACGAATGGACGGAGTCCATGCGGTCGCTTGGTGTGAATGCCGATTACGCCGGGAAGCTCATGGAGGACTACAGGCACGCCTACATCGACAACGTGATCGAGTCACTGGACGAATCGCTGCACCCGCTTTCGGCCTACGAACAGGCGGTGAAGACGGCGAACGAGGCTGTGGATCAGCGCAAAAAGGCACTTGAGATCATCGGGGCCACGGAAGGGCAGCTTGCGCAGGTGGAGGCCATGCGCGCCGAGGTGGTGAAACAGGCCACGGAGGAAATGCTGCGCTCGTTCGACCAGTCCGTCGCGCAACGGTGGGCGGCTGTGAACGGCAACAGTGACGAGGTGGGCCGGGCTATCTCACAGGCCAACGAGCTGCGCGAGACGATCCAACAGTTCGGGGAAGGCTCCGCGCAGGTGGCGGAACTGTTGAAGCTCCACGCGGCGGAGACGGCGAAGGCCGCGCAGGACGCTGCGAAGTCAGAATACGATTCGCTCAAGGCGCAGATGGACGCGCTGGAACAGCAGCGGGTCCAGCTTCAGCAACAGGCGATACAGGAGCAGATCAACGCCATCAACGAGCAGCTTTCCGCCGCGAAGACGCTCAAGAGCACATGGGAAGGGCTGGACAAGAGCCTTGGTCAATCCCGGTACAACCTGTTTGCCGGGAGCGCCAACCTTGATGCTGAAAACCGCCTCGGAACGGTGCAGGCCGAGTTCCGGCGGCTGTCCGGGCTTGCGCTTGGCGGCGACTCCGACGCGGCGGGCCAGCTTGCGGGCGTGGGTAATTCCCTGCTCGACATCGTGAAGCAGACGGCGGGGACGGAAGAAGAATACCTCGACGCTTTCTGGGCGGTGAACGCACAGTTGAAGTCCGCGCAGGACGCGGCGGGCGCGCAGGTGTCCGCAGCCGACAAGCAGCTTGAAGCGCTACAAGGCCAGCTTGATGTCCAGAACGCGGCGCTTGCGGAGTTGCAGGGCCAGAGCGCCACGCTTGAGGAGATCGAAAAACAGATTGCGGAATTGAGGCCGCTTCTGGATGCGGCCGGCGACAAGGCCGGAGTGAAGGCGTTCGCCCGGGGCGGGCTTGCCATGCCGGGGTGGGCGGTGGTGGGCGAGGAAGGGCCGGAACTGGTGAACTTCTCGCAGCCGGGGCGCGTCTACACGGCGGCGGATACGGCGGCGCTGTTCCGCAGCGTGACGCCTCGGGCGGCTGACACCGATTCGGGAAGCGATGCGGAGGTCAAGGCGTTGCGGCGGGAAGTCTACCAGCTTCGCCGGGACATGCTCATTTCCATGTCCGAGATCGCCAGATTTTCCCGCCGCACGTCCGACATGGTTGAAGCGTGGGACGCCGAGGGGATGCCGGGGGTGCGGGCATGAAGCTCATAGAGCCACAGGCCATCCGGTTGCTGTCCAGCACCGTGCCGGAAAACGACGCCCCGGCGTGGAACGCGGGCACAGCCTATGAGATCGGGGATTCCGTCATCCATGAGCATAGGGTCTACAAGGCCGTGACCGCCAGCACGGGCAAGCGGCCTGACCAGAATTGCGAAGGGACGGATGCGGCGTGGCGGCTCATGGGGCCGACGAACCGTTACGCAATGCTCGATCAGTATGTCTCAACGCAGACCGTCGCCCCGATGGACGCCGAGACGCTGACGTTTACGGTGACGTTCAACCGCTGTACGGCGTTCGCACTCCTGAACTTCAAGGCTACCAGCATCCGGGCCGTGGTGAAGGACGGCGACGGCCTCGTCATGTACGACCGCACGGTGAATACGCTGAAAGACGTGGACGGCTACTGGAAATACTACTTCCTGCCCCTTGAGCGCATCGTGGATCAGGCCGTGACCAACATTCCCATGTCGCCCGTGGCCACGCTTGAGGTCACGCTCACGCAGGAGGGAGGCCCGGCGCTCGGGCAGGTCATCGCGGGGCAGGCGTGGCCTATCGGTACGACGCAGTACAATACCCGGCTCGGCATCCGGGACTATTCCAGAAAGGACTCCGACGAGTTCGGCAACACGCGGCTGGTCAAGCGGGCCAACGCCAAGCGCACGAGCCTGCCGCTGTATTTGCACCCGTCCCGGCTGGACAGCGTGCGGGAAATCCTCGCCAGGATGCACGGCCTTCCCGCGCTCTGGCTCGGGGACGACAACGAAGGGATCGGTTCCTACCAGTCGCTGACTGTCTGGGGCTGGCTTGAGGACTGGAACGCGACCGTCATCGGGCCGAACGAAATCAGCATGACCATTGACATACAGGGGTTGAAATAATGGCAGTAAAGCAGCTTCCCAAGATTTCGGATCTCCCGGAACCGCCGGACAGACTTGTGGGCGATCAGGAACGGTTTGACGTGCTGACGTTCAACAGCCTGAAAGCGCAGAAGAAGATGGTCAACGATGATCTGAACAAGACGCTGATCCCCGCGCTGAACGAATTTGCTGTGGATGTGAACGCCAGCGTCGACGCGGCGGCTCTGAGCGAACGGAACGCCCACGACTCGGAAGAGGTGGCGAAAAGGAAGGCGGGTGAAGCCTCGGGCTCGGCGGGGGCCGCAAAGGTTTCGGAAGACAACGCGAAAGTCAGCGAGACGAATGCCCTTGCCTCAAAGAACGCGGCGGCCCTTTCCGCCGAATCCGCCGAATCCGCCCGCATAGCGGCGGAAGCGGCCCGCGACGAGGCGCAGGATCTCGCCAATGTCGGGTATGCGTCGGAAAGCCACGCGGGGCTGGCGAAGGTCGACGGGAAGACCACGCGGGCCGACGCGGGCGGCGTGATCACAGTGAAAGATGTGGCGATTGGTGGGGATCTCGGGGATCTTGCGAGTGCGCGGGGGCAGGTTGGGGATGCTAAAGAGATGCCAAATCTGGACTTTAATACGCTTACAACTCCGGGAAACTATAGAATAACGGGGAATCCCACTAACGGTCCTTCTTTGCCTCTCAATATCTCCGGAGCTTCCATCGGTTCTCTTATTGTAGCTGGTACTTTGGGACAGAATGGGCGCATCTTTCAGATCATGATATCCGGTAGCACGGTTACGTGGAGGACTGTTCAAAATTCGACAGGAACGACATGGAGCGCTTGGCAACAGTTGCTTTCAGGAAACAAAGTTGGTGACGGCATTCGCACAACCCAAGGTATCATCTCCGTCCCCGAATACGAGGGCGCGACGGCATCGAAGGCCGGGACGTCCGGCCTTGTTCCGCCCGCAGCCGCCGGGCAGCATGAAAGCTTCCTGACCGGAGGCGGGGAGTACAAGCCCGCGCTCACCAAGATTTCGGACAGCGTGAGTCTGGAGGACTCGAAGACGGCGGCGTCCGCGAAGGCCGTGAAGGCGGCCTATGAACGGGGGACTGCCGGGGTCACTGCGGCGAATGGCAAACTGTCTTTGTCCGGCGGCGTAATGAGCGGGCGCATCGGCGGCCTTCGAGGGAACTACAATGCCGATGCGAGTTCAAGGTATGCAACCGGCGCTCTCGAAATACGGGAAAATGGAGGCGTAGGGAGTGCGCAATCAGACATAGCCTATGCTCCGACAATCGGCTTTCATTGGGCGAATAAAGTTGCGGGCCTGCTTGCGCTGCGAAGCGACGGCATATTTACCTTTTTGAAGCAAAACGGAACGAGAGCCGTTGTTGATTGCGATGTCCCGTATGCAACTGCGGCAAACAAGCTCCGCAGGGAAGGGGGTGTCGATACAAGCTGGTATTGGAATGGTCAGGGAGGCCAACCCGGTTGGCTGTGGGGAGGCAATGACGGAACCAATATGTACGTTTACAATCCCGCTAATTTCAGCGTGAACTATGCGAACAGCGCGTACATATCCACCGCCGTCTCGGGAGTATGGTTCGGGCGCAATAATCAAACTGTCCCCAGCGGAGGGACATGGAGAGTGATTACGTCGATAAATGGAAAGATTGATTTCATGACCGTCGCTGGCGGAACTTCTATCCCGCACGACTGGTGGTATGCGGTCAGAGTCGCATAAGGGGGAAAGTATGGATTACGGACAAATCATCTACCGGACTGCTGATGATTCCTATGTCATCACAAAGGACGGCATGCCCTACCACGTCTATCCCTATGCCGCCGAATTCGCGGAGGAATGGGACGCCGTGTTTGCCTACGCCGAGGCCCATCCCGAATGCGTGACCGAAGAACAGCCCTACGTCCCGCCCGTACCGACGCTTGAGGAAGTGAAGACCGCCAAGCTCTCGGAAATCAACGCGGCAGCGGACAGGGCCATAGCCACACTCACGGCGACCTATCCGGACCGGGAGATCAGCACGTTCGACAAGCAGGAATCCGAGGCCCGCGCCTATGCCGCCGACCCTACGGCTTCAACGCCGCTTCTTTCGGCGTTGGCGCAGGCACGGGGCATTTCTCTGCCCGACCTCGTGGAACGGGTGCTCGCCAAGGCCGACGCCTTTGCCGTGGCTTCCGGCTCCATCATCGGCCAGCGTCAGGCACTGGAAGATCGGCTTGATGCCTGTACGACGCTGGAAGATGTGCAGGGCATCACCGTCAACATCTCCATGCCAGGCGGGGGAGAAGCATGACGTACGGAAAGCGAACGTTGATCGCCGTCGACCAGCTCCTCAATACGCTCCTCGGCGGCTGGCCGGATGAAACCCTGTCCTCGCGCTGTTACCGCTGGGCGCGGGACGGGGTGAGGGCATGGCCCCGGCGCGTGGTGGACGGGCT
>ENA-UERN01001515-UERN01001515.1-human-gut-metagenome-genome-assembly--contig:-NODE-1515-length-21270-cov-45.318218_pt1 | contig 21270 bp, 17 predicted proteins | sample MGYA00242950_ERZ507950 | MGnify/ENA primary metagenome ERZ507950 (study PRJEB26167, sample SAMN06115515) | human gut metagenome | host: Homo sapiens | place: China:Ningxia | collected 2014-11-26...
ATGGGGCCCAGACCTGCAATGTTCAGCAGCTGGACGAGGAACAGCTTCCACTGGGGCATCACAACGTAGTCAACGCCATCGTTGATGCGCACAGCAGGAGTTTCGCGGTCGTCCGGTCCGAACGTGTTGTCCACGATCTTACCATAGACAAAGTAGCCTACGATCAGAAGCGCCAGACACAGTAAGAAACTAATCATACCAGAAACCTCCTTTTGAATTTCAGCCGCCGGCAGCATATGCCATACTGCGGCTATGACCGATCTCTGGCTTCATGTTAACACCTTTTTCATAATTGTGTTAATATTTTTTAGGTATAGTTCCTATATCAAAAAGTATATGGCCGTTTGTTTTATTTGTTTACGCAAACTTTTATTTTGTGGCGATAGCACGTTTTAATTCGTTGTTCTGTTTCTTAAAAACTTTCTCCCGGGAACGGTCAAGCCCGCCCCCGCCAAACTTTGCGCCGCCTTTTTGTGCATTTTGCTTAATCGTTTGCGATTTTCTCCCCAAAACGTGGGATTCTGGACGAAAAGAAGGGAAATCCGCCCCTCTCAGGCGGGGCACCCCTTCCGTGAAAATGCAAAGTCGGGCAGCCCACAGGCTGCCCGACTTTGCTCTATTATAAATAATTCTTCCGCTGCAACAACGACGACCGCCGCCAGCGGCGGAAACAGGGAGGAGTTGTTGGGGCAGCGGCCAGCAAGACGCGCGTGCCGCCCAAGGCACGATGCGGATGCTGGGTGCCGCAACCCGGAAGACGCGGCGCGCATTTCAAATCTTCTTCCACCCGCTGTCCTTGATGGTGGCATCTGCCTGCTTGTGCAGCAGTTGCACAAACAGCTGCTCCTCCGGCTGCAAAGGCTCCCGCTCCGGGTACACCAGCACGTCCCGCATCTGCTGCTTCTGCGCCGGGCAATTATGCAGCGCCAGATGGTACTGCTCCAGCGCGCGCTGCGGCATGGGGGACGACCACATATAGGCCGTGGGCAGGTTCTGCAAAATGGAGAACTGGCTGCACCGCTCGTACACATGGATGCGGCGGTTGGGGTTTACCTGCCAGCGGGAGACGGTGCTCTCCTCCCCGGGCAGATGGGCGTCGCCGTGCAGCACCTCGATGTAATCGTTCAGCTCGTCCAGGTTCTGCACCTGACGCCGCGCCAGCGGGCTGTCCTGACTGGTGAGCAGCAGGTAGGAAAACTCCATGATAGGCTCCTGCCGCAAACCGTGGCGCTGGCAGTAGCGCAAATAGTAGTCCTCGTCCTCGGCGGCATAGCGCAGCAGCGCTATGTGGTAGCCCTGCCGCAGCACAAAGTCCAACGCTTCGATTGCGCCGCTCTCCCGGATATGCACCCGCAGCTGCTCGCTGCGGGCTGCCTGCTGCAAAAAATCCACCGCCGCGTAGGAGGCGTAGGTGGCATGGGTCAGCACTACCCGCAGCTCGGCGCAGCTGCGCTGCTGGTGCGCCTCCTGCTTCAGCTCGTCCACCTGCTGCAGCACCCGCTGCGCCTGCGCGATGAACCGCTTGCCCTGCTCGGTGGGGATCATGCCCGTGGAGGAGCGCTCGAAAATGCGCACCCCGTATTCCTCTTCCAGATTCTTCAGTGCCTTGCTGACATTGGGCTGCGCCGCGTACAGCTGCTTTGCCGCCGCCGACACCGACCCCCATTTCATGATGGCTACCAGATACCGCAGTTCCGTAATATTCATGAACCCCTCCGCGTTGTTTGCAGTCGTAATCGTATTGTAACAATTTCTCCGCGCCGCTGTCAAGCGGGGGAAGAACTCCCCCGGCAGCGTCCTCGCCCTCTCAGTCAAATCCTACGGATTTGACAGCTCTCCCAAAGGGAGAGCCTTTGGCATGGCGGTATAGTTTCCGGCTAAAACGCAAAGTTGCTTGCCCGGAAGGGGCAGCCTCACAGCGCGGATGTTTCCGTAGGAAACAAGCGCGGCAGCTGCCGTTCGCCTTTGTAGCCCCTCCCGTGAAAAGGCAATTCTGGAAAATCCGCAGATTTTCCAGAATTGCGAATTAAAAATAATTTTTCCGCTGAACATGGCCAAAGCGCACGCGGCGGCCATTCCAAATCGTCTCTCTCCCCTTGCACCAAAGCCCCCGGGTGCTATATAATAAGGAAAAACATAAAGGAGGGGCTGTACCATGCCGGAATACCGCGTGCTGCGCATTGACGAGCAGCTGTACGGCTGCGAGGAGCTGCCCGCCGGGCAGCCGGTGCTGTGCGATGTGACCCTGACCGATGCCGCCGGGGCTGCCCGCATTCTGCCCTACCCGGACAGGGAGCTGACATGTCTTGGCATCGACGAAGGAGACACCGTCTGTCTGCTGCCGGACGGCACCCTGCACAAGCTGTAAGGAGTATTTTTATGCATAATATCTATTTCACCCGCCACGGCGAGACGGTATGGAACGTGGAAAATAAGATCTGTGGCATGACCGACAGCCCACTGACCGCCCGCGGGCAACAGCAGGCGCGGCAGCTGGGCGAACTTGTCCGGGACAGCGGCCTGCACATCGACGAGATCCTGTACTCTCCCCTCTCCCGCGCCGCCGACACCGCAAAGGCCATTGCCGCCGCCACCGGTCTGCCCGCCCGCTGCGAGCCCCGCCTGCGGGAGCAGTGCTTCGGCAAATACGAGGGCACGCCCCGGGACGGTGCGGAGTTCCGCATCTCCAAGACCCACTTTGCCGACCGCTATGTGGGCGGCGAAAGCATGATGCAGCTGGCGCAGCGCATCTACAACCTGCTGGACGAATTGAAGGCGGACACCGGCAAGACCTACCTGCTGGTAGCGCACAACGGCATCGCCCGGGTGGTGCACTCCTATTTTTACGATATGACCAACGAGGAATACGCCGCAGCGGGCATCAAAAACTGCCAGCTGGTGGAATATACCTTTGAATAACAGGAAAGCCGCCGGGGCCCCGGCGGCTTTCTTGTTATGGCGCGTCAAGCATGACGGTAATGGAATTTCTGGTCTTTTGTCACGAACATATACACGCTCACCGCCAGCGCGGCAAGCTCGGCGGCGGTGACAGCCAGCCACACGCCATCAATGCCCCACAGGGCGGGCAGCAGGAGCAGCGCGGCAAGCTGGAACAGCAGGGTGCGCAGAAAAGAGATGAGAGCACTCGTCACGCCGTCCCCCAGCGCTGTGAAGAAGGAGGACGCATACACGTTGAAGCCCATGATGAGGAAGCTCAGCGCATACAGCCGGAAGGCGCGGTTTGTCAGCGCCAGCAGCTGGGCGTCGTAGCCCACAAAGATGCGCGCCACATAGGGAATAATGACCATAGACGCCGCCGTCATGCTCACAGCTACCACGGCGATGAGGCGCAGGCTCTTCTGATAGAGGTTATGCACCTCGGCGTGGTTGCGCGCGCCGTAATGGAAGCTGACGATGGGGGCGCTGCCCACGGCATAGCCCACGAACACCGCCACGAACAGGAAGGCCGCGTACATGATAACGCCGTAAGCCGCCACGCCATTTTCCCCGGCAAGCCGCAGCAGCTGGAAGTTATACAGGATATTGACCAGCGACATGGAAAGGCTGGTCATCAGCTCGGAAGAGCCGTTGATGCAGGCATCCCACAGCACGCGGCCGTAAAGCTGCGTTCTGCACAGGTGCAGGCGGCTGGTATTGCTGTGGTCGATAAAATAGAACACCGGCAGCACGCCGCCCACCAATTGGCTGATGAGTGTGGCAACGGCAGCGCCCTCCACGCCCCAGTGCAGCATACCCACCATCACCACGTCCAGCACCATATTGGTGCAGCCTGCGCCTACGGTGAACCAGAAGCCCAGAAGCGGCTTTTCGGCGGTGACGAAAAAGCTTTGGAACATATTTTGCAGCGCAAAGGGCGGCAGCGCCAGCATCAGGATGCGCCCGTAGCGCACGGCGTAGTCCAGCAGCTCGCCCTTTGCGCCCAGCAGCACGGCGACCGGCCGCAGGAACAGGATGCCCAGCACGGCCAGCACACTGACCGAAACCAGCGCCGCCAGCATCAGCATGGAAAAATAGCGGTCGGCTTTTTTCTGGTCGCCCTCGCCCAGCGTGATGCCCACAATGGCGCTGCCGCCGGTGCCCAGCATAAAGCCGATGGTGCCCAGCAGCTGCGGCAGCGGCATGATGAGGTTGACCGCCGCAAAGGCCGTTTTGCCCACAAAGTTGGAGACACATAGCCCGTCCACGATGCCGTAGATGGAGGTGAACAGCATGGTGCCGATGCAGGGCAGCACGAACCGCAGCAGGCGGGAATAGTTGAAATGATCGGACAATTGGATGGCTTTCTTTGGCATAACTCCTCCTTTTTTGAACTCTGCACATACAAAAAGGCCGGATAAGAACCACCGCTCCGGTGCGTTCCCTCTTCTGCTGCGGCACTACGGTGCCCACAGCCTCCGGGAAGCACGAACGATGACATCTTATCCGGCCCTTCAATTACGTTGAAACAGCCCTCCGATGAGCGAAAAACAGTATAGCAAAGTTTATTTTTTATGTCAAGCCCAGTTTTGCATCACTCTGCTGCAAAGTGTAAAACACGAAAAAAGAGAACACCCGCTGCGAATGCGGCGGGCGTTCTCTTTTTTGAGCAAGGGTGGGGTGACGATTCCCACATTTCCTAACAATGGGCGACGGCTGCCTGTTCCGTCCTCCGTTGCTCATCTCTATCCACTATTATTATATCATAGGAATTCAAAATGTCAACACTCGATAACGCGTCAATATTTTTTCAAATTCCCCTTGTCGATAAAGCTGCGGACACGATTTGGATTTAATCTGTAAACCGACCTTGCAAAAAGTTGTCCTTTTGTAGACACCCGTACCGCAACTTTGACAAACACATGGTCTATTTCTACTTCTCGGACATATTCAATGGAGTTATCTTTTTTATTTTGCGCCACATAATCCGGTTCTTTTAAAATATCCGGGATGTACTCTCCATATAATGCAAAATCCTCAGGATGGCGTGTTGTCATGTGCCCAATGTTGGAATCGCCAAGAAGAATATCTTTTCCTTCCGGCAACTCCAATTCCAGCAGTTCGATCACACGTTTTGTCAGAACTCCAACTCGTCTTGTTTTTTCCATTCTACACCCTTTCTTTTATTTCTCCGCAAGGCGGACAAAGGGCGCGATGGCGTTGGCATCGCCGTGGCGGACGATGGAGTAGGTAATATCGCAGTAGGGCTGGATGGCGGTGCTCTTTTCCACGGTGGAGATGAGCAGCACCTGCAATTGCAGGCGGCGGAACAGTTCCATCATGGGGCGGATGCGGTCGCTGGTCATCTTGCTGAAGGCCTCGTCCAGCAGCACCAGACGGATGCTGTTCTCGCTCTTCTGGTAAATTTGCAGAAGGCTGGCGCAGATGGCCACATAGAAGGGCGCCTGATTCTCGCCGCCGGAGGAGTCGCGGCTGACGCGGGAAAGATACGCCTGCTGCCCGGTGACCTGATTGGTCACCTTGATATCGTAATCCAGATAGGTGCGGTAGTCCACATAGTCCGAAAGGGTGGCACCGGCAGCGGTGCGTCCCTCCTGCCGGGCGCGGGTGTTCTCGTCCACGTCTGCCATGATCTTTTCCATCAGTTCGTCCACCTGACGCTCGTAGGCGGGGTCGGCAGTGGCGGCAAGGTTGTCCAGAGAATCGCCCTCGGTCATCTGCTGGTTGCCTTTATCCACGATGACCTGATAGAACGCCGCCAGCTGCGGGTCGCGGCTGGGTTCCAGCTCAAAGCGGTAGACTTCCTCGCCGTAGGTCAGCTGCTCCATGACCTTGTTCAACTCCCGGAACTGCCGCCGGGCGTTGAAGATATCGTCCTTCATGCGGAACAGGATATCCTTGCGGAAACGGTCCTTGCAGTCCCGCTGCGCCTGCTCCAGACGGGCGGCGTAGCGCTCCAAGTCGATGCGCACAAGGCTTTCGTGCTGGGCGCGGTACTGTTCCAGCCCGGCAAGCCCCAAGGGATAATCGCAGACATAGCGCTGGTTGTAGGCTTTCTGCGCCGGTTCCAGCGTGCTGTTCAGGTAGACAGTCAGGGCATCGTCCAGCTTGGCCTGTGCCTTTTCGGCGGCCTGCGCGGCGGCGCGGGGGGACTTGTCCGGCCCGGTCAGCGCCTGCTGACGGCTGCGGGAGAGGGGCTCCACCAGCGGGTGGGCGGCAAAGAAACTCTCTGCGGCTTGTGCGCTCTTTTCGGCGGTGTCCACCGCCTTTTGCTGCTCCGTCTCACAGGAGGCGATCTGTTTTTCGCATACGCGCAGGTCGCCGCCGGTCTGCTCCACGGCGGTGCGGGCGGCTTCCCATGCGGCCTCACGCACCTCTTCCTCCTGATACAGCTGCTGCAGCAGGGGGTTCTCGCGGCACTCTGCCAGCTTTGCGGCCTGCTCGTCCACCGCCGCGCGGGCGGCGGTCAGGGCGGCGCGGGCGTCCCACAGAGCGGCAAGTTCTTCCAGCGTGGTGCCGCGCAAAAGGGTCTGGTACTGGCTGTATGCGGCTTTCAGGTTCTGCTCTGCCTGTGCGGCGGCGCGCACTTCTTCGGCAAGGGCGTTCATCTCCCCTGCCAGTGCCCCGGCGCGAGCGCGGCGGGCTTCCAAGCCGATATAGCGCTGCGGGGTGCGCAGACGCTCCAACCGGAAGGGATGGTGGCGCAGAAGGTCCCGGGTAGCGCTGTCGGGGTAGTTTTCCAGCGTGTCGGGGGTGTCGCAGCAGACGATGCGGCGCAGGATGGTGTCGGCGTACTGCGCCGCCAGCGGGTTTTCGCTGGTGACCTGTGCCGCCAGACTGTCGGCGGGGGCGGTGTCGGCGCGGCGGTTGGCCTTGCGCAGACCCGGGGTGTCCAGCAGGCTGATGGGGCCGACTTTGTCCTTCAGCGCCACAAAGGCGCTCTTTGCGGCGGCGTAGTGGGCGGGCGGCACAAGGATATCGAACCGGCGGTCGCCCAGACAGGCTTCCACGCAGTCCTGCCAGCTCTCGTCCTCCACGTTCAGCAGCTCGCAGAAGATGCGGGCGTCCGGCTCCATGCCCCGGCTCTTCAGCTCGGCATTCACGGCGTCCCGCACCCGGGTGGCGGCGTCGCCGTGGGGGTACACCCACTTGCCGCCGGACACGGCGTCCAGCTCGGCGCGTTTCTCGGTCTGCTGCCGCTGCAAAGCGGCGGTGTGCTGCCGGGCGGCAAAATAGGCTTCTTCCAGCGGCTTTTCCTGTGCGGTCAGCCAGTCGGTCAGGGCGGGCAGGGTGTCCGGGGTCAGGTCTGCCATCTTCTGCCCGGCGGCAAAACCGCTGCGGCGCAGCACCGCCAGCAGATTGCCGGTCTTTTCGGCGGCTTTTTCGGCGGTATCTGCCTTGCGGGCAGCGGCATCCAGTGCGGTCTGCCGGTGCGCCAGCTCCTCGCTGAGGGCGTCCAGTGCGCGCCCCTCGCCGCTGGCACCGGCGGCGCTGTGGGCGGTCAGGTAGGCGCGGCGGGCTTCCGCTTCGGCGGTCTTGGCTTCGGCGTAGCGGGTGCGCAGCGTCTCCTGCTGGCGGCGTCCGGCTTCCACCCGCTCCTGCCAGACGGCCTGCTCCCCGGCATCGGCAGCCGCCCGCGCCAGCAGAGCGGCGCCCCGGTTCACAAGGGCTTCGGTCTGTTTTTCGGTGGCTTCACGGCCAAAACGGACGATCTCGTCCAGCGCATCGGCGCGGGTCTGGGCTTCGGCAAGCACGGCGTGCAGGTTTTCCAGCTCCAAGCGGTCACCCTGCAAGGCTTCCAAGTCCAGCTCCGGCTGGGGCAGGATATACTGGTACAGAAACTCCCGGAAATTCGGGATCTCGTCCATGCTGGTGCCCATCTGGAACACCTCGTTGAACTTTTTGCCCAGCGGGCTGGACGCACGTCCGATGCCCAGTGCGCGGCAGATCCTATCCCGCGCTTCGCTGGGGCTGCGGGTATAGGAAAGCCGCCCTTCGGCGGGCTTGAAGTCCTCCTTGGCGCTGGGCGCACCGGTGCGCGGGTCGATAAAGGGAAGCTGTTCCAGCGTGATGCCGTCCTCCGAGATATACCATGTCTGGTCGCCGGGGTGCAGCTCCTGCATGGGGCCTTCGGACTCCACCCGTACCGCGATGACAAAGCTGGTGTGCTTTACGCTGTCCCAGAACTCTGCCCCGATATACGCCACGGTGTGCCCCGGGCGGCGGTAGGCGTTCTCGCCGCGCTGCTTGGCGTGGATAGAGCCTTGCAGGGTGCGGCCGCTTTTCTTATTGCCCAGCGCATTGAAGTTGCGGTTGGTGGTCAGGCAGTAGCGGATAGCATCCAGAATGGTGGTCTTGCCCACGGCGTTCACGCCAATCATATAGGTCAAGCGGGCGCAGTCGAAGGTGGTATTTTCAAAGTTGTGCCAGTTGATCAGTTTCAGGCGCTTGAGTTCGATCATGCTTCACCCTCCCCTGCTTCGGTGTCTGCGCCCTCCGGGCGCTCGTACAGGCCAAGCTCGGTGCGGGTGCGGGCGCTCTCGGCGGCGGCATCCGCAAGGTCGGCGTCCGGCAGCGCCAGCAGCACCGTGGGGAACACCTCGATGCGGCTGTCCAGCCCGGAGAGCCGCCCCACCGGACGCGCCAGATTGTACCGGCGCAGGGTGCGCATGAGCTTTTCCAGCGTTTGCTGGTCCAGCTTGCGGGGCAGGTTCATCTTTTGCAATTCGGCCTGTACTTCTTCTACGGTCACCAGCACCTCGTCCGCACTGGCGGCAAGGCTTTCCCGCTTTTGCAGGTACAAAAGCCGCAGCACCAGCAGCAAAATGCTTTCGTACTTGAGCAGCCGTGCCTGACTGCCCTCGTGCTCGTTGACCAGCGCCGCCGCCTGCATGGGCGCGGGGTACAAAAGCACCGCGTAGCCCAAGGGCTTGAACACCGCCCGCACCTCGTTGAGGTGATCCTGAATATACAGATATTTTGCCCGCTGTTCCTCTACGCAGCCCAGCACAAAGCAGTGGTTGAGCAGATAGTTTGCGGTCTCTTCCAGCAGATCAATGGTTGCCATCCGTGTTTACCTCCTTGCGGCGGGTCAGGACAAAATCCTGAAACCGGAAGCCGCCGCGCTCCACCCAGTTCCCGGTCAGGGTGATATCATACTCCCGGTGCGGCGACTGGGAATAGGTGTGCAGGCCGATGATGCCTGTAAAGTCGTTCGGGTATTCCTCCACAAGGGTGGAGGCGTTCACCTGCCCGCGGGCAGCCAGTGCCTGCCGCGCCAGCAGCGCCACGTTTTCCTCGGTGACGGCAAGGCGGGCGTAATCCAGCAGCAGCTGCTGCTCCTGCCGCAGCCGTTCGGGGTCAAGGGGCTCGGTGCGCACCGGGGCAAGGGGCGCTTCGGTGCGGGGCGCGGCAGGGGGATACAGCGGTTTTGCGCCGAACACTGCCGCCGGGTACAGGTGCAGCCGCGCTGCCACCGGGCCGTCGTCCGGCTCGAACAGCTGCTCCGGGCTGCGGATGTCCTCGGCGTAGCGGCGCAACAGGGCGGTGACGCTGCCCTGCGCCGAGCGGTCGCTCAGCAGCAAAAACTGTGCCCGCTGCACCGCCCGCTTGCGGTAGCGGATGTGGCTGGCGTCGATCTCCTTCATCAGGGTGCTCATCTCTTCCAGCGCATCCCGCTGCTGCTGGATGAGGGCACGCACCCGGGGTGCAGCCTCGCCGGGGGCGCAGCGCTCCACCCGGGCGTAATCCAGCGCCAGACGGGGCAGCTGGTTCTGCTCGCAGTCGTCCAGCTCTTCTTCCAGATAGGCGCGATAGTTGAACAGGTTATCGCTGGTTTTAAAGCGATGATAGGCCGCCGCCACCACCTTTTCCTCGTACTGGTCGAACAGTTCCAGCACCTCCTGCGGGGTGCGGTTATGGGTCAGGCGGTCGATATAATGCCCGATGGAAGCGTTGAGGGCGCGCAGGGACTTGTTCAAAGTCTCAAGGTCTGCCGCCACCTCCCGCAGCACGTTCTCGTAGGGGCTTTTTTCCTGTCCGATGCTGCCCAGCAGCTGCCACGCCTTGTACAGCTTGCCGGTATAGGTGACCACCCGGGGATTCAGTATCTCTTCCAGCGCGTCCAGCAGCGGGGTGACCTCCGGCATAAAGGCAAGGGTGGGCTCGGTCTCGTAGCTGCCGGGCTGCTCTTCCAGCCAGCCGGTGCGGCGCAGACGCAGCAAAAAGCCCACCGCCAGCGTATGGGGGTCGCGGGTGGGCTGCTCGTCCTCATCGCCCGCGCCGTCGGCATCCAGCGCCAGCGGCTTTGCCAGCGCGGCAAAATAATCCTCGGCACGGGAGACGGCTTCGGCGCGGGAAATGCTGTAATCTGCCGTATGGCGGCACTCTTCCCAGAGCAGCAGCAAAAGCTCTGCATAAAACGCCCGGTTGGGCCCCGCCAGCGGGCGGAACAGCCGTGGGCTGACCAGTTCAAACAGCTGCATGGAAACGTCCTTTCTGTGTGAGTTCGATACCCTTTTATTGTACCACAGCGGGCGGGGTTTGTCACAAAAAGGCGAAAAAAAGCCCGCCGGGCAAGGCGGGACGATTTGGAATGCGCGCCGCGTGCGCTTTGCGCATAAGCAGCGGAAGAATTATTTTTATTTTCGGGATAGCGGAGCGTCTGCGGACGCTCCGCTATCCCATTTTCACGGGAGGGGTTCACGCAAAAAAGCCCCGGGGAGCGGGTGCTCTCCGGGGCGGGATGATTCAATTACTGTGCAAATCAAACTTTCATTCTAATGCCGATGGCAACATAGGTCTTGCCGCCGATGGTCTTTGCGCCGACACCCAGCGCGGTAAGCTCGACTTTCTTACCAGAAGCAACTGCCATGCTCTGAATAGCGTCCCAACCGAGCTTCAGGGTAGCAATGTTCGTTGCATCCGGCGTAATATTCTCTGCCTTGTCCACTTCGTAGTAGAACTTCACATACTTTTCGCCGGTGGACTGCACCGGGTCATAGCAGACCATTACCTGATTCTGAGTTGTTTTAGTAGGCTGTTCTACTTTCCAAAGTGCTTTAGCGCTCAGAGTCTGTGCGCCGCTTACCTCTTGGATGTAATCGACGGCCAGCTTCTTGATGGCGGCATCGTTATTAAAATTCGTAGCAAAAGTCTTATTCAGCTCTGCCATATAGGCCTGCTCGACCTTATTCTCAAACGCCGAACTGCCGGTGCCGCTGCCGCCACTGCAAGCGGTGAGCACTGCCAGTGCCATGATACCGGCCAGAAGAACGGCCACAAGACGTTTCATCTTTTTCATGTTAGATTCCTCCATAATAAAATGAATTACAGGCCTTTTCCGCGCCCCAAAAGCCCGGACGACCTATGTTCATTTTACAGCATCTTTTTTTCTCCGTCAATGTACAGACTACCTAGATTTTCCAGTTGCTTTTGAGCAGATATGTCAGTTCGTTGGATACAAAAAGCCCCGGGGGAGCGGGGTGCTCCTCGGGGCGGGGTATGTGATGCAATTACTATGCAGCGGCGTTGGTCAACTCAAAGCCGATGGCAACATAGGTCTTGCCGCCGATGGTCTTAGCGCCGACGCCCAGCGCGGTGAGTTCCAGCGTTATGCCGTTTTTGTCTGCGTTTTCAAGCTCCCTGTCCACGGTGTTGAGCAGGACCCGAATACTGGTGTAGTCGGTCTTGATAGCTTGTGTTTCCGCAGCCTTGTAGAAAAGCGGCACATAGGCATCCGGCTTGCTGCTTTTTGTATCAAAGCAGAGCTGCACCTGCCGCACCACGGTCTTTTCACTACCCTCTGTTTTACAGCGTGCGCTGCCGGTCAGGCTGTCCGCGCCGCTGTTCTCGGCGACGTGGGTAACAGCCAGTTCCTTGATGGCGGCATCGTTATCAAACGTTTTGCCAAGCTTTTTATTCAGCGCGTCCAGATAGGCGCTTTCCACCTTGGCGTCAAACTCGGGGTTGCCGGGGTCGCTGCCGCCGCAGGCGGTGAGCAGCGCCAGTGCCATGATACCGGCCAGAAGAACAGCCGTAAGACGCTTGATCTTTTTCATGCAATGCTCCTTTTTAAAATGCAGGGCGTTCCCGTGCGGATGCACGGGGCATTCTGCTTTCATTTTACAGCAGCACGGCGGCGTTCGTCAATGGCAGGTGTGCTTTTTTTGCCGGGATTTTTGGGCAGAGCGCAAAAAAGCCCCGGAGGGCGGGTGCTCTCCGGGGAAGGGTGCAAGATTTAAGAAGGTGCGCTTATTCGCTGACCATAAAGAGGATCAGGGTGTATTTATCCTGCTTGGTAACGGTAACGCCAAACTTGGCCGGGTTCTCGATCCCTTTATGGGACATCTCAAGCTGAATGTGGCCTATATTTTGCTGGATATACTTCGTAAAATTTTCCTTTGTAACTTCCTTCTTGATTGGAAATGCAATATCCAGCATGTAAATCTTTTTGCCGTTCGTTGCATTGGCAAAGATCTTCTCCCGTTCTTCATCTGTTTCCTGAACAGCCTCTCTGTCCCCGGCGACCCTGGCGTCATAATATCTTGCATTTGCAGTCAGGCACTTCTCGCTGATCGCGGTCAGGGCGGCGTCCTGCGTCAGTTCCAGCTCTGCGCCCTTGCCCAGTTCCACAGTCCATTCGGCAACGCTCTTTTCCAGTGCTTCATCACGGGTCACAGGGGTGCTGGGCGTACCGCCGCAGGCGGTGAGCATTGCCAGTGCTATGATACCGGCCAGCAGCAGGGAGGTCAGTTTTGCAAGTTTCTTCATAGGAACACTTCCTTTCTTTGGGCGCGGAACGCGCGGCTGCTTTCTTATACTATAAGCATAGCAGGGTTTTTTCCGGCGTGCAAGCGTTATTCACGCTGTTTTCAGGGGCATTCACGCAGGGCTGCCAAAGTTTTTCTGCGGTTTTTGTGGGGAATGCACAAAGGGGGCGCTTTGCGCTGTGGGTGATACAAAAAAGCCCCGGAGGGGATAGGACGATTGAAAATGGCTTCCGCTATCGGGTTGCGGCACCCAGCATCCGCATCGTGCCTTGGGCGGCACTTGCGTCTTGCTGGCCGCTGCCCCAACAACTCCTCCCTGTTTCCGCCACTGGCGGCGGTCGTCGTCGTTGCACTCTAGCCATATTCAGCGGAAGAATTATTTTTATTTTCGGGCTAGCGGAGCGTCTGCGGACGCTCCGCTAGCCCATTTTCACGAGGAGGGGTCGAAAGAGCAAGCGGCATTTACCGCAATCAAAACAAAAAGCCCCGGAGGGCGGGTGCTCTCCGGGGAATGATGTTGAAATTATCAGGTCTTGGGGTAAGCGAGGTTCTTGACCTGAATTGCGATTGCAGCGTAACTGCCCTTTTCATTGGTTCTGACAACGACAGCTGCCTTTGCCCACTCGGTGTCGAACTTCACGCTATTGTTGCTGGCTTCGATCTTGCCAAGCTTCTCAGTGATCAAATTGACAAAGCCTGCCACGAGACCAGCAGTCTTATAGTCTGCCGACAGGGTAACAGTCACATACTGCTTTGCAGGATCGATGCCCTTGACGTCAAAATCAACAGCGAGAGTACCAAATGCACTGGTATCTGCCTTGATTCGTGCATCCAGCAGTTCTGCAGTTTCATTATAGAGCTGGCTGTCATTCTTGACCTTGCCGTCATTATCACGCAGAGCCGTAGCCTGAGTCTTTCGACCGAGCTGCTTCTGGATCGCTTCTTCCTTTTGTTTGTCTGTGAGAGTGCCGCCGCCACAGGCGGTGAGCATCACCATAGCCATCGCACCTGCCAGCAGCAGGGCTACGAATTTTTTCAGGTTCTTCATAAGGGTATCCCTCCAATCAGCTTGTTTGTGGTTATGTTTCTTTTTTCTCGAAAGGTCTTGCGCAACCATCGTTGCCTTTCTGCCCTGATTATATCCGACCGGTGACGGTTTTGTCAATCGGAAATATCGCTAAACTTCCTGAAGCGTTTTCGTCAAAAAGGATGAAAACAAGCGGGATTTGTTGCAGTTCTGGTATGTTCCAGAATCCGTTTTGTCGACAATCCACGGAATCTTCTTTTCCTTGCCCCGGCGGCGCGGTTTTGCCGGGTGCGGAGGGCACTTAAATTTGGACATATGTTGTGTTGGCAGGCATTAACTCCCTCAGATGCGGCTTGCGCCGCGCCAGCTCCCTCTGGGAGGGAGCCCCATTATTTTGCCTTTTTACACATTTTCACCACGTTTTTGTGGTAAAATCATGTCCGAATTGAAACGAACTCGGAGGAAGTACCCATGCAACACTGTCCCGCCCGCGCGGCACAGCGGCTGGCGGCGGCAGTTCTGGCGCTGGTTTTGCTGCTGTGCGCCTTTTTGCCCCGTGCCCACGCCGCTGAACTGAAGGAGAAAAACGGCATCCGGCTGCTCAGCTTCGACACAAGCCACATCCTTTCCATCGGCAACCAGACCTCCGGCAAGTGCAGCCTGTACGCGCTGCGCTACGCCCGCACCATTCTGGACGGCAAGGTGTGCTCCGGCAGCGGGATGTGGTCAAACGGGGCGGTGTGGTCCGCAGCGGGCTACACGGGGTACTCCGGCACCCGCGCCGAGTGCCTGAAAAAGCTGTACAGCGAGCTTTCCGCCGGGCGTCCGGTGATCGTGCACCTGAAAAACACCACGGTCAGCGGGGTAAAGCGCCACACGAACCGCACCTCTACTTATGAATACCACCTGACTTCCTCCGGCTGGAGCGAGGTGAACTACCCCCACATTGCCACCAGCAGCACCTACGGACACTGGGTGTGCGTGGCGGGCATCTCCCCCACCGCCGACCCGGAAAACCTGACCGAGAGCGATTTCTACGCCCTCGACCCCGCCCGGGTAACGGCAAACGGCCGTCTTGCCGTCACCCGCCTGCTGGATCATACCCTGTGGGTGGAAAACTCCCCCCTCAAGGTACTGGGGTAAAAATATAATATGATAAAACAGAGCGCCTGACACCGCAGTGTCAGGCGCTCTGTTTCTATTCTGTTCCTTAATATCCCTTCACCGAGAACCCGCGCTCCCACGGGTCGGGCGGGATATTCTTGCTGCGGATGCCGGTGATCTGGATATAGTCGCTTTTCTGGATCATGGCGAACAGGGAGATGAACTTGTCCGGGTCGCCCTGCACTTCCAGCGTCACGCTGCCGTCGTCCTCGTTCTGCACCCAGCCGGTCAGGTCGAGGGTCTGCGCGGCGTACCGCGCCCGGTAGCGGAAGCCCACCCCCTGCACCTGTCCGGTGATGATGTAGCGCCGCCGCTCCGTGCCCTCCGGCAGTGCGGGCGGGGTGCGGTCTTTTTTGGAAAGAAAATCAAACACGGCGGTGTCCCCCTTCGGGGGAATGATGTACTGTGCTGCGCGCAGTATGATGTGCTTCGCAATGATGTTCCGGCTGCGCCGGAAATGATGCAGCCGCCTGCGGCGGCAATTGTGCCGCAAGGCACACATCATTTGCCCGCAGGGCAACATCATTTCCCGCAGGGAACATCATGCCGTGCCGCAGGCACGGTGCATCATTCCCTTTACAGTTCCTGATATGCGGTCATCAGGGCGGGGATGAACTGCTTTTTGCGGCTCACCACGCCCGGCAGCGTCCAGCTGCCATCGGCGGCGGGCTGGGTGTCGAAGCCCTCCGTCAGCACCCCGGCGGCGTAGCGTCCATTGCAGATGACCACGCTCTCTTCCTTGGGCACATCGGTCAGCAGCATGTAGATATCCTCCACGTTCTGCTTGTTGCGTGCTTCCTCCAGATACGGCTTCAGCAGCGCTTCGGCGGCGGTCAGGTTCTTGCGGGTCATGTAGCTGCCCTGCGCCACGCCAAAGCGGATATCGCCGCACATGAACACCTTGAAGTCCTGCAAGAACACCTCTTCGGCGGTCTTGCCGTCCAGCTTTTCACCGGCTTCAAACATTTCGTTGGCAAACTCGTTGATGTCTACCCCGGCAAGCTTTGCCAGACGCTTGGCGGCGTTCACGTCGATGGGGGTGCAGGTGGGGCTGCGGAACACCAGCGTATCCGAAAGGATAGCAGCCAGCAGCAGACCGGCGGTCTTTTGCGGGATGGTCACGCCGTTTTCATCGTACATCTGGGTGACGATGGTGGCGGTGCAGCCCACCGGCTGGTTGCGGAAGTACACCGGGCCGCTGGTCTCCAGACTGCCGATGCGGTGGTGGTCGATGATCTCCAGGATCTCGGCCTGATCAAAGCCCTCCACCGCCTGTGTGGCTTCGTTGTGGTCCACCAGAATGATGCGGCGCTTGCGCAGGTTGATGATGTTGCGGCGGCTGATCATACCGCAATACTTGCCGTCTGCGTCCAGAATGGGGAAATACCGGTGGCGCACCTTTGCCATCACGCGGGTGACGTCTGCCACCGGGGTGACGAGGGTGAACTTCATGATATTGTCCCGGGTCATGTAATAGGAAATGGGCGCACACTGGCTGATGAGCTTTGCCGCCGCGTAGGTATCGCAGGGGGCACTCATAATGGCTACGCCGGTCTCGGCAGCAATATGCTGGATGGTGCGGCCCACCTTTGCGCCGTTGCAGATGATGATGAGAGAAGCTTCCTTCTCGATGGCGCAGAGCTGGCTCTCGTAGCGGTTGGTCAGGATGACGATATCGCCCTTTTCCATGTTGCTTTCCAGCATTTCCGGGGTGGCGGTGCCAATGCGGATGTGACCGGTGGTGCACACTGCGTCCTCGCTGCCCACTACCATGGTAGCGCCCAGCGTTTCCAGAATATTGCGGTAGCTGGTGCGGCTCTTGGCAAGGATGCCGGTGTCGAACAGATCCATGTTGGCGGTGGCGATATCCTTCACCGTGATGACGCCCTGCAATTCGTCATCCTCGCTGGTCACGGGGAGGGTGTCGATCTTCTGGTCGCGCATGATCTCCCACGCCTTGCGCAGGCTGGTGGAGCCGGGGATGCCGGGCACCTGCCGGTAATCCACGTCCCGGATCTTAGGGTTGACGTCGGTGCACATCCGGGGCGGCGTGACCCCGAACTTTTTCAGCACAAATTCCGTTTCCTGATTCATTTTGCCCGCACGCCGGGCTTCGCAGACCAGATCGCTGGTCTTATTTTTCAGCTCTGCATAGGCAATGGCAGAGCAGATGGAGTCGGTGTCCGGGTTGCGATGCCCGATGACAACGACCTTATGCGCAGTTTGCTGCATACTGTACCCCCTTATGGGTCCTCAACTTCTTATCATTTACCAAGGCAGCGCCCCTCTCCTGCACAGCGGGGCGGGCTGCAACCTTATTTTAACACAACTGCGCCCATGGGTAAAGGGCGCTGAGCGCGGCGGGCTGTTGCTTTTTGGCACTTTCTTGTATACAACCTCTTGCATTTCGACAGCTTCCGCTGTATGATAGAAGCATTCGAGCTTTTTTGTCATTTGCAACGGAGGACAGCATGAAATCGTCCAAATTCACATCCACTCCCCTGTTTCCACGGCAGGCGCTGGTGGCGCTGCTGCTGCCGCTGATCGCGGAGCAGGCGCTCAGCGTGACCATTGGTCTGGCAGATACTTTGATGGTATCCTCGGTGGGCGAAGCCGCCGTGTCCGGCGTGAGCCTTGTGGACAGCTTCAACACCCTGATGATCCAGATCATGAGCGCACTGGCCACCGGCGGTGCGGTGGTCACCAGCCAGTACATCGGCCATCAGGAGCCCAAAAACGCCAAGGCGGCGGCTGCGCAAATTTTATTCGTGCTGTCCAGCTTCAGCGTGCTGGTGGCGGCGGTGGTCATCGGCGGGCGGCACGCCATTCTGCGGGGCATCTTCGGCTCCATTGACGCGGACGTGATGCGCTACGCCGAGACCTATTTTCTGCTTTCGGCGCTGAGCTACCCCTTCATCGGCCTGTACAACGCCGGTGCGGCGCTGTTCCGGGCGCAGGGCAACAGCAAGATCAGTATGCTGTCCAGTCTGGTGATGAACGTGGTGAACATCGGCGGCAACGCGGTGCTGATCTACGGCTTCGGCATGGGGGTCATGGGCGCGGCGCTGGCAAGCCTTGTGTCCCGCGCCATTGCCTGCGCGGTGGTGCTGTATCTGCTGCAAAAGCCGGGCTGCGCGCTGCGAGTGGACAGCCTGCGGGCGATGGCACCGAACGGCGGGCTGATCCGGCGCATCCTGCGGGTGGGCATCCCCGCCGGTATCGAGAACGGCATGTTCCAGATCGGCAAGCTGTCGGTCTCCAGCCTGACCTCCACCCTTGGCACGGCAGCCATTGCCGCCAACGCCGTGGCCAATACCACCACCACCTTTTTGAACATCCCCGCCAACGCCGTGGGCATGGCTGCCCTGACCGTGGTAGGCCAGTGTCTGGGCGCGGGCGAAAAGGAACAGGCGGTGTACTACTCCCGCCGCCTGATGCTGACCGCCTACTGCGGCGCGTGGGTGATGAACCTTTCGGCCTTCTTCTTCGCCAACCGGTTCGCGGTGTCCCTGTTCAACCTCTCGCCGGAGGCACAGGCCATGGCGCTGGACATCATGGTGTGGTTCAACATCGTTTCCCTGTTCGTGTGGCCGTCCAGCTTTACCCTGCCCAACATCCTGCGCGCCGCCGGTGATGCCCGGTTTACCATGACCGTGAGCATCGTGTCCATGTGGGCGTTCCGGGTGGGCTTCTGCTATCTGGCCGTGCTGTGCTTTGGCGGCGGGCTGCTGAGCATCTGGATGGGTATGTATCTGGACTGGGTTTTCCGCTCGCTGTGCTTCTACCTGCGCTTCCGCCGCGGCAGCTGGCTGGAACAGAGTGTGATCTGAGTTTTTTAGCATCCACCCCTTTGCCGGTCTGTGAAAGACCGGTGAAAATGGGGTGGATTTTTTCTTTTTGCAGGAAAGCGCCGCTTTGATTCGTATTATCAACAGAAGAGCGATGGTATTTTTTACAGGTTCCACAAATTATTTTTTCAGCGCTTGACAAAGTTTTCACCTTTCGTTCTTGCAATCTTCATCGTTCGGGCGTATAATTTCTCAATGCTATCAAGTTCTGCTCTTCTGCAAAAGGAGGCTATTCTATGAAACGCAGCTGGCTTGCGCGCCACCCGGTCGGGTTCATGGCGCTGTATACTATATTTTATCTTTCCGTTTTTCACTATCTGGAGGCAAACGTCCCCCTGCGCAGCATTCTGGTGCACTGCCGTCTGGACGATCTGATCCCCTTCTGCAAATATGCGGTGATCCCCTACTTTGCATGGTTTGTGTGGATCCCCTTCACCCTGTTCTATCTGCTGTGGAAAGCCCCGCGGGAGGACTTCTGGCGGCTGTGCCTGCCGCTGTTCTCCGGCATGACCCTTGCACTGGCCTGCTACGCCGTGCTGCCCACGGCGCTGGATCTGCGCCCCTACTGGGTGCCGGGCAGCGATATCTTTGCCCGGGTGGTGCGCTTTTTGTACCGCACCGACACCGCCACCAACGTCTGCCCCTCCATCCATGTGTTCAACTCGGTGACGCTGCTGCTGGCGTACTACCGCAGCCGCATCTTTGAGGCGCCCCGCCGCCGCTGGATGCGTCCCGCAGCCGCTGTGCTGTGCGTTTCCATCGTCTGCTCCACCGTGCTGCTCAAGCAGCACAGCTGCATTGACGTAGCCTTGGGTGCGCTGCTGGCACTGGCGCTGGACAGTGCCTTTACCGCCCTCGAGCGCAGCCAGCTGCCGCAGGTGCGGAGAGCCTAAAAAAGAGAAAAGCGACCCCTGCCGCGCCGAAGGCGCTGGCAGGGGTCGCTTTTTCATTTCCTTTTTCAAAACAGCCCCTCGGGCAGGCAGATATCCTGCTTGGGGACTTTCGTCCACGCAAAGTCCGGCACAAGGCTTTCCGGGGTGCGGGGGGCAGGCTCCGGCTGCAAGCCGTAGGCATAGGCCAGTTTTCCGATGATCTCCGGGGCGGTATATTTTGCCCGCAGATTTTCAAGGCTCTGGTCGCCGTCCCGCTTGGACAGCCGCCGCCCGTCCGCTGCCAGCAGCAGCGGGCAGTGGGCAAAGCGGGGCGGCTGCAAACCCAGCAGACGGTACAGGTACAGCTGCCGCGCCGTGGAGGACAGCAGGTCTGCCCCGCGCACCACCTCGGTGACGCCCATGCGGGCATCGTCCACCACCACCGCCAGCTGATAGGCAAACACGCCGTCTGCCCGGCGCAGATAGAAATCGCCGCAGTCCCGCAGCAGGTTTTCCGTGTGGGTGCCCATGCAGCCGTCCGTAAAGGTGATGGCCTCGTCCGGCACCATCAGGCGGTAGGCAGGGGCTTTCCTTTTGCGCTTTTCTGCAATTTCGTCCGGCGTCAGTCCCCGGCAGGTGCCCGGGTAGATGACATTTCCGTCCGAGGTATGGGGTGCGCTGGCGGCGTGCAGCTGGGAGCGGGAGCAAAAGCAGGGGTACACCAGCCCCCTCTGCTCCAGCTTGCGGTAGCTTTCGGTATAGATGTCCCCGCATTCGCTCTGGTAATAGGGCGCGTTTGCGCCGCCGGTGCTGCCGCCCTCGTCCCAGTTAAGCCCCAGCCACGCAAGGTCCTGCTCCAGTAAGTCGGCGTAGACGCGGGGACAACGCTCGGCGTCCAGATCCTCGATGCGCAGCACAATGCGCCCGCCCTGACTTTTTGCGCTGAGCCATGCCAGCAGGCTGCACGCCAGATTGCCCAGATGCAGCCGTCCGCTGGGGCTGGGCGCAAAGCGCCCGGTGACCGGGCGGTTTTGGGATACAGGGACTTGGTTTTGCATGGGTGTGCTTCCTTTCGCTTTTACTGGTTTTTACTCATTATAAGCCCTTGCTCTGCAAAGGTCAATGCGCATAAAAAAGCCGCCGCAGGCGGCAATGCCTGCGGCGGCGGGAAAACCGGCTGCTCAGTGCAGCTCCGGCCAGTAGCCCTTGTTGGCTTCGATCATATCGTCCAGAATGGCCTTTGCAACGCTCATGCTGGGCACAGTCTTGTTCAGGGTGAAGGCCTGCAATACCTTCTCGTAGCTGCCTTCCACGCAGCCCTCTACCAGCAGCTTTTCGCTGTTGAGCTGCTGCATCATCAAGCCCTGCTGGAACAGCGGGATGTTGTCCCGGGCAATGACCTCCGGGCCGTTTTTGCCGATGTAGGCGGGCAGCTCCACCATTGCGTCATAGGGCATATTGGGGATCGCGCCGCGGTTCTCGGTGATGATGAGGAAGCGTGCCTTGGTGTCGTTCTTCAGCGCAGCGGAAAGATCTGCGATCCAATCGCCGTGGCTGCCGGCATAGAAGGTGTTGGCGTCCACCTCGCCGGTCTTGAGGTAGTGGTCGATGCCATCGAACAGGTTCTTTTC